>JAABUP010004894.1_pt1 | contig 21338 bp, 28 predicted proteins | sample 5559201 | NCBI WGS metagenome assembly JAABUP01 (sample SAMN10711887, study PRJNA513373) | rock metagenome | isolation source: Antarctica rocks | place: Antarctica
CAGTGCAGGCCTTACATAAGGGCTGGATGCTGCATGGGAGGTGCAGAGGAGGAAATCTGGAGGTTGCCATGGCGGTGGCCACCGCCCTCGCCACAGCTAGGGCAGGACAGGAAATTGAAGGAAATAGCTGGCCCTGGATAACCCTATGTGCATAGTCATGCTGTTTGCTTAGGTATGTACAAGGTGATGTCTGCATTTGCAACCACATGCAGCAGTCTAGAACTGTAATCTCAAAAACATGTGCTCAAAAGCGTTGCTTTTGTGCATAAGCAGAGATGTGAATGCCGCAGTTGCCACTTTGTACATGATGCAGGCACATGGCATGTTTGCATGGTAGATCCGGGGTGGCAATGTGGCAGTGGGTCCTGTTTTCAAATGCCTCCTTAGGACTTGGGCATGCATGGCAGCAGATGAGCGTGATGGCAGGTGCAAAACCAGAGGCTTTCAACACACATGGATTCAACACGCAGTGCTAGCCAGATACTTTTGCATAGGAGGCAGTCTTGCAATTCCAGCCTCCTGGTATCATGTAGGGTGTACATTGATTTCCCAATTCTTGTTTGTTGACTTCCATCATGAGTTCTAGAGACAACAAGTGTACATTGAACTGATTGATTGAATTGTAGCGCTGGAAATAGTTGGCAGGTACCTGCTTCAAGTGCTCTTTGGCACAGGCCAGGTGGCAGGCATGGCCGCAAGTGAGCATGATGGTAGGGCCACACGCCAGGGGTTCCCAACACATGGGACAAGCGTCTTGTCCATTTAACGTGACAGCTCTGCTAGTCAGTGTAACGCCGCTGTGCATATGTGTATTGCTGCACCCCTGCAAAGCATTGGTGGCCCTATGAGCCATCTTGTGACAGCAGCAGTCATGGAAAAGCGTCGGCTTGCTGTCAAACCTTCGTCCATTTGCCACAATTCTATCACCCTCTGCAAACATAACTTTGGCAGTTTTGTAGTACACTTGAGCTTCAAAAGCCTTGTATGCAGCCGAGCTGTTCGGCCTGTGAGCCGGCACATCGGCTGTATAGTATACTTGCTCTGCTAGCCATTGCAATGTTGTTTGTTCATTCGTCACACGTGTGACTTCCCTTGGGGTCAGGCAGGTAGAGTCCTGCAACGAGGTCCTGTTTTGGCAGGCAGCGTACACAGCAACAACGCAAGCTAATGTTCACTGATGCATCCCTGCAGATTGATGCCACAAAACCACAACCAGGCTCTTGCAGCAAGGAGCTTCGCACAGAGTCATGGACAGAATCCATGCTGCCACAGCTGTACATTCTGTGATTAGCATGACACGGTAAAGCCTCATGGCCGACAGGTTTGCTGGATGGTTTTGATGTGGTTGGCGGAAGAGGTTGCTACAGTCACCAGAGATGTGGTCAGCAAACTTACTCAGTTTCGTTACAAGCTCTGCACCCAATGTACTCCAGCAAGAAGAAGCAAAGAAAGAAGAAGAACAAGAAAGAAGAGGAAAAGCAGGAGGGGGAGGAAAGAGAAGGAGAGAGAAGGGATGAAGAAAAAGAAGAAGAGGATTAGAGATACATGAAAGGAAGAGGGAGAGGAAGAGGAAAAGGGAGAAATAAAAATAGGAACAAGAACAAATAGGCGGAGAAGAGATGCACAGGACTGCAAGGGAGTGACTAGCATGGAAGCGGTGATCACATGCAGGCTGCTGCACAAGAGCCAAGGGCCACGCAGATGAGCAAGAGGCAAATGAAGAGGCAGATCACTCACGTGCAAACAGGGCAGGCATTCTGTCTCGCCAGCAACGCCACCGCACCAGTGGCCACAGCCCAGCAGCCTGGAGCAGCCCTCTGATAGCTTGCTTTTGCATTCTGGGCCCTGGCACACCTGGGCACATGCACACAAGCATCATGACACCATTTGGAATCATTTCTTCTGTTTTCTCAAACAATTGCCGAAACACTGACAAAACCTGCTTGATTTACACGTGTCACCCTTGCGCGAGGGCCATGCTAATCTTCTCTGTATCGTGCCAATTTTAACAGATGTTGGGAGGCACACTCAGGCACTTGCACGCAAGCATCTTGGCATCACTAACACTCTCAATGCTATCTACAGCCCGTGAGATGGGAGGCGAATCTGAAAATCTGGTTGTCCAGGGAGGCTCACATCTGTACCCTTTCATGCAGTTCAAACCTGTTGGAATGGTGGTCAAGCAAATGTGGTGTCATGCTCAATGCCAGACACAAAGCAATGACATGGCACAGAAGCTGACAGCAACAAGTTTGCAAGTCGCAAGGTTGGTCATTTCAACAGAAATGACCAAGCAGTGCTGACGTGACGTGTACAAAATTGACCGAGGCTGATCGTGGCTTTGGCCACATCAAGTGAGCTTTGTTTGAGTGTCACAAGTTGTGTCTATACTTGACACTGCAAATACCTGCTGCAGCCTGTTGTACAGTTGAACCAAATCAGCTTTCTCAAGACACCAGCGAGTGTCCACGCCCCGGACCTTGATGCCTGCTGTGAGCTCACGCAATGATGCACTGCACATGTATCACATATCTGAGGTGGTCCACACACACACACACATATGCACGTACACACACATAAGCGAGGCAGTACACTGTGTCCCCAATGCATGTCCCCAACCCATATCCCTAATGCACCAACAGTGACAAATGCAGAAACAAAGCAACATGGCAATGGTCAGAGCTAGTGTGATGCAAAAAATGACCCCAACAAATACAGTAGTACTCAGTATACAATGACTCATTTATTCATTCCTCAATTACATGTCTCCTGATACATGAAGTCATGACTAGCTCTGAGCATGCAATGATGCTGCACTGGAGCTGCATTGCAAAACTCAGCTCCTGCCTGTGACCCTGCATGATGTACGTGATGACAGGGAGGGGCCAGGAGCAAGGGGTGGGGGCGTGGAGAGTTACCTGTCTGTGTCCATGTAAGAGTCCTCTTCCAAGAGAGGCGCTTGACAGTACAAGCACTTTGGAGCCTTGTGTTCTTCACAGGTCAGCTCAGCATGGTAGGGCGTTGAGAAACACTGTCCGCAGAAGTCCTGCTTGCATGCAGCACACCTGTACCTGAAAGCAGAGAGACCCACTCTCTCATCATGTCTGTCAGCATGCTGACACCCCTTTGGGCCCTTGCAAGTTACAGCAGACTTGACAGTCTGGGTTGCCAACATGCTCACCCATTGACCTAGACAGCATCTGACTTGCCTTGAGCATGACAAAGAGCTGCATCGAGAACCACACACACCAAAAGCTGCATCAAAGTACAGGGGACTTGCTGTTGTCATCTTTGCACCTGTTGAGATGCATGTGTCTGACCTGTGGGCTGCCTGGTGCAAGGCAGCAGCCTGACTGACCCCTTGGCTGTTTCCCACAGCCTGAGACAAGGCTGCACACCAGATGACCGACCATCAGTTTGCATATCAGACGCTAAAGTTAACATCACACATGGACAAGTGATAAAGACAGCATGAGCCGGCACATGTTGGATGAATCTGCTTCACTGGTATTTGCAGGGATCACTGAGAAGGCTGCCATCTTATGACTAGCTGACAGATGTATGGTTGTGAAAGGCCAAGAGGCTAATGCCAACAGTGGTCAACCTCGGCAGAGAGTTCCAATCTTTCAGAGTGTTGGGACACTACATAAACCAGGTGCATGTATGCTAGTCAAGTGATCTGTAACAGCAATGTCAGAAGTGAGGAAGCAGACCATTCAGTGGATTGGCAGGAGGCAACCTCTCCACGTAGGCACCACAGTTTGGGCAGCCAGTAATGCCCATGGCATGCAATGACGCCTCATTGGCAGCCGTGCAGAAGTCATCAAAGGCCTCCTTGGCAAGTCCCTGCACCCAGCTTATACAAGTTGAGCCATGAGAACAGCATGTTGTTCCCATACGACGTGCTGCTACATGCTGTTCAGACCCTGCTGAGTTTTAAGGCAAAAGTTGCTTGTGGTTACTTGCTTGGATAGTTAGCACTGCAGCTCACGGCAGAGTTCATGATTAATGGCATGTGAACATACTTGCAGGATCCTTGCAGCCACAATTGACTGGCAGCTTGCAGCAGGACAAGGGTAGCCCTCACTATCCAGGTTACTCGTGTCTGCTGCTATCACAGGCTTTAATCGGGCTGCTACAGTCTCCCTGGTCCTCTCTGGAATAGCATTGAACGCGACAGCATACGAGGTTGGTGTTATGGTGGTGTCTATGCTGATGATGGTGGCCGCTTCGCAGCGGCCATCTGGAAACACATACCAGACAGACTGCCTTGGGGCGTACTGTCTGCCTGCAGAGCGCACGACACGGACTCGATGATACTGCAACCGCCAACGAACTCGTGTACGCAAAGAGGAGCACAGATGTCAAAAGGTCAGCGACTTGTGCGCACCTGCTGAGACCTCCAAGATCTGCAGGTCTGCTATACGTTTGTGCCACACCTTGGCGGCAAACAACTCCATGCAGCCTCGGCATATGAGGCATTGACACGCTCCTTCGGACCATAGCAGCTCCAATGGTTTCTCGAAACAGCATACAGCACAAGTGAACGTGCCGTCCATATACATAACAGCACACTCGACTGCCGACATCTCACAAGCTCAACAACTACCGTACATTGTGACGACGGACACTACAGGCAACGTACAGGGAAACGTGTAGGAAACACCGGTGCGGCACAACACACTGTTCTTCAATAGCTTGGTTCAAAAGGTCTCGGAGACTTGCTCAAGCTTTCGAACATTTCTGACGTGCACGTGCTCCGTTGTGCTTCTTCACGCACAGCGCTCGACAGGCAACTGGATCCCCTTTGTTCTCAAACTTGGTGACCTATCGGGGACGACGTGCTGTGTTATTGCCCCACGAGACGTGCTCCTCGTGCTTAAGATCAGAGCGACCAGTGCATGCGAAGGACGGCCATTAATGCGCAAATTATACAAGGACTTGCTAAGTCAGCTGATCCTGCCAGCGCTGCGAAACTGACCTCGGCACACGCACATCTTGCTTGATCTGTCACATATCTTTGGTGACAACTGTCCGACTATCTGAGATTGTTGGAGCCAGCTTAGGTGAGGACCTTGCCCGTTGAAGATCAACCGACTACAGGTAGCCAACGCATCAACGACCTGCCTGTTGTATCCGCACTGTACCGACGTCGCTGGGTCCTTTCTCAAATATGTCTCTGATCACCACAGCTCTACTCTTGAATGCAGATTTTGCCCTTGAGGCGCACCTCTTATGGCAGACGAGCAGGTCGTAAAGCAGCTCGTGGAGAGGTTGAGCTCAGACGATGCCGCAGTCCAGGAATCTACAGCAGAGCAGATGAAGTATGCCATGCTTTATTCAACAGCTCCACGCTCCTTAGCATCTGATCCAAGGCTAACCTAACACACTGGCACTGCAGAGACCTAGCTCAAAGCAGTGTGGAGTACTGCACTGCTTTTGGGCAACATGGGGCAATTGAACCTTTGGTTGGACTGTTGGATGACACAAGTAAACCTGTGACCATGATGGCAGCCCAAGCACTTGGCTGCATGGTTGCATGCGAGCCATGCTGTACCCAGATCAGGTAGGTTGGCTGTGCATGGCTTTCATCACTGAATTTGTTGATTCTGCTCATGGTGCCTTGGCATGTATACTGCTACTTGTGTGCAGCAATGCCATCCTGCATTGATGTCACGTACTGAGTCTGCTGTGGTGGATTGGGAATTTGGCTTAGGAGATCCTTTGTGATCCTTCTTTGCAGTGCAATTTTGCACCTGCCTTGTAAGACCATTGTTCCTCGGCACTCTGATGCAAACAAGCAGTCCTCGTCACCACCCACGTGACAACCAGGCTTTGTCTGAGATTGCCAGATCAGTTTTGGCACAGCTTTGACATGCTGCTTCTGTCTGCATGCTTACAGTGTTTGCAAAGGAGTTCTCTGCTAGTTGCTGCGAGTATCTGTCAAGGACAGACATAAAACGCACAGCAGCTAAAGGCTCTAGTAGGCTGCGCCAGCTTCATTGTGCACGTCCAAGCAGCCTCAGCTGCTGTCAGGCCCTAGTTGTGAAAAAATCAAGAGATGACCCGCGCCTACTGCCGGCAAGCAGAGGTAGCAGGCAGTCTGCTGGCACCTTGCCACCGCCAGGGCAAAGGATTAGGATTTAGGCTTAGGGCTTAATTTGGTATTATACTAATACAAATATAACAAATACAATATGTAGTAAACCCTAAACCGTCACGAGACCTGTTCAAAGACACACATTGTGCATTGGCTCAACTAAGAGCAGCTGTCCCTCCTGTTGCTCACTGATCTGTGCTGGATTTCATTGCAGAGAGGCAGGGGCTGTAGGCGGTCTGGTGGCCCTCTTACAGCCAGGTCAGGAGCTGCACTCTGACTTGCTGAAGGCTGTGCTGACTTTACTGCTGGGCCTAGCACGTGATCAAGCCAGCTGTGATGCGGTGCAGCAAGCCAATGGCATCCCCAGAATCATCAAGCTGCTGGAGTATGCTGCAGATGATCAGGTCAGAGCACGCAATGTGTTACGTGAATCATACATCTGTCTGCTCATGTCAGCAGCATCTCTGCGGGGTCATTAGTCTTCATCCTTCTTTGTGTGATCTGATCCCCAGATGTGCAGGCTGCTGCAGCAGCAGCAGAGGCAGCAACGGCGCAGTGCAGTTCATTGAATGTCAAAAATCATGTGTAATTGTGTTCCTTAGTCATTTCCTGTTTCACTCCTGTCTAATACCTGTCTCTGTTCTAGTGTATATGGCAAAAGATAGTCTGCAGGCGGCAGAGGTACAGCAAGAGGCTGCACTGCTTCTGGGTCGCTTGAGCTTGTCAGAGGCGTGCAAAGGAGTTATCCGAGGGCACTTTGGCATCGTGACCCTAATCAAGATGCTGGATAGACCCGGCCTGGACAGAAACTCAAAGGAGGTTGTGGTGCGCACGCTATCAATACTGGCAGTGGACAATGAAGTCAATCAAGATCACATAAGGTGTGTGGTAGCAGAAGCAATGCATTGTCTGTTCATGCTCTGCTGCATCTAGTGTTTGACCATGCACATTGCAGCCTCACCATGCAAAGTGAAATGTACATAGACAACAATATACATGTAACTCGATGCTCCTAGGCGTGTGTTCATGACTGTGCAGACAAGTTTTGAGGTGTGTCAGGGTGGTTTTACAAGGTCCAACATGTGCACCGGCGCAACAGCTTGCTGCCCAAATGCTGTCGCTTTGCCCTGCGCGCAGAGGACATATTGGCAGGACGGCATTGAGCGCAACGCCATATTCAAGACACATCAATACATCTTTTTCCTGTGTCTTGCGGGCCAAAATTGATCGGTGTAACTTGGCTATGGCATTGCCCCCTATGTCAAATGCCAGTATGTCCTCTATGCCACTGGCCTTTTTACCAGCTGCCAAATTCCCTCACGCAGCAAATGAGCAGATCACCTGTGTCACTGACACCCCTTGTGATTTGTATGTGCATTGTAATGTTGTGGCGTCACATTGGTACATGGTTCCCGTACTAGCATTGCCGTAATGATGCGCTAGATGGTATATGGAGCCAAAACAAGCACCGCAGCAAGCTACATTTGAGGTGCATGCCCAATTTGCTACATGCATGATGTCGACCTCACAATCTCTGGATAAAGAAAAGACTACACCTTTCGGCGTCAATTTAGTGAGAAGCCAAGTATTATACCGGGCTGCCCAGGCTGCCCCTAAACCCTCACAATCTCTGCCATTGTGCTTCAGAAAGCAATATGGCATTTGCATGTGCATGATGTCAACCTCACAATCTGTGCTTCAGGGAGCAATACGGCATTCCAGTGCTAGTGAAGCTATTGGAGGCTATGCCCTTTGATGGTGTGACAGCAGCTGCAGCTGATGCCCTGAGGGCGCTGGCTATGAGCAATGAGGCTAACAAGACAGCCATCAGGGAAGCTTGGGCCGTCCCTCTTCTTGTCAACCTGCTGGGATCAGAGGTACGTCTTTGCTTTTCCAGATGCTCCTGGGTCTGCATTTCTGTTTGGCATGATGTGTGACAGATGGTATACCTCAGCAGGCTGTGAGTGAGCAAGAGCTACGCTGTGTCACTGCTGTGTTGTCTGCGATGAATGCATTGTTCTGTTATGCTATGGTTGCTTCTGCTTGCTTGAATGCATTGTTCTGTTATGCTATGGTTGCTCCTGCTTGCTTGCTTGCTTGCTTGCTTGCTTGCTTGCTTGCTTGCTTGCTTGCTTGCTTGCTTGCTTGGCTGTCATGGACACCACCGACCATGATCTGAATCAACATTTTAGTCACTGTGGGCGCATGAGCAACCAACTGTGTAGAGCTTATCAGGCTGACACACATGGCTTCTGTTTCTCTTGCTTGTGACGACGTCATCATGATGCAGGTTGATATTTCAGTCATAGAGAAAGCAGTGGACTGTCTGCGAATCTTGACAACAGGCAATGAAGCCAACAAAGTAGCTCTGCTGACAAGCGCCTCAGGCCTTCCCTGCCTTGTACGCCTCATGGAAAGTTCTCCAGACCAGGTAATCTGCAGAACACCCTTAGGAGCAGTGCCACTCCTGTACGTGACTGTCAGCCGCAACGTGCATAATAATGTGTTGCGGCTAAGCATGTCTGTTTTGCATCTGACTTTGTGTATGGCCGTCTCCCAGACCAGCATGTTTTGCGTTTGATTTTTTTGTCAGGTTGGGCATAGCCATACAAGAGAAAGCAACAATTGACAAACCGTAATTCTGTTTTAGGCTTCAATCTCTTAGTCAGGCTGGTTTTTAATGTGCGCAGCAACTACCTTGCCATGACTGGGTTGAGCTCAGTTCACATGTCCTCCTTCAATGAATGCCACACCGCATCAACTGTTTTTCCATGAAAGGAAATCGATTTTTGGCAAAAGCCTTTTCCGCTTTCACTTTTATTTCTTCTTAAACCACAAATGATGCTGCCTGCAGCTTGTCATAGAGAGGGCCGCAGCGGTTGTGGGTAACTTGTCCACAACAGACCAGTTCTTTTCAGCGATCAGGGAGGCAGGAGCAATCCAGAGGCTGGTCAGGTTGCTGGACTCTGGCTCTACCAACAGAACCACCGAGATTGCTGCCAAGACTCTGGCCAACTTGGCCAGCGAGAGCAGCAACCGGAAGGGAGTCCGGCTGGCAGGCGGCGTGCCTCCATTGATGAGACTATTAATGGACAAGCCCAGCGAACAGGTAAGCATAGCACAAGTAATTTACTCTTCTGCTGATGTATGGACCGGCTGGCAGGCAGGGTGCGATGAGACGATTAGTGGGCAAGCCCAGCGAATAGGTGAGGATGCCACAGAGAGTCACTTGTCACCTGTGACACTCTTCCATTGGTTCATGGGTGATGAGGGCCAGAGTCTGGTGTGAATCCTGACAGCGTGACACAACGTCAGATTGCAATGTTGCTTTGCAAGAGGCTGTTCTAAAGCAAGCTTAGGTCAGGCATCTGGTCAAGTGCCCAGAAAAAAACTTTGGACTTGGAAGGTCAGTAAAGACAGGGTGCTCCTCAGATATGTACATACCCAGTAGTGGGGGAAGACATGCGCTGAATAACAAAATGAACAAATGCATGAGTGAGTGAGTGAGTGAGTGAGCGAGTGAGCGGGCCAGTGAATGAATGAATGGGTGGGTGAGTGAGTAAGTGAATGAACGAATGAATGGTTGATTGGACCTTCACCTCTGCATTTTGTTCTGTGTGTCATGAACACAATATGTTCAAGCTGAATGACTATGTGAGTATTTTGAATCGTCTGCATAGCTAGCTTAAAAAGGCAATGGTGGTCACGGCATTGTGGCTGACAGTGAATGATGCTGAGTTGCAACCTTAAGCAATGTCCTTGCTGTTGCACAATGTTGCATCGTCTGTTCTTACTTGGTGTTCTCAGCTGATGTAAACTCTTTGCATTGATAACCAGCGGCACTCAGGGTCGGCTATTCTTTGTGAAGAGGTAAATTTAAAGCCTGTCTACCCTACATACCATGGAAACCTTGCTTCGACCTCAGTGTAGCTGTCATTGTATTTTAAAGAGAGACCTCCGCAGCTGTGGCCAGTGTAACGCCCACCGGGGTCACTTGCACTATGACAACCTCTTTTCTCTGACCTGCATGAAGGTTATGATTGCCGTGGATGAAGCCTTGAGGCGACTAGAAATCTCTGCTCCAGAGCGCAATGCCACCTTAGAAGCATTCAGATACGCAGACGCCCGCAATGCAGCTGCCTTGGCAGGCGCCATTCAGGCAGCTCAGCAGGAAGCTGCGCAAGCTGCTCAGGAAGCTGACAGTGCGCGGTCTCAACAGGCAGCCCCTTTGCTCACAACCAAACCCTTTACAAGGTGGGCTGCTTGTGATGCAGCTATTGTCTGTGCAGTCAGCAGGCCCTTCAGCAAATTGTGTGCACAGACTCAACATTCCTCTCATTTGTCCATGCATTCATCTGTTCTTCCCCTACGGTCAGGTATGTACAGTCCTGAGTAGCTCTCTGAATGAGCTGCTGTTTTGATTTTCAGCATGTCAGCAGTGACATGTGCGCATCACGCTAATGTTGTCGTGCTTGTAGCGTCTTTAGCAAGCAGCCCAATGCTACGTGAGAGATGCCCGTCAAGGTGCACTAGCTGAGGCCTGTATGCTGTGTAATGTTGTCACTTCTGCAAGTGTTGTTTGTGAGTCTCATTCCAGCATATCTTACGGGTCTTTGTTGACAAAAAAGACAGACCTCTAGCACATTGACTCAGGCTTGCAAGGTGACAGTCCAAGATGCCAGCAACATTGCAGGCTATTGTGTGCCTGATCAAGAAAAGTTTCAACACCCTGTAATACTTCTTTGTGAGGCAGAGTGTTAGAGACTGATTGTGCAAGGCTTGCCAGACCTACCTTTGACGGCGACTTGTGCCTTGTGCTTGCAGGTACTCAGTAGCAGAGACAGTACAGTTGCTATCAGAGATAGGCTTAAGGGACGGCAGTCCTTTTGAAAGTAACGGCATCACAGGAGGAGATCTGCTGGACCTGGAGGAAGAAGAGCTCAAAGAAGACCTGCACCTGTCCAATCTTCAGGTCAGAGTTCCCCTCAAGTGCAAGAAAGCAACTGCAATTTTCGTATGACACACATGAGTTCAGGGGAAGAAGAGGTCAGTGAGGACCTGCAGCTGTCCAGTCCTTAGATCGAGTTTGTGATCCCTGATCTCTAGTGAGAAGTGCATTTCACCTAATATGCAGAGTCATTCAGGGAGAGCTCAAAATAGACCCTTACCCTTCCGATCATCAATGTATGTGTTGGTGTGCTCTGATTCATTGCTGTCAATTGCTTTGCATAAACCATGAGACATTGCACATCGCGAGGTTACGTTGTTTTGCACCAGATACCAATGCATTCTGCTTCCCCTTGCACAAAACCTCAACCTGTTGAAAAATTATCAGATACCACATGTCTCAAGGTGCACTGTTACTGATTTGCACATGCCTGATCCTTCCTGTGAGTCATGAGCACACCATGTGACTGTTGTCACAGCCCTGGTTGGACCTGATCTGTAAGTTGCATTGCCGCTTGCTATTGTGGTACATGGATGCCTATAGAGCTATCATCAACAACAGAAGTATTTGTGTGATAGTACTGCTGTAGACTGCCCTACATACACTGCCCTAGTGCCTTTTGGCACAATAAGAAGGACAGAAGTTTGGTGTGCATCGTGCATGGCATGGACTGACCATATACAGCACGACATCATTGCGCTGACTTACGTGCCAGTATAGTGTGAATGGTGTTCTTAACATGATGCTATGGTGCAGGCCAAGAAGGTGAGGCGGGTGCAGAGTGCATTTGAGCTGTTCAATCGTATGATGCAGACGCCGGGCAAATCAGAGCTCACACTCACTGAGCTCCGAGTAAGGCCACTCAACCCTGCCTGCATCACGGTGTTGCTGGATTGCACTGTTGCCTTGCAGCACCTGATGCCTGCTGAGCTCGCGTTTGCGTTATCTGTTATTATTGTTATTGTTGTGGTTATTATGCTGCACCTCGTGAATACCTGTGATGCTTGCATCGGCAAGCAATCGCATGCACATTTGCAAAATACTCTGTGTTTTTCGAGATGCTGTTTTCAGTTTCTGGTGGCATGCAGAATTTCCTTTCCTCTAGTGGGAGAGGCGAAGGGGACATTGCAGCAATTGTGAATGGGTTCAAGCAAGGGCTGCAGAAACAAACAGTCGCAACGCTCAACTTTGCTGAGTTCATACAATGCTATCAGTGGTTGTTGAAGACATTGCATCTCATGGATCAAGCTCAGGAGCCTTATGAGTTGCCGAGAGCAAACAGCATGCGTGGTCTTAGTACATCATCATCTATCAGTGATGTGAGTCCTCAGAAGCTTCCTCAAAACGGAATCTGAGTCTGTGACAATAGAATGCATTGTGCATGCATCCTGACTGTTATGCTTCATGCACATCAGTTCCTCTTATAAGTAGACAAACGTGTATGCAAATGTGTATACAAGCACTCCCTTTGCTAACTCACTCACTCCCTTGGGGGCAACCCAGTTGCTGCAAACTTAGCATAGACTGCTGTAGACTGTTGGAAGCTTGCGTGCATGATGGGTTGATGTAATAGGCTTTTGGGTGCACACTTAGCCTACACAATGTGATGCCGTTGTTAATGGATGACCCTCCTAGACTTGATGTGCACACGAAAACGACTGAAAAGTCACTCAAAGTGACCGCACAGCATGACAGCTCATAACTGATCAGAGACCACAGCAAAGCAATCCATCGTGCAAAGATTCATGGCCATATTGTTGAGTTGCAGATCTGATGGCATCTGCACGGTGGAACAGCCAGTGCATGATGATATCGGACGACAGACAACCCATGGGCCAGAAAACTGAGAGAAGCAAATCAAAATTTAACGAAATGTCATTCTCACTCCACAAAACAGGTGCCCATCAGACTGAGTTTTGAGTCAAATATGCCACACTTAGCAAATGCGTACCAAAAGGATGTGCGACAGGAGTGCAGCAACAACGACACGCGGCACAAAACAGACGTGTATTGTAAGATTGCCGACTGTGCAAACTTGTGCACAATAATTGCATATGCAAAAGTGATTGATTATGAACTCCAGATTTTTGAATCTCCTTCTACGACTTCATGACTCAGAACCTGCTGGATCTAGCTTTCTTACAACTGCGAGAAGCTCTTTCTTGCTGTCTTGTATCAATTATTATGAGGCTCTGTAGCTTGTGCCCATTTTGGGTCGCGGACGGCTTCCATCAGCCTTTTCCGTATACTGCCTCGCAGTGCGCTGCCGTAGCTGGCCGTAGCATGCACGTGAGCCGCGGTTAACGGGATATCATTGACGTATCGAAGCTTCGCGAGCGTTGAGTTACTGAGCGCAGCAGACAAAGCAGGCTGACAGAAAGTGTTGCGCACTCAGACTCGAGTCACGTTCACGGGAATAGTGCACTGACGATATGCCCAAGACAGTCGGAGTGGAAGCCTTAGGTCACCTTCGTGAAGCGCGCAGTGCGTCGGCGTACTGCTGCAAGTTCAGCGCCATCTTTGAATGGCTGGACAACCATGTCAGTCGGAGTGTCAAACGCGCAAGAGGTTTCGATACAAATGCAATCAATCAATCAATCAATCAATCAATCAATCAATCAATATATTTAATGTCCTGGGGGGCAACTGGGACCCAACAGACAAGAAGTTCAGTTCAGTGAATTCATACAGACAAGATTTGCTTCCTACAAAGCATTCCCTAAGGAAACCACCACATGCATTTGGTTCACACAAAGTCATAAAGTCTGCAATAGTACAACGTTGTATGTTAACAGTGCTGCAGGAGGTCCAAATGCTGTGACCTGATGTGGCTGTACGCTGGGCAATCAAAAACAAAGTGCTGCTCGTCCTCCACATAATCTGATGACTTGCACACTAGACACAGCCTGTCTGTCCTACCTAGGTGAACACCGTCTGCCCAGCGGCCTGTGTCTACCTGCAGACCATGGCATCCAGTCTTAAACCTACTAATCGGCCTTCTATTTGACGCACACTTGACAACAGACAGATACTCTGCAGATCTGTACTCAGGCTGCATTGTCCTATATAACATCAAGCTGCTGTGCTGGACATCTGCAAAGTATTCAAATGCATGCTGATGCTTAGCCCTTTCTATGACAGATGCAATGTCAAAATTGTGAAAACGCTGCTGCTGTCCTAAACGACCATGCAGAAAATCACCTAGATAATGCTGCCAACACTTTGCCTGACCCTCTGTGCTTGCTACATATGTTGCATGAGCTGGCAGCCATGCCACCTACCTGCAAACATGAGCCCTATACCTGACAACATGGCGGCATTACTGTTGTGTTATGCAGCGTTGCGGTGACCCTAGGCAATTTGCAGAAAACTGGGAAGCCATCTGTAAATATGGACCCTATGCCACTGAGACTTTGTCAACTCTGTCTGACACCACAGAGGGTAGCTTGTTGCAACTACATGAGATTAAGCAGATGTCACACAGAGGTTCTCGGAAAGTGGGAAGCTGCATACAGGTAATGCTGCAAAGCAGACTGTGAGTTGCAGCTCAAAAATAGATCAGTCTCAAGCTTGCAAGGCAGCCGCGTCTCAGTGTACAACCTCCATCCTTTTGAGAGGGTGAATGACGACACAGCCAGTGATTTGACAGCGCTGTTTGTTGATGGCAATGATATAAGGATGGCAATGGACAGTCACAAGTCTCGTCGGTATGTGCATCAAGCACACTTGTTTGCACATTGTGCACACCTGAGCTTTCAGGACATTGCTTGACACACAAGTATGCATGTGTGGACCTGATGCCACAAGTCTATTTGTGCTTTGAACAGTCCAGCAGGGACTTTCAACATCTGACTTGCTGCATGCATGCTGCCACCTGCAGGAACCTCCCCCCCTCCCCTCCCCTTCCCCCCGTTCCCTCGCCCCCCTCCATGGCTGACTCTTGTTGCGGCATATGCAGCTCCAGTAACTCAGGGCTGCCAAGTGGAATAGCATCAGACAGTTCGGCAAAGAATCTGCAGCTGTTGTACTGGGATATCCCATGCCGTTTGATACTCCAGGTACACCTGTGTTGTTCAAGCTGTCCTCCACAAGATGCAAGCAGCCCGATGTAGACAGGCTTGTTTTGTTTATAAGGTGTACTCTGAAATGTCCAATCTTGAGCAGTTGCCTTGGCATAGGGACACATCATTTGCGATGGTGGGAGATGTCCTGCAGACCAGGCCAGCGAAGATGATCCCCAGAATGCTAACATCCGGTACATACACAATCCTGGTTGATTGCATTGCACCTTTGACTTGTCACAATGGTACAAGCCTGATCTGCAATCATCGCTTAAGTGGTAATGCTGTACATGTGTAGGCCATGTTAAGCTGCCATCCTGCCAATAGTGAATGCTTCGTCACAGTTAGGCTGGTTCAGTGCACTAGACAGATCCCCTGTGCTTGCAGGCTCTCCAAGACTGTGAATGACTTTCTGTTTGCCAAAGGGTCTCAGATCCCCATTGAGCCACCTCGAGCAGACCAAACAGGTAGCTCCTTTACACATCAACATCTTGATGCCTTGTCAGTCTACATTGGAGGCACAGGTAAGGCTGCATCAAAGAGGATGTTGCCCTAATTTTGCCTGGGTACAGCTGTGTTTGCTAAGTCTGCACACTGCATACAATGCATTTCTTGGTGCATTCATGACTGCATGTAAAACGAGCATTTTTTTGGTGTGCAGCTGCAAGGATGCAATTGCTGCATATCAATCACAAGTAGTGAGCACACTGCTATTACAGCTCTTCAAAACATACCAACATGTATGCAAGCTGCAGTTCCAGTCTCTGATGGCGGCGACTGTGAACTGTATTGCTTGCAGACGCTGAAAACAGACAATTGGCATTGTGCAGGCTCATCCCATTGGCAGATGTCAGAAGTTTTCTTGGGGAATGTCAAGTTGCAAGAGCCCTTGCAATGGAGGGCTCGCTGAAAGACTACACTGTGGTGTTGCTGCTGGATGACTTAGAAGTGTCAAGCACCAAGGAGACACTTTCAAAGGGAGGTGACAGAGGGTCTCAAAGTCATTGGTAATTTACTCTCCAGATCGACCAAAACTGTGCCGGTTGGTCATTAAGATGTAATTGCGGTTGTGTCCTTCAGTATTTCAGTCAAATCGATGTGCCTTGCTGCAGGCTACAACACAGGGCACTGGTCAATGGTGGTGACATCTGGGTATTCTTGAAAAAACATGAAGAGAGTAAAGCAGGGGGGGCTCAATTCGAGGGCACAAGGGCTGGTCCCAGCAAAAAAGCACGATCACCCACCTCTAGACGCAAGAGGTGACATTTGTGGAGGAATCATGTGTTACTTGTACATGGTTTGCCTACCTTGCACAAAGTTGTGATCCATTCCAATCTTTGATGCACAGAGCTAATTTGCACCCTAGTGTGGGACTGAAGTGCATACACTATATCAAGCATTTGTGATGCTGCATATGTATGCACAACACATGCAGTGCATTTCACAAAAGTGCAAGCAACGCCATTTTGCTGCAAGGCAGATTGCATGCTGCATACAGAAAGCGCAAAGCTCCCTCTAAAAGGCAGGCACCAGGCCAGGCAGAGGCAGCGGATGGCACAGATGGCACAGTCAGTATCAGCGAAGAAGGTGACACACACAGCAAGCTGACCAAGAGCCATACAGCTGCCCAGCAGAGCAGGAGCCAGCCAGCAGTAAGCGGTAGTCAGCGTGATGTGACTTCCAGGGGCATAGGCAAATCTCAACCAGCAGGCATGCCAGAGTGTGTTGACCAGCCAGGCACAAGCATCAGATCAAAGAGGATGTTACGTAGGGCCGAATCAGGCCAGCAAGAGGGCAGCTCTGGAGCTGGAAGGCAGATTGAAAATCGCTCAACAGCAAGAGACACACACCAAACTACGGATGAAGGAGCGCAACTAGATCACTTGCAAATGCAGCGTGCACTACAGAGACTGCAGCAGGGTCACAATGGCCCCCAGCAGGAGCAGATAGGCACCCAGCCTTTGAATAATGTGCAGGCGAATAATCAGTTGCAACTGCAAGATCAGCCAATTATTCAGCTGCGGCAGCAGGTCCAGGAGCAGCCGCTACCAGACCAGGACAGGCCTGCCAGCAGCCAGGGACAGCAGCAGAGCAGGCAGCGTTTACAACGTTCAAAGTCTACAGAGCATGATGTAGAGGTACAGTTGCAGAGCAGTGCAGGGCAGCAGGGTCTAGCTGCAAGTCAGAATGATGCACATGACAATTCAGATTGTGATGGGCAGCAGCAACAGCCTGCTAACACACAACGTATGAACCGTCATGGCACCCCTCAGTCTATGTCAGTTGCATCTCAAGGCGCCCAATCTCAGCAAAGCTGTCAGTGACAAACAACCCCTCACACTATAAATCTGATTTCTACTCCACCTCGACGCCATGACGCACAAGACGGCTCTGTAAGGGGCTCTTGCATACAGTCCATGAGGACATACCACACTGCTCCTGATGTGGACCCTAATCCTGAGCCATCAGTTGCTCAAGGCAATGCTCAAGACCCTGATATACTAGACCTGAGTGACTACAATGAGGCACAGCTGAGGCAAGTAGCCATGACCGGCAATGATAAAACTGCTAATTGACCACAATGACTTGCATGGCTTTGATAAACAATATTGGAGCACTGTAGCATGCTCTGCAAACTCTACAAGCTTGTTTGCATGTCAAGGATTGAGGTGTTACAAAGCACCCATCCTTGTAATGTCTACTTGTGCAAGACTGGCCCTGTTGTATAGGTAAGGTGCATCAACTCAGGGTCATTGTGGCTGTAGGGAGCTGGATGAGGCCAATCTGCAAGTTCAGCAAGAGGCTGAACCTGGTGTTGAAGACATGCAGTCACTATTTGGCTGGTATGATGGGGTGGGTCACGATGAAGACATGGAGGGTGACAGCGTGATGGGTAAACATGCAGGTAGTGCCAAGACCTGCTTGCACTCAAGCCCAATGCAGCTGGGCATGTGTTCTAACTTATTTGCTGCAAGGTTGCACAGCAAATGCACCAGCTTGTTGGCATTCACAGTAGTATCATGATCATGGTTAGCAATGAGATGAGTCAATGCTTTAAAGCATGATCCTGCATCAGCATGCTGGTCTTAGACGTGAGCAACCTCAACAACTTGAAGCCTTTGGCTGGTGAGGCATTTTAGTTAAGATGCAAGCATTTGTGACTGACCACAGACAGAAACTACATTAATGAGCAGACTACATGCCAGGTTCTTGGTCATCACGCCTGTTACAGCTTGACCTAGTGTAGCTGCTTGTGCAAATATTAGCGAGAAGAAACCCCCAAAGCAATCAAGAGCAACACATTTGTACCGCTACAAGTACATGAGTATGCTAAGCTCAGAGGTTAAGTAGTTGGGTGAAGACATTGCTGTTGGCCCATAATCTCAAGATTTGTGTCGGCTGACTTGCAGGGCGTGTGAAACTTACAGCAGAGCACTTTGCAGATGTTAAGTCAGGAGTATTTGGGGATGCAAGGCAGAGCAAGATGCACACCATTCATCCCTTGGTACTGCTTTTTCAAAGCCTGGACACAGGTCAGATATGCCAGGATTTTGAGACAGCCTTGGCAAAGCAGACCTCCAGCTTTTTGCCGCAAAACCCGGCTAAATTGCCATGAACATGCAAGGAATACTGTGCCGCATTCATTTTGTTTATACAAGGCAATCCCTCAAGTAGCTTCTTTATGCTGCAGATCCAGATCGCATGAGTGACATTGGTGTATACGATGTGGAGTCCTTTTGCATTGCCAAAGGCATGGCCTCACATCCAGCGTGGACTGAGGTATTGCGTCCTACCTGGCAGTATGGCCTAAGCAAGGCAAGGAACTTGGACAAGGACGACTTCAGTGCTGACATTGACAGTCGTGTCATCAACAGCATCGAGCACATCAATCTTGCACAAACGGGAGGGATCAAGGAGCATAAACACAGCGGTCATCCAGTCTTTCAGTGAGTCATTTTGCTTTTGTTGACTTGGACCACCCATTTGTTTTGTCACATACACAAACAGCCAATTGTTGCACAGCAGACATCTGCACTGCAGTAGCATATGCACAGCATTGCTATGACTATCATGCAAGATGCCCTCTCATTCAATGTAGCCTTGCTTACAAAGTCCATGCAGTTGGGCTTGATTTAAACAGGCTGCTGCTGGTTTTATTTCAACACCAAGTATGCACGGCTAAGTGAAGAGGTTGCATGCGCTCGTGGCCGGCAGACCTGTCAGCCAGGAAGTTTTTAGCTTTCGGCTACAGCTCATGAGCTCAGCCAGGCGCAAAATGTACATTTTTTTTGCGCAGAAATTGACGCACCATGCATTGCATCCTCAGGCGTGGTTCTCGTCACACACAATCCCTCGGGATTGCGCTTCAGAGTTGCTTCTACTTCACACCATGCATTTGCAACTGCCCTGAAATCTTGTAATACTTAGTAAGGCGGCAAAACTGTGAAAATCCCGGCAAATCTGAGATGGCATCCCGTGGATGCCCATGTGAAATGTACACTGTACTTTGTGATGCTGAGTGTAAATTCCATTAGTGTATTTTCCCTTTTTTGCCATTTGCTTTGAGCGTGTTTCGAGTTTCGCCGCTAAACAGTGTAGTTCGTGCGCTTAGAGACTGGCCAAACGGCTTGCTGCATGGCATTTTTCCGCAATGCCTGCGTGAGGACTTGTCGCGTGGAATGACGTGAGACGAAATGAGTCCCGCCGCAAAAACTGGTGGGGCTGCGGCTGTCGACATCACAACGGCAGCGATGGCTGCTTCAAAGCTAGGCATGATGGACAAGCTACTAGCCGCGATTGAAAATCAGCCATCGCTGGCGCAATCGCGGGACGGGGAGGGTGAGTCCGGCCTCTTCCGGAGCAGCACACGTAGGTACAGCAGATTTAAAGGTGTTTGACGTCTCACTTCTTGCAGGTCGGACATGCCTGCACTATGCAGCAGGATACGGTCATGAGGAGTGCGTAGAGCGCTTGCTGGAGAAAAAGTTTGACCCCGCGGTTCAGGATCACAACGGGGACACTGCCTTGCATCTTGCAGCCATCCATGGCTGTCCTATGTCAGCTTTTAATCTTACCAAAGCAGCCCCAGCCACATGCCTGACCAGAAACCTGAAAGAACAGCGTCCAGCAGATGTGGCAAAAGCTTGCGAAAGAGGCGAGGTAGCATCCTAACACCTACTCCACAACATACACCATAAAGCTGTGCTAACAGCCTGCCGCCAGCAGGAAGCATGCGGCCACACTGCTGCAAATGCACGCCATTTTGCTGCTGCATACTATGAATTCAATCGACTACTTAAACCCCAGCAGTGTGCCTGCCGTTTGCAGGTCCTGAACGCAATGCTTCTTGCCTGCTGTGGTGACGCCACCAGTGTAGCTGTTGAAGCCATGCAGTACCTGCTACAAGAAGGGGCTGTGCCTGATACTTGGGCGCCAAATGGGAGCTCGGTAAGCTGTTGTGGCACTCGATATTTTCAAGCCCTGGCACACAGGCATGTGCTATGTGCTTGCTGCTTTGATTGTGCATTCACTGAAGATAGCTTGTATGCAGGCGCTGATGCTTGCTGCTTCTGTGGATGGGGTTGCTGCCATTCAGCTGCTGTTGAAACATGGAGCCACAATTGAGCTGCAGGTCACACTCTCATTGCACAACAGCAATTTTGTCTTAAACAAAGGCTGCCATCTGGCCCCTCTCTTGACGCCCTGCTGACAACATGGATTCATGCCTTAGACCCTGATAGCATGCTTCATCCATTCCAAGTCCATGTTGCAACACATGTGATGCAACAGCAGCTGACATCTCATTGAAATACTCGTTTCATCTATTTGCTAGTCACATGCCATTGTTCCACTCACAGTGCTGCTGACTGCTCACCTTGTTGATGTGCTGCCTGCCAACAGCAGACATCATGCAGGCTGCCTTTAGCCCTCATGGGAAACGCATGTTTGGGCGTCTGCAAAACGCACGTTTGAATGCTCATTGCTTGGCTGCGTGCTTCAGGATGCCTTGGGTAGGTCAGCACTCATGTTTGCAGCAGGCAACTGTGCTGAAGCTGCTCTGCTGGCATTATTGGCTGCTGGCGCCACTCTAGGTTTGAGGGACAGGAGAAGCCGTAGTGTTCTGGATTATGCACCTGAGAGCTCTAAGGTCAAGCAGCAACTGCTCGATAGGTAAACAACCATTACTGTACTTACAACAGTAGCACGCGCGCGCGCACACACACACACA
>JAABUP010004895.1_pt1 | contig 21331 bp, 26 predicted proteins | sample 5559201 | NCBI WGS metagenome assembly JAABUP01 (sample SAMN10711887, study PRJNA513373) | rock metagenome | isolation source: Antarctica rocks | place: Antarctica
TACCAGCCACTTCCAAAGTGGCGTGCAGTACGAGTCTTGCGTGTTCTTGGCAAGTCCAGCCCACAATGTCTCATATTTCCTCTGCCATATGGCATTTGCATTCATCCTGTTTGCACAGTATAGTCAGTTTTAAATAGTCGTGGCTTGTTTTTGTCTGACAAACTGAACAGGGACAGCCAGCAGCCTACAAGTCGGTGTCCTGCTGCAAAGCTACAGCGTCTGGTCCGGCGTATGTGGCGTGCATAAGGGCAATTATATCATCTCTGGGACGTGATCTCTGCCCCCCCATTCAATGCAGGGCGTCGTCACATATTGAGAGCCAGCAAGCCTTATGCTTGGTGGCAACTAGTGTCAAGTACCGTGTCATAACTAAATGCAAGTCTTACACTATTGCATAGCAGACTGAAAGTCATGGTCAGTATCCTTTTTTTAGCAGTCGTGAACATGAAACCCCAATATCGATTGCAGCACTGGCCATGACTGGATCAGCATGGGGTTTCTTGATGCTCGCCTGCCACCGACAGCTCGGCGGTGGGATTGGGAGATGACTAATGGCAAATGCGGCTGGCAGTACATTGCGAATCAGGGGCAATGCGGCTGTGAAGCGATTTATGGGGAAATCGTCCAAACCAAGCACGCAGCCAAAACGGGCCAGAATCTGCACGTGTTCATGGCCCGTGCGGATAGATCAGTCAGTCCAAGACCACAGCTGTTGCTGTTTCACCACACCTGTTATGTCAGGTCACGTGGCAGGCGCCTGTTTCGACAGTCATGTAGGTGATGCTGACGCAGAAGTCTGACTACACGTATGCACGTGCTGTGCGACCCATGCCGCGAGTCGAACACAAGTCTGCTAGCATGCAGACGTGATTGGCCTCTCACACAGGCCAGAACGGGTTTTTTTGGTTGTACACCCAGCTCTTGTCATCTTGATGTCAAGATGCATGCACTGCGGCTGGAATACTTCAACTGAGTTATGCCAGAAAGCTTACACAAGGGTGTATCACATTTTGCAGAATCAAGCAAGAATTTGCTCACCAACACTGTATCTGACAAAATTATATAGGCGTTCAAGCAGGCTCTGCAACTCACTGCATCCTTGGGAACATGTATCTGAGATCCATTCTACAAGGAAATCATGCAAGACCGGATCATTCACAACTCCTGAGTGCATTTTTAATTTAGTCGTGATTGGCCTATTGTACATGGCATACCCCGATGGTTGCCGGCATAAATTACATTCCTGCCAAGGCTAAGGCCCTACCCCGTGAAGGGGGCATGGGCTCCTGAGTGCATTCAGCTTACCTTCTAGCCTGTAATATCCACCCGCCCCCTGCATAGTATGCATCACAATTACAGCGCTGGCTGGTGTACTCATCTACCTGCAAGTGCTTCCTGAGCATGATCTGCAAAGATCTGGCCATCTGCAAGACAATCAAGCATATCACATCTGTCTGCTCTCAAGGCCTCGCAACAATCTTGTTGCATTCCGGCCACCTTGCATAGCAGCTATAAAGACTTTACTCAGTCATGATAGGCAATGGTATGGGAGGCTGCATGACCCACATGCACATGTTTACAGCACATATACACATGCAAAGCCAGACAGAGGTGCTGCATGCCCAGCAAGGACACGCACATACAATGAGCCCATCCTATCAGTGTGAAGGGGCTTCGTACTAGACCCCCAAATGCGTTGAGCGCTTGCTAGACACAGTTCCCAAGTCTGAAGCTTTGACGTGTAAGTCTGCACCACAAGGCTAGAAGCATACCGTGATCTGCCAATAACGCATCAGAGCACACATGCATGTCTCTACAGATGAGAACATCTCTACAGCAATGCATGTCTGCAATGTGGCAATGTAGAGATGTAGCAATGTAGAGATGTCCTACAGCAACGCACGTCTGTACCAGTGTCTGAACAGGGAAGGGCAACAAGATGAAAAAACCAATCAGAGCATACCAAGTAACAGCATTGGCCCAGAGAGGATATTAAAAACAGCTACCAAGCCAAGCTCCAGGCTGCCAGCACAGGAGGCTTTCATCATGATATGGAACCCCGATTCCAAAGATATGTCAGCGACCTTGAAGCTTTGCCACTCATCTGCACAGCATTACAAACCAGTCAGACTGCACCAACATGCACGTGTGCTTTGGACAGAATAGGTGTTGTGGACAGTGTGCATTTGATCAATCAGTCAGTGTGCACTCAAGCCAACAGCTTCAAGCTGCAATTGGAAAGATGAGAGAAGGTACACCTTGAGGTGCAGGCATGCGCAAACATGTTGATGGATATTGACAGCCAAGCAGCTGCAATAGACATAGGACCAAAAACATAGGCGCTCAGCGTTGATGGAAGCAACGCACAAGGGTCAAGTGTATTGAGCTTCTCGGTGGGTTTGACAGATGCACCAAGAGGTGGCTGAATCAGCAGCAGCACCTGGCACACAGTGAGCAGCCAGGGCAGCAGCAAACAAGACTCAACACAAACCTGTGCCACCAGGTCATGAAGAAATATATCACATCACAGGGCCCAAGGAGGGTGGCTCCTGTCAGGATGGCCCCAGCGAGGGTGGCCTGAGGGGGGGGGGGCGGCTCAGTGAGTATGACCCTGGCCCCAGTGAGCTGACCCAAGTGAGAAGGGCCCAGTGAAATCTGCCCAAGTGAGGGTTGCCCCATTGATTTGATGCCAAGTTTGTTGCTTACACACCTTAAACTGACTCTTGTTTGCACCTGCATCTGCTGAAGCACCTGCAAAGCAGAGCCGACACCAGCACAACTACTTTCCATGCCAGTGCCGAAGGCGGTCACACAGCATGAAAACGTCCATTTTGAGGTTCTTTGATGGCAGACAGACACATCCAGATACGTTTAGGTGTGACCCGCTTTTGGCTTTGTTGCGCCATTGCCCCAATTTCAGTGCTGTCAAGTTTCTGCTTCATGATTGTTGGACGCTGTCAGTACTGGGCACGCTCCACCCTGGGGAAGCCAACATTACTGAGTGCAGCATGCTGAAAATGCTTGACCAAAGGGGACAGTAGTCGCAAAAGGTAGTGCCGACATGAGTTACTTGATGGGTAAAGTGAGGATGCATGTCTGCCATGTGTCTGTCTGTCATATGTCTGTGACAGTGTTGTTTTTGAGCAACAGGCGTTGCAGCTGGACAAAATTCTCGCGCTGCATTGCAGCACAGTTGCAGCAAAGGCTTATGTGTGGCTATGACACATGTACAGCAACCTGCTGCAGTAGCATGCACCATAGGCGTTTGCATGAGCTTAGCTTATCAAGGTTGCATAGGAGGCTTGCATGTCCAATCATCTCTGGCTGCAGTGGCAGATGTTTGTCAACCGGATGCGGACTGGACAAAACATGAAAGCCAGAGACCTACCACCCAAGCATGAACAGGCTGTAAGACCAGTTGCTTTGGCTGCAGCGTTGGCTTCAGACACACAACTACAGATTCGGACAGCTGTATGAACACCGGGCTTGAGCATCAAAGCCCTCTCTAGTGGCAGGGAGCTTGATCCAACGAGAGCTGAAGCAGCAGGTGTGCATACATCAGTCACTGATTCCCCACTGAACATGTGCAGCTGCATCAGTTGGCTCTTGCTGCAGCGGCTGCAGCACCACCTGTCATGAAGAATAGTAGCGACAACAGCAGCAGCATGGAGTTGTGTTGGAATGCGCGTGCAGGAAGCTGACGCTGTGTCAAAGCAACGAGCACAACTAGCAGCCAAGCTAAATGTAGTAGCAGCAGCCACAAAGTCATCAGCAGCAGCAGCAGCAAAAGCCAAAAGTAACAGCAGTACTGAGAATTATTGACAGCAGCAACATAGTTACAGCGCATGTTGCAACGAGGCTCACTTGCGGCTGTAATGAACCTGCTTACAAAGCCAGCTGTGAACCCATTACAATTATTTCGAAGGACTGAACCCAGGCTGTGAGGGCAAGGACCAGACCACACAAGTGACGGTGATCACCAAGCCCAGCCAGCTCCACCCCAGCAGGGCCTTCATGACGTGCCGACTGCTTGAGCCCGCAAGAGGGCAAATGTCTGAATTCTCACCCTTCGACGTGCAGGCAAGGCAGTCCTAGAGAGGTTTTGAACTCGAAGGTTTCCGAGGTGCAAGCTCCTCCCCGAAGACATCAGTCGAGCCTGGGTACTGCGAAAGAATACATCACAACGGAAGGTGCTTTCTGATGTATTGCTGAGGCCGTAGCAGCTAAGCTGTTTGCCAATGAGAGTTGCAACCCATGACCAAGTTTTTGCACAGTATGGCGAGATGAAATATGAATGGAAGCATGCAGATGGCCGACTTAAACATGTGCAGCAGGCACGATAGGCTCAAGCGGCGAGAGTGCAAATTTTGGCTGTTCTATGGGCTTTCATGATAGTTTGGATCTCAGATACACGTTCCCAGGGATGCACTGATTTGCAGAGCCTGATTAAATGCCTTGATCATAGAGGCATTGTGTTAAGAATGTAGGTTGTAAGTATGCAGCCAAGCAAGGTTGTGTTGGGCTGCGCGGTAAATGCATCTTGGGGACTATGATTCCTGTCATGATAAGTAGATCCTGATAGGTAGATTTGCTGATTTAGGAGTTGCTGAAGAAGGCCTGTTGCTGACTGTTAGGTCAAGGCTGGTACCGAGTGGAAGCTTAACGCGTGTACAGCTGAGATTGGAGGTTGTGTCAGTGGGTATACCTGTATCTTGGCTATTCTGCAGGCCTGTGGTGGGCAGCATCATGCAAGGCAGGACTGGTACTGGTATATGTATTGGTACTTAGCACTTTTGCCAGATTTATTGCAGATGTTGGCATTGTGGTGTCGCTGCTTCGATCCACATATGCATGCCATCTGCTGGTGTTGCTGCTCTTCTAGCATGTTAGCTTCCTTGCACACGGTCACACAACATTGATGTTTGACAAGGTGCCAACAATATTTAGGGTACCAATGACCAAGGCAGTGCAGCTGTTCCCATCTCATAACAAGATTACAAGGTCTGCAAACACATTATTCTGACAGGCACAATGCCTGTGGACATTGCAAGGAAAAGCAGTGTTATTAGTTCTTTGCTTTGCTGCAGCATTTTGCAACAACGAATACTAAACATTACCAAACAATATATGCTTGTGACAATGTATACCAAAATCCAAACAGTATATAAGAAGCCTCAGGCTTGCTTGATCTCTTAACTACACATCCTGCCAAAAAATCTTCATCTCCAAAAAAATGCATGCACAATGCCGCCTAAAGACCAGGAAATAGCAACGCAGACAATTGTGGTGCTGGACTGTTCCTGGCAACACAGATCTTCGGAAGCAGCTTTGGTGCTCAGAGCCTTTGCACCACACTACGTGTATAGTACTATACAGTTGACGACAAGATGTTGCAGATCGGCCAAGCCTCACAAGTATATGATGTAAAACGCTGCAAAATTTGTCTCTGTAGTCAAGATGTGACTCCACATCATGGCACTTGATCCAAGGCTGATAGGCTGAGAGCACTGACAGCTATAAAAGATGATCTCGCAATGCTCTTGTAGGTGCTGTCAGGCGCCCACAACGCTCACCATGCGCTGACCAAAAGGCTTTCAGAATCCACCTCTTCAGCTACATCCTCTTCAGTGTCTGACAGCTCTGAGTCCGATGTGCTTACAGGGAAGCTTTCAGGGGAAGTCTTGTCAGATGCGCCCTTTGTGGTGGCAAACTGGGCGCCAACAGAGCTGTCAAAGAAGCCTCCAGAGGAAGCCTTCCTGGCTGCGCCCCGATTGGTTGCAGCCTTCTTGGGGAGCTCAATTTTTCTGGTGGCAAACTGGGCACCAACAGAGTTGTCAAAGAAGCCTGCAGATGACGCCTTGATGGCAGCCTGCCTGGGTGCAGCCTTCTTGGGAGCTTCCATCTTGGTGGCAAACTGGGCGCCGACAGAGCTCTCAAAGAACCCCTTTGACGTGCCTGCAGCACATGTGTCGTATAGTTCTAAGCTTAACAAGTGCAAGGTATGCGTCAATATGATGCATCTACGTTTCATCAAGCTGAACAAATGCCAGCTTGCGCAGCTCTTGTGCTGACAGTGTTGCAGGTCAAGCCACCTTTAAGCATATCAAACGTGTGCAGTCTTTCAAATGATGAACGTAATGAACAGGATGTAAGCAGAGCTGTAATGCAAACGGTTTCATTGAAGCATGAGCTGTGAAGCATGAGCTGTGAAACAAGCAAGTCAGTACATGCTCATTTGGCTGTGCTTAAAGAACATAATTATTACTAAACATGCTTGCAGAGGTCTATGCCATTCATGACTCAGCTGCCAGGAAACGAAACAGCAAAAAAGCTTGCCTGAAGCAGATGCAGTGGAGGCAGCTTGTTTGGGTGCAGCCTTTGCAGACTTGGTGGCGAACTGGGATCCTACAGAGCTGTCAAAGAAGCCGCCTCCAGAGGAGGCCCTTGTGGGGGCAGCCTGCTTGGGTGCAGCCTTCTTAGGAGACTGAGTCCTGTTGGCAAACTGGGCACCAACAGAGCTTTCAAAGAAGCCTCCAGAGGAAGCCTTTGTGGGGGCAGCCTGCTTGGGTGCGGCCTTCTTGGGAGATTCTGACCTGGTGGCAAACTGAGAGCCAACACTGCTGTCAAAGAAACCTCCAGAGGAAGCCTTGGTGGGTGCAGCCTGCTTGGGTGCAGGCTTCTTGGGGGACTCAGATCTGGTGGCAAACTGGGCACCAACGCTGCTTTCAAAGAATCCCTTTGAAGTGCCTGCAACACAACTGTTTGTCAACAAGGTTCTTTGCCAGTTTAGGCTCAACCAAACATCACATCATGTAAACAGCACCATATGCATTTCATCAAGCTGAGCAAGAGTAGTGAAGACGTCAGTGTTGCATGTCAACCCAGCTAGTGCACTTTAATAGAGGGGTGATTGTAACTCAAGCTGCATGCAGACATTCTTGCAGGCACAATGACAAGCAATACAAGGTGTGCTCGTTTCGCTGTGCATGAGCACAGAGCGTTGCCTTTCACATTTTGGCTATGAGGCAACAACAAAGCAGGAAGCTTGCCTGAAGCCGATGCGGTGGGTGCAGCCTGTTTGGGTGCAGCCTTCTTGGGGGACTCAGACCTGTTGGCAAACTGGGAGCCGACAGAGCTGTCAAAGAAGCCTCCTGAGGAAGCCTTTGTAGGGGCAGCCTGTTTGGGTGCAGCTGCAGGTGCAGCCTTCTTGGGAGACTCACTCCTGTTGGCAAACTGGGGGCCAATAGAGCTGTCAAAGAACCCTCCTCCAGAGGAAACCTTGGTGGGTGCAGCCTGCTTGGGTGCAGCCTTCTTGGGTGACTCAGTCCTGGTGGCAAACTGGGCACCGACAGAGCTGTCAAAGAACCCCTTTGAAGAGCCTGCAACACAGCATTTCGTTGTCAGAGTCTGGACTAGGTTAGGCCCCAGCAGACATGACATTATGTTCTGCTGCAGTTGTACATGACATTATGGCAGCATTGCTGGGCATCTTGTGGCATCCTGTGTCGTGCACAGTTGAGAGCTTCTTATCAAGCTGGGGACAACCAGCTCACTCAGCTTTTGAGCTGTCAATATTCCATCTCAGTGTGTGCATTCTAGAACAGGACGAATCCAAACAAAAGCTTCTTGCAAACAGTCTGCTTGCACATTTACAAGCAGTCCAGTGTCTGCTCATTTGGCAGTGCTACTTGCGCAACAATTGCCTATTCACATTTTAGCTGTGAAACTTTGTCAAGGAAACAAGCTTGCCTGAAGAGGATGCTTTTGTGGGTGCAGCCTGCTTGGGTGCAGCCTTCTTGGGAGACTCACTCCTGTTGGCAAACTGGGAGCCAACAGAGCTGTCAAAGAATCCTCCTCCTGAGGAAGCCTTTGTTGGGGCAGCCTGCTTGGGTGCAGCCTTCTTGGGGGACTCGGACCTGGTGGCAAACTGGGAGCCAACAGAGCTGTCAAAGAACCCTCCTCCAGAGGAAGCCTTGGTGGGGGAAGCCTGTTTGGGGGCAGCCTTCTTGGGAGACTCACTCCTGGTGGCAAACTGGGAGCCAACTGAGCTGTCAAAGAATCCCCCTCCAGAGGAAGCCTTGGTGGGGGAAGCCTGTCTGGGGGCAGCCTTCTTGGGAGACTCACTCCTGGTGGCAAACTGGGAGCCAACTGAGCTGTCAAAGAATCCCCCTCCAGAGGAAGCCTTGGTGGGGGTAGCCTGCTTGGGTGCAGCCTTCTTGGGGGATTCAGACCTGTTGGCAAACTGGGCGCCAACACTGGTTTCAAAGAACCCCTTTGAAGTGCCTGCGGTACCACTTATTGTCATCAAGTTCTATGCCTGAGCAAACATCGCGTCATGTATTATACTGCATTAGCTCTTCATCAGGATAATCAAAGGTCAGCTCATCCAGCATTTGAGCTGTCAACCCAGCCTGTGCACCCTATACAAACATGGTTGAAAGCAAAGCTGCACGCAAACAATCTGAGTGTACATCAATGAATGCACAGATTGTTAGCATGTAGCTCTGCTTGTGACTAGCGATCCGGTGTGTGCTCATTTGGCTATGCATCAAGGTTCGCACAGGCAGTCACCTTTCACACTTTGGTGTGAAGAATAAGAAAAGTAAAAAGCTTAAGCTTGCCTGAAGCAGATGCAGCGGGGGAAGCTTGTCTGGGTGCAGCCTTCTTGGGAGACTCACTCCTATTGGCAAACTGAGCGCCGATCGAGCTTTCAAAGAAGCCTGCAGAAGGTGCCCTTGTAGGAGCAGCCTGCTTGGGTGCAACCTTCTTGGGAGACTCACTCCTGTTGGCGAACTGGGCACCAACAGAGCTTTCAAAGAAGCCTCCAGAGGATGCCTTTGTGGGGGCAGACTGTTTGGGTGCAGCCTTCTTGGGAGACTCAGACCTGTTGGCAAACTGGGCGCCTACAGAGCTGTCAAAGAACCCCTTTGATGCGCCTGCATTACAGTGTTTGATCATATACCATCATGCTTGACAATTTACCCTCAAGCGTACTGAACCAACCACATCTGCCTATTGACATGTTGAGCAGATGGCAGCATGTTCAGCTCATGGTTTTGTTTTTGTTAAGCAATTCACCGTGCAAACACAGACCTTATGCAGAGTATTGCAAGATGAATGTAAATAAAGCCAGCGCAAACAGTCACACTGAAAGCTGACAAGCAAGTCAGTGCATGCTTGTCTGTGCATCAATGCTTGCACAAGCCTGCGCCATCCAAAAATTGCTGTACAGCAGTACCACAATAAGAAGCTTGCCTGCAGTGGGTGCAGCCTGTTCAGGGGCAGGTGCAGCCTTCTTGGGAGACTCACTCCTGTTGGCAAACTGGGAGCCAACAGAGCTGTCAAAGAAACCTCCTCCAGAGGAAGCCTTGATGGGTGCAGCCTGCTTGGGTGCAGCCTTCTTGGGAGACTCAGACCTGTTGGCAAACTGGGAGCCAACTGAGCTGTCAAAGAATCCCCCTCCAGAGGAAGCCTTGGTGGGGGAAGCCTGTCTGGGGGCAGCCTTCTTGGGAGACTCACTCCTGGTGGCAAATTGGGAGCCAACTGAGCTGTCAAAGAATCCCCCTCCAGAGGAAGCCTTGGTGGGGGAAGCCTGTTTGGGTGCAGCCTTCTTGGGAGACTCACTCCTGTTGGCAAACTGGGAGCCAACAGAGCTGTCAAAGAACCCTCCTCCAGAGGAAGCCTTGGTTGGGGAAGCCTGTCTGGGGGCAGCCTTCTTGGGAGACTCACTCCTGGTGGCAAACTGGGAGCCAACTGAGCTGTCAAAGAATCCCCCTCCAGAGGAAGCCTTGGTGGGGGAAGCCTGTTTGGGTGCAGCCTTCTTGGGTGACTCAGTCCTGGTGGCAAACTGGGCGCCAACAGAGCTGTCAAAGAACCCCTTTGAAGTGCCTGCATCAGAACTGTTTGTCAAAAATATATTGCTAGGATAACCTGAAGGGAATGATCACATAATGTGCATCGCTGCATGTACCTAAGATCAAGTTGCAGCAATGACAGCTCAAAAAGTGGATGAGCTGACTTCTGCTGAAGCCAACCCAGCTTGTGCGTTCTGGAAGTTGCTGGTTGTAAGCCAAGCTGGATGTCTCATTGAACAATGACAAGCAATCCAGTCTGTGCTCAAATGGCTGTGCACCAGTGTTTGCACAACATGTTTCCTCACGTGATTTGACTGTCGAGCAATCACACAGCAAGAAGCTTGCCTGAGGGGGCAGCCTTTGTGGGGGCAGCCTGCTTGGGTGCAACCTTCTTTGGAGACTCACTCCTGTTGGCGAACTGGGCACCGACAGAGCTTTCAAAGAAGCCTCCAGAGGAGGCCTTTGTGGGGGCAGCCTGTTTGGGTGCTGCCTTCTTTGGAGACTCGGACCTGTTGGCAAACTGGGACCCAACAGAGCTGTCAAAGAACCCTCCTCCAGCGGAAGCCTTTATTGGGGCAGCCTGCTTGGGTGCAGCCTTCTTGGGGGACTCTGACCTGGTGGCAAATTGGGAGCCTACAGAGCTGTCAAAGAAGCCCTTTGAAGAGGGTGCCCTTGTGGGGGCAGCCTGTTTGGGTGCAGCCTTCTTTGGAGACTCAGACCTGTTGGCAAACTGGGCGCCGACAGAGCTATCAAAGAATCCCCCTCCACCAGAGGATGCCTTTGTAGGGGCAGCCTCTTTGGGTGCAGCCGTCTTGGGGGCTTTGGATCCATTGGTAGATTGGGCAGCAACACTGCTGTCAAGGAATGCCTGAGTCGTGTCTGCAGCACCAAACCAGCCATTGTCAGGCTCAATTAAACACCACATCATAAAAAGCGCTGCATCTGGCTCTCATCTGGCTTTGACCTTTGCATTCTAAGAATGCACAGGCCACTCCTTTCCCTTGGCAGAGAAGGCAGAAGCAAAGCAAGAAGCTTGCCTGAAGGAGATGAGGTGGGGGCAGCTTTCTTGGGGGACTCACTCCTGGTGGCAAACTGAGCGCCCACAGAGCTGTCAAAGAATCCCTTCCCAGAGGATGCCCTTGGGGCGGCAGCCTGCTTGGGTGCAGCCTTCTTGGGGGACTCGGTCCTGTTGGCAAACTGGGCACCAACAGAGCTTTCAAAGAAGCCCTTCCCAGAGGATGCCCTTGGGGCAGCAGCTGGTTTGGGTGCAGCCTTTCTGGGGGATTCAGACCTGGTGGCAAACTGGGCACCTACAGAGCTGTCAAAGAACCCCCCTCCAGAGGAGACCTTTGTGGGGGCAGCCTGCTTGGGTGCAGCCTTCTCGGGGGCTTTGGATCCATTGGTAGACTGGGCAGCAACGCTGCTGTCAAAGAATGACTTTGTAGTGCCTGCAGCCAATGGTTGATTTAGTTTCATGCTTGGGTGGGTCCTAGCAAAGACTGCGTTTCTCAGATCGCTGGCTGCAGCCTTCCACTACACAGACTATCAGTCAGTCCTTGTGCTGACAATGTGAAATTCAAACAAATTTGAGCACACAAACAGTCTGCGGTCTGTCACGAGGCATCCACATGGGATGTAAGCAAAGCTTTGTGCAGATGGTCTCAGTGGACGTTGACAAGCAAGTCAGTGCATGCTCCTTTCATGATGTATCAACGCTTGCACAGGATGTTGCCATTGACAAATTTGCTGTATGGCAGTATCACAATGAGAAGCTTGCCTGCAGCAGATGCAGTGGGGGCAGCCTTCTTGGGAGACTCACTCCTGTTGGCAAACTGGGCACCAACGCTGCTTTCAAAGAAACCTCCAGAAGATGCTTTTCTGGGGGCAGCCTGTTTGGGTGCAGCCTTCTTGGGGGCTACTGACCTGTTGGCAAACTCAGAGCCAACAGAGTTGTCAAAGAAGCCTGCAGAGGATGCCTTTCTGGGGGCGGACTGCTTGGGGGCAGCTTTCTTGGGGGCTACAGACCTGTTGGCGAACTCAGCGCCAACAGAGTTGTCAAAGAAGCCTCCTGAGGATCCCTCTGTGGCAGCAGCCTGGTTGCGAGCAGCCTTTGTGAGGACCCGGGTTCTGGACCCATTCTGGGAGCCCACAGAGCTGTCAAAGAAGCCTCCACCTCCAGAGGAAGGCTTTGTGGGGGCAGACTGTTTGGGTGCAGCCTTCTTGGGAGACTCAGATCTGTTGGCAAACTGGGCGCCTACAGAGCTGTCAAAGAAGCCTCCAGAAGGCGCTGGTCTTTCCGCAGTCTGTTTGGGCACAGCCTTGGCATCAGATGTGGGAGCTGGGTTCTGTTGCGTGATGCAGTGCACATTGCCAGCATTCAGCAGCACCTCTCTGGAGTAGACACCGACTACCTTCCTGTCGGAGCCATATGCCTTCTGGAGGATCTTGATGGCTACGGCGTCCAGCTCCTCTGAGTAGCCGCCAAACTGAGGCACCACGACGCCTCCGTTTGCCACGTAGTGGTTGATGTAAGATGCTGGCAGCCTCTCACCCGGCAGCCTAGGGCAGTAGCCCTTCACGATGTGCTCAGGCTGCATAACACAAGCACCGTCAGCCTTTGCACCTTGTTACTACATCAATGCGATCAGGTGTCGCTGCTGGCATCTGATCAGTGTATGAATCATGTTTGCCTGTGAGATAAGAGGCTCTGTCACACACAGTGACATGATGCATGCTTGCAAAGACAAAGTCAGACCACACTGCCAGACCATACAGAGAACAGACTGAGGGGATTAAGAACACGAGCAGAATGCTGCTAGGCAATGCACTTGAGTGTGGTTCACAGGCTTCAGATTTTGGATTCTTGGCATAGAACTTAACCCTGGAACTTTTGTTCAGATTCAGGACATGACACATGACAAAGTAGCAAGCGCAAGAAGGAGCTCACGTGTAAGCCATCAGCCTCCTTGTAGGTCCTGAACAAGGGGTATGGGATTGGGACCTTGACAACTTCGATTTTGCGCCCCTTGGCGTCTGGAGTGCTGGTCAGTCGGTTGTATGCGTCCAAGGAGATCTCGTACTGCGCAGCAGCAGCAACATGTGTTAGGCTTGTAAACCAGTGAACAGCCAGTAAAACACAATACAGCAAGTTGACCTGCAGCAGCATTTTCAAATTGCAACAGAGCAGCACTCCTGTGAAGCTGATGGATGCATGATGTATGCATGACAGCAACTCAAGGGTGTAATGTAGTGGGCGAGCAGCTGCTTTGAGCTGTGCAAATGTCATGCGCATGCATGTCTTTCCCCTGCCCCTCTATGTCTGTGCAGCAGCTGCCTTGAGATGTGTTGCAGCAGTTGGCAGCAGCAGCAGCAGCACTTGAGACTGATGCGCAAGATAAAATGCCTAGCATGGCGCGCATGAGCTGCAGCTGATGTCACTGCATGTGCACATGTTGCTCCTGCACAGGTCACTGAATGCTGCATATACACCATGCAAGTACAGCAGATTGTCACAGACCTGTGAGCCAGTTTTGGCATGGACCATGCAGAAGAGGAGCAAACTTACTGTACTCGAGCCCTGCTGAAGAATGTTCAGGGTTTGTGACTAGGGTTCAGGACGAGTTACAAGGTTACAAACCTGTGGGTCATCCTCATCATCAGTCCAGGACAGCAACACCAAGCCTGGGCGCACAAAGCAGGCCAGGTTGTCCACGTGCCCATTAGTGATGGCATCATCTCCCGCCATGCCCTTCCACAGCCAGATGATCTTGTCAAGTCCAAGGTACTCCTTCAGCTGGGCTTCAATGCCTTCTTTGTCCAAGCTAGGGTTCCGGCTGGGGTGCAGCAGACACTGCTCGGTGCAGATGAGAGTCCTGGAACAGAAGCAAGATCAAATGCTGTCAGCAGATCGTCTTTGGGTCATGCTGTCAGCCGTGAAGCGCCCCTTTCACCCACGCATGCATGTATGCATAACACCTAAGAATAACTTGATACAGACAATTGAAGCCAACTCACAACAGACCCCTGGCTGGAAAAGGGGATGGAGGACAGCACAGGAGATGTTGACAGGGCAGTGGAGAGAGGGGGGGGGGGGGGACAACCAGGAGTGGAACAGGGCCACTGATACAAGAGGCACAGCGTCTGGACAGAAAAATGCTAAGGGGGGGCGGGCAGGGCGGTGAGGGGTGCAGACAGGAAAATTGAGGGGCACTGGGGCTAGGGCGTGGGCGGCAAGGCAATGAAGCTTTGTGGAGGGAAAAGATGGGGCAGGTTGCTCAGTACGCACCCTTGGCCGTCGCTGTGAATGGAACCCCCCTCCAAGTGCAGGGGGGACTCAAACACCTCCAAGTCATGGTGCTGCAGGATCTTGCGCCCTGCTGCATTGTCCTTGCTCCAATCTGGAACCTGCACCAGGACAACGGCCGTCAGCACAACATCACCGTCCTTCAGAGCAACGCACACATACAGACTATCAGGTCGACAGCTGTCAGTCAAGCATTGCTGTTGTCCATAGCAACAAGCACACACGCAGACAGACTAAGCTTTGGCAGACCTCTCCAAAGTACAGCAATGCAACAGCATGATCATTGTCAGATTCCTGCTTAGGCGCTGCATGGTATTGATTGCATACTGTGTCAAATTTGTTGGGAGAGTACTCTCAACAGCTGCCTGCTTTAGTACACACAACTTGCTGACTGCTTGCATTTGCCGCTGTGCAGAACATGCCAGGACAGGTACGCCAAGCTTGTTTGTTGAGACGAATGTTTGTATGGCTGCTTCTTGCATGTTGTCATGCAGACATGAAGTTGCTGATCACACTGTCAGAGTGACTTGCCTGAGTGGGCATGCCCAGCTGTTTCTTGATGGTGCCACCGTAGCTGTCAAAGTCCCAATGAGTACCAGCAACCACACGCTTGCCTGTGGCCTTGTCATCCTTCACCACACACTACAGACAGACATCGCAGATGTCAGTGCGTCACCAGTCACATGGGTTCTGCTGGCCCTCTGACATAGGCAACAGCTTGAGTTGCACACACCCACATGGCCTGTGTGGAAAGGCTGTGAGCAAGGCACAAGAGTCAACAGCAAAGAAAAAGTGAGGCAAGCAAGGCGCAGGTTGCTAATAAGATTGCATGCTTGAAGCACAGCCTCTGCAAGCTAAGCCTAAACTTCAATCATATGTCTCAAAACTCTAATGGTAGATTAGACCAAGCACAGCCCTAGTATGAAAGCCAGGAAAGTGCTGCTGTGGGTGTGGGCGGGGGGCTTACTGAGGGACCCCAGTCACGTGCCCAGCCATCGTTGATGGGGATCTCCACAACAGACACATTTGGTGCATCCTCAAAAGCTGCCCTCGCTCCAGCAGCAGACTGCATCAGCAGGAAGCCTGTTAGTGCGCCAATTGCATTGAATGCATGGTCATGCGTGTTGAATCTGCTGCAAGTACAGTGTACATCAAGATGTGCCTGCTAGCATGCCATTTGCATGAAATTGCAGTCACTGAACAATGAACATAGGCTTGAACTACCGCAAGCCTTGCAAAAGGTACATGAAAAGCTGCTGCAGTTGCTGATGCACGACATGACTCATAAACCGTATGGCAATGATTAGTTGCAACAGAGGATAAGGCGGTAGTCACCTCTGGATTGGCCAGCATAACAACAGGCTCAAACTGGGAAATAGCTTTGGCAATTTCAGCATACTGTTCCTGAGCTGGCTTAGCATCGTCTCGCCAGAGGTAGCCGCTGTCTGGCCATCCCATCCAGCAGTTGGCATGGGCTTCAAATTCGCCTGCAGCCAACCATGTTGCAGATAAGTAGGCTGCAAGATCAAGCATCAGTGCACTATATGTCAGGGCAGCCTGACTGGACACAAACGCAAGTCACGCAGGAGAACAGTATCAAGTACTGGGTGAGAATTGAGTGAGCAAAGGCATACTCCAGGCACAAGATCCACTGAGACTAGAGTTCCAGGCCTTGCCTGGCATGGTGTAGCCGAGAGCTTTTGGAGTCGGTCCTCCCTGAACAGAAGCTGGGGGTGCCTCATCTGTTGCAGCTTTGGGTGCTTCGAGTGTGGAAACAGCTGCTGTGGTCTGGAGCCGAAGCTCCGTCCTACCAGCTGCAGTATGCCACAGGAATATCAATGACGGACTCACGCAGGGGCAAGCTTGCACAAGTCAGCATAAAGCCGAAGATAAGGTAGTGTCCTCATCGGCTGACGTGTGCCTCTCACCGTGTTGCTTGCTCCGCAGGTTGTGCACAAGCGATGTCTTGGCCGGTAAAGGAATGGTCTGGTGCGGACCGGCACGTTTTGCGACACCTTCTGCAGCGTTCGGGCGGCGGATGTTAGCAACCAGTACGACACATGAGCAGCCCTACTACCCACATAAACGGCATTCGACGCGTACAAGGCTTAGCTGGTACAAAGCTGACAACGGCAACTTTCAGTATGCAAGGCATTCATGCATGTGCGGCCTAGGCCTTACTTGGTGGCAAACTAGTGCAGATGCTGCCACGGTCTACAGCAGGAGTGTGTGCCATGTTGCCGGGACCCTACAAGCAAACACCAGCACAACGTTTATCGCGGGCAAGCCCTAAACCCGCTGTTGAAACAACGAGCGCCGAAAGACATGCCGGTGCTTTTGCACGGCAATTCTGTGCAGATAAATACCGTTGCCTTAGGGTTGGGCAGCGCCGGCTGCAAGCAGTGTCTTCGGACAAGTCAACGAGCCGGAGAGGCAAATATGCAGACAGGTATAAGGAAGCAGACCAAACGAGCGTATGGCCGAACCCAGGCCCGCGTGGGCTTGATGATACGGTTCTGATGAAGCACGAAAGGATAGCAGTTAAGTTTTTGTGGTTTCGGGGCTCAAACCAGTTTAGGGATCACATTTAGATTCAGACTCGCCTACTTGAAGTAGTAAGACTCGAATGGCATCCCATGTACATTTGGGACAGACGACAAGTCTCGAATCGAGACTCTCGATTAGACCAGTTTGCAACTTCTGGGGATGGTGTTTATGAGCACAAGTCAGTCAAGCAGCATAGCTTGTTGTGCACGGGTTTATTAGTGCGGCAGACGACCGCAGTACTCGCAGCTCATCGGTGAAGCTGCGCAAGTCATGTCAAATAGGGATGGAGACACCGCGCTGACTTAGCCGCTACATGTAACACACATGTAGCGCACCTTCTGTTAGTCAAAGTTTGTGGCAGGATAAGACAGCTGTCATGTGTGTTATCTGGTTTGTGCCACAATACAGCATGCAACCTGTGCACAGGGATCACCGAAAATCTGCTGCCTAGACAAGCTTGTCTCGAAAACAGGGAAACTTGTGCAATCGCATAGCCTCTGCATATGTACAAGGCCCTGTATCGATGTTAGAGCCACAAAATCATCAATGCACGTTCACTGCTTGACATGAAATTCGCTTGCTACAGTGGCATATGAGATCCTGATGTTTCAACACTGTGCCCTGGTCACCGTTTTGCTGCTTGCTGGCCTCAAGCTATCTGAGATCCGGTCTTGAGCTCCTGCCATGCTGATGTTATGGATAACGTGATCTCATCTGGACACAGTGTGATATCAATTTGCATCTGTGCTGCTCAAATTGGCGTTCAAAGCCGTTCATTATTTGTGTTGCATGAAAGCATGCAAAGCATTACATAGCATTTTGTAGGATTTTCTGGTCGTCTAGTGTATCAAAGCATGGCGAATACGTATCATTGTTACCTTCATACACCATGCTTTGAACCAGTCCAGCAACAAAGCTCTTCCCCAGGGTTTTGCTATTCAAAGCATGTGCCTTATAAGGCATGTAATTACAGGGTATCGCAGGTGCAGCTATCTCTGACAATTGCAAAGCGTATTCGGGAACTGTATAGGGCAGGCCCTTCACGGCGCTGCGCACGCATTTCTGTGCCGCATAGTCACTGGCCTATTCTGTGTTTCAGATTGTGTGCATACGTGCTGTGTGTGTGACTTACAATGTTTCACAAGTTGGTTCTAACCTTTGAATTCAAAGGGCAACTTGCAGGCTGCAGGGAGTCTCAGAGCCACATGTAAAGAGACATACAAGCTTGAAAGGCAGCCTGCAGAATAGACATCATGAAGCCCAGCGGCACGACGTATGCAGCAGGTACCTGCTGGCAAGTCGAGCACAGGTAAAGTGTTTAAAACATGCTTTGTCATGTCGACAGTGAGAGTTCGGCAATATCTCTAGAGGCGATACAACAAAGGGGGCGAGGGTGTAGGGATTTTGAACCTAAGGTAACTGAGCAAGACCAAGCTTTGGACCAGCGTATCCCGCCATATCGTCCGCTAAGCACCCCGTCACTGCCTTGTAGCCTGTCGCAGCAACTTGACTTGTCTGAGACACTTTGTAACCGTCTGGCATCGATGGTGCATCTGCTGGGTTCCTGATGTCCTGGGTAGCGTTACACAGAAACGCCTCATTGTTTGGTTGCAGCCATCACAGCTGCCGGTTTAGAGAGGGCAGCGCCGCCACTAAAGCACAATCCTATCCGAAAGCGAGCTGATAGAATCTGCTCTGCTGGTCAGCACAACAAAAGCGTCGCACTCACTTGCCGAAGTCTCGAAGGCTTTTCCAACCAATGTCTGCCCACGACTTGAAGGTGACCGTGCGCAGCTGCAAGGTCTCTTGTAAGCTGGGCCGGTCTTTCTAAACATGCCTGTAGCTGCAGGCCGTGTCCGGTCAAGCTAAGCATCCTGAGTCTAACTCAAGGCCGAGCAAGCTTTGTGAGGACATGGAAGCACTATTGTCACCGAAAGCGGCTGCACTAAACGAAATGCTGGCCGCCTCCCCCACAGCTGAAGGCAGATTAGATGCAAGTAGCCTTTTAGATCTGTTCAGCCAGACAGTGTCAGCACGACGTCAGTCACATTCCACTTGACTGCTGATCAATTTTGCAGGCAGCTTTGTCTAAGATTAGCATGCTGGAAGACATGGATGTGCAGCTCAGAAGTCAGCTTGAGAAGATTATTGTGCAGCGTAATCAGCTTGGTGCAGAGAAGGCTGCACGCGACATTGAGGCAAGAACTTGTGATCTTCAATACTCACAATTTATTTTATGTTGCCGTTTTGTATGCCTGTGTCCACAACAGGTGCGCCCCGGCATGTACATGTGGTCAAGCCTGTTGATGTGTATGTCCACAGTTGCTGCTAGAATTTGAACCCATTTAGCTTCTTCCAGCCTACTTGATGAGAACTTATGTGCCAATACTTGTTGCCCACAAGTGAAGAATTGCTAGCATGCATGCAGCTCAGCATATTGTGCTCCAATGGCTCATTGGTCAGTGAATATGACTCCTGCAGATTCAGCATCTGCAAGCTCAGGTGGAGCTTCTGGAAGCTGACTCAGCAGGCAGGCACCACTCAGACAGCAGGCCTGGCTCTCCCAGGGAATCTGAGTCCGACAGAATCGCAAGCCATGTCGACAGCCTACAGGCAGACAATGCCCGCCTGCAGCTGCAGGCAAGAGCTGATTGCGCTGCATTTGTATGTAGCTTGTTCACAAGAGTTCATCTACAAACATGTTGTGTGCACAGATGAAGGCCAGCAAGTTGAGTGATGATGTGGTGTCTGATTGCACATGCCTCATGACATGGCTGCCATAGTTGAAACATCACATTGACGTTGTTATGATGCTGCCAACATCATTACGTCATACTGCAGGTGGAGATATCAGGTCATGCAGTCTCTGATCTGCAGCAGCAGCTTCATGACAGTCAGCAGAAGCTCCAAAGTAAGCCTCAAGATGCTTTTCCCTCCCTTGCTGTGTCAATGGAATCACAGCAACGTGAACAGGTCAGCAAGAGTGAGTATGAGGTTGCCAGACAGGCAGCTCAAATTCTCGAGCTGCAAGGGGAGCTGACTAAAGTCCAGGTCAGCTATGACAGATCGGCTCAGCGTCAGACAGAGACAAATGCACAGCTCACCCGTCAAGAAAGCACAGCCTTACGCTTTGCTGCCAGCAATTCGCACCTGCAAGAGCAAGTTGCAGAAGCCCAGATCACGGCTGCCAGTCAAGAGAATAGGATCAGTCAGCTGCGCAGCTCACTTACTAACAGCAATGCCAGCATGGCTGATGCCAAGCAAAGGTACAGTCAGCTTGAAGAAGAGCTAGCGGTGAGTCAAGAGCTCTCAGCTGAGCACAAGGCAGAAGTTGCCAAGCTCAAGGCTCAGCTGAGTGAGCAAGCTGACAAGGCAGCTGCTGAGTCAGCTTCTAGAGCAGAGGCCGAGGCAGGTCTGCGCGCTCAGCTCAAAGCAGAGAGGGCTGAGCACAAGGAGGACGGAAGTGCTTTGCAGCAAGAAGTGAACAGATCGCTGGCTTTGGCGGCAAACGCTCAGGAGCAGAAAGAGTCCTTGCAAGCAGAGGTGATTCAGCGGCAATGTTGCCTCTGTGAGCTATCTGACCTACGTCATCTCCCTAAAGTGAAAGGCCCCACACTAGTCTGCAGGCGTTTCTGCGTTTTAGAGTCACAGTATGAAATGGCCGTTTCTCCAGAAGATAGTGGTGTCTCTGTAGTCCCGACAGCTTCAGCAACTTTGACATGCATGGTGGCATAACACAAGGGGTGAACTATATGTACTGGCCACACATGTCTGTTGCTGCGTCATGAGTCACAGGACTTGTCCCATTGCTTTGCTGCTGTCACTGACGTTTGTGATGAAGTCCAGCTGGCCATCTGAGGTTTATGCATCAGACTGTCAGCATGCCATTTCCTGCATTTGTGCTACACACGTTTTCTGCGCTTAGTATCAACGCCCCTATGTGGTGCAGTCAACAAAGAAATGCACTGGCTCTGCAGGTGCAGGTGCTGCAGAGCAAGCAAGAAGAGCACCAGAAGCTGCTGGCAGAACAAGAGACACAATTGCGAGCCCTGGGGACCAAGCTCAAAACCCAAAGTGATGCCAAAACAGCATCAGAGCAGCAGCTGCAAGAAACAAAGGATTGGCATCAGCTTGAACAACAGACTCAGCATGTCGAGAGCCTCACTGAGCAGCTGAGTCAAGCTCAGACGCAAGTATCTCAGCTGCAATGTGAAAAAGCTCAGAGTCAGCAACAGCTGGCAGCTGAGAAGGCCTCAGCAGCTGAGGCAGCACTCAGTGCCCCAGAGCTCAAGACTCAGCTGAGTAAGGCTCAGGCTGAATCAGCTAGCATGGCAGATGCTCAGAAGCAGCTGCAGCAGCAGCTGGGCGAACGCACAATTTTGTTAGGTCAGAAAGCACATCAAATTGCTCTTTTGGCTGCTCAGCTCAATGAGGCGGGCAGCCCCACCTTTGGTGAAACATCTCAAGGTCAGAATTCTCTCCCTTACCATCAATACGGTGCCTGTCATTCATATATTTCACTGGCTGCACAGCGTTCAGTTGCATTCAATGCACACACACACACACACGCGCGCGCGCGCACACACACACGCACGCACGCACGCACGCACGCACGCACGCACGCACG
>JAABUP010004896.1_pt1 | contig 21330 bp, 27 predicted proteins | sample 5559201 | NCBI WGS metagenome assembly JAABUP01 (sample SAMN10711887, study PRJNA513373) | rock metagenome | isolation source: Antarctica rocks | place: Antarctica
CTGCTGTGCTCCTTGTAAATCGGGCTGGAGGTTGCTGACTGTCATGTTTACATTCTCGGTGGCAGTCTTCTCTGACAACTCCTGCTGTGCTCCTTGCAACCCACTCACTCACTCACTCATCAATTAGTTTTTTCATCCATTGGTTCCCTAGGGTCAGGTAACTGCAGTCCTGAGTAGCTCCTTGCATGGAGTCCTGTTTCTGGCAGGTATGTCTGCCCCACCAGTACCCGCTTGGGCCTGCATCTATAATGCAGACATGGAAGAAGAGAAGTAGTGGAATCAGAATGACTTGGCCTGCAATTTCCTGCTGCCATTAGCAGTGCAAAGCACAAACTTCTTACAAACAGAACAAACAAGCCTGCACAAAGCAGCAAAACAGAAGACGGTCCATGATGGCACAGGCCTGTCATCAGGCTTGCATCAGAAGCTGCACACAGCTGTTTCATTGCCAGGACTGAGGTTTGCTTTCTGTGCTCTGTACGTAGGGAGCCAGCAGCAAGGTGGTAGCAATTGGGGCCAGTTTTCCTAACCGCCATAACTACAGGTTCAGCAAAACACATAGTCAGTGGTGGCACAACAGCCCTGTGGACTATCTCTGCAGCGCCTCATACAACTCTGGCACAGGCCCAATGATAGCTGCAGCTTCTGTGCAATGCCTTTGTGTATGTGAAATGCATCTGCAAGGACTCAACTCAGGGTTGCTGTTTGTTTGCAGGTTGAGGGCTTGGAGGCAAGAGTGGGCAGGAGGGGTCACATCAAGGTGCGTGGGGGCCTACCTGTCACCCCTTCCTCCACCTCAGCGTCCCCTGTGGCCCCCCCTGTGGAGCCCAGTGGCACAGACAGGGGTGCTGTTTCAGAGGGTATCAATGTAGCTGTGCAAGGTTTGGAGCTGCGTGTGCGCAATGTCTACACAGGTCAGCAAACCCTTGTGTCAGTAGAGGGTCATACATTTGGCCATGGGCCACTTGCAAACCCGCTTTTCTGCAGATTCTGATCAAACCCACTGTCAGTAAGCTGTTGGGCATGGCAAAGTGCTGATCTCTGCATCACACCTCATGCCGCATGTCTTCTCCTTACTACATTACCTGCCATGCAAGTTGCAAATTGTCAACCATCTTTGCATCAGACCAAACAAGAGTAGACTGGTTATGCTGCAGATGCAGTTTCATTCATGCACACAATCAGTGATATTGCACATGCAACTCCACCAATATACCGAAGCATCCTTCAGAAACATTGCACATGCAACTTCACCAATATACTGAAAGGATGGTGTTGCAGGGCATCTGGATGCAGACCTGCAGCTGCAGCAAAGCCTGATGCAGCCCGAGGTGAGCGGGGTCATGAGGTTCAGCCGGGGGGTAGCCTACCTCAACCCCCAAGGGCCCTCTCCAACAGGGCAGGGCAGTGCCGAGGCAGGGGCTCAGGAGGCCGATCTGGTGGCTCAGGCCTTCTCTGCCCTGCAAGCTCGCAAGGAGGGCGCTGCTAATGGCCTTGTACGCCAGCACAGCCGCTTGGAAGGCTTACAACCGGTAACTTTTGGCCCTTTGCATGGCAAATTTTTTGTGTGCTGAGCTTGGAACCCTGTAAGGCTTCTGACCACGCTTTGCCTGAGCTTGGTACCTTCCTCTGAAGTCTGTGCAAGCACACAAGACAGCTGCTGAAGGCCCAATATATGAGTTTGCCGATAAGCTTTCTGGGCTTGACATTCAATGGTGGCTGTTGATGATGGTCCAAGCAAGAAGGGAGCGGCTAATGGCCAACTGATAGCTCTTTCCAATCCCAAAACATCTATTTTATAAAACGTCTCGGGGCAGTGAAAATGTGTTTCTACATTGTGGAGATGTTTCAGCCGCCTTGAAGGCTTGCAACAGGTGTGTTGCAGTCCTGGCGATCTTGAGTCACAGCCATGTTAATGTAAACAAGATTCTGTGATGCCTGAGCTTGCAAACATGGCAGGCTTGCACTGATGCATGCACACATCATGCATGCATGCTAGAGACTCTCTCAGGAGTTGCTGTGACACATGAACCTGCACAGGCAGCGCACCATCTGCCCATGATATTCTTGCTAACAGGAGTGGCGATGCCTCAACAGTGACAACGTATATGGTGTGACATCAGTTTGTGTATAAAGTCAGCGTATTTTGCCGCAACCCCATCTGCTGCAGGCAGAAGTGGCTCTGGTCAGTCAGCGGTGGCGCAGCTTATGCTGCATGGTGTATGTATGAACCTGGCACATGTTGCTGCAGGCAGAGGTGGCGCTGGTTCAGCCAACAGTGGCGGAGCGTGTGGTGCTGCAAGGCCTGTTGCTGCAGGCAGAGGTGGCTGTGGTCCAGCCAGCAGTGGCAGAGCGTGTGGTGCTTCACAGCCAATACATTAACCCAAAACATGTTGCTGCAGGCAGAGGTGGCACTAGTCCAGCCAGCAGTGGCGGAGCGTGTGGTGCTGCAAGGCCTGACCATTCAGCTAGGCCCAGACCTGCGCACCACCTACCCTGTGGTCATGAATTTCAACATCTCAGGCCAGGTGGACATCACTGGTCCAGCAGATGCCAACAAGCTGCAGCTGCAAGGCACCATCAAGCTTGACAGTGGAGAGGTGACTTATGTTAGCTGTTGAACTGTTCCATGCATCCATTTTCTGACTTCCATCTGCACATGCATCGTCTCACAAGTTGACTTGTTTGTTCCCCCATCCATCCACCCATCCATTCATCTGTCTGTCCATCCATCCATCCATCCATACATACATCCATCCATCCGTCCGTCCGTCCATCCATTCATCCCCTCATCAATTCAGTCATGCATCCATTCATTTGTTTGGTTGTGCCATCTCTCCCCTCGTTTAATCAGTCATACATACATGCATCCATTCAATTAGTCACTCATTTGCTTCCTTATTTGCTTTTGTGCCAAGTTGCATGGTGTTTCAGGAAATAAATTTGTCCGCCATGCACATGTTGCAATACTGAACGTTGCATGCATTGACTCCAACAAAGCCAACTGGTCGAGTCCATTCCTGCCTTACAAACCAGCCCAAAATTTGCCATTTGGTCATTTTTGACTCATGGCATTCTCCTTCAAACCGCTGGATACATGTGCAGGTGAATCTGGTGGCGACACAGCTGGTACTGGACAGGGAGCACACCAACAGGCTGGTCTTTGTGGATGGCCAGGGGCTAGACCCCAACATGGACCTCAAGTTCAGGGGGCCCAACTTGAGGGCCCTCATTCAGGGGCCTGCCTCCAGCTGGCAGTCACACCTCACTCTCACCCCCACTGGGGGGTCAGGAGGTCTGCCTTGTGGCCCCACCCCCTGCTGTAGTTAGAGCATGAGCATGAAGCTGTCAATGACAATGTTTGAGTCACAGTCTCATCCTGCCATGCCCTAACTAAAGTGACACGCAGTAACAACAAACATGATTGCCAGACCTTGTGGCTAGTTTGCTTAGTGCATTTATAGAATATTCAGCAGACCTGTAGCTGGTCCTGTCCATGTTGTGGTCCAGTGTTATTAGGCAGCCTGCACAATTGTTGCAAGGCTCCCTGGTGGGTCATATACATGGATACAATCAAAATATCAAAATATCATATGGGCGCTGAAATGCAGAATGGACTATGTGCACGTTTTGTTGAAGCACGACCAATGTAGTCATGTATGTCATGTGACATGTGCATGTGTTGCAGGAGAAGGCACAGAGCAGCTGGACCCCAGCCAAGCAGCCAAGATCTTTGAAGGGCAGCTGGCATCAGCCCTTGTGGCAGAAGACGGCCAACTGGCCCTCAGTAATCTGGCCCAGTCTGCCGCCCATGCTGTCATGCCAAAGCTTCAGACGCAAGGACAGCTGGGACAAGCCAGGTAGAGGTCATAGGGTGCTTTTTTCAAGAACACTTTTATTGTTAGTTTTTTTTCAAAACATATACACTGCATTGCTGTCCAGAACTGGACAGCTTTTCTCAGGTGCAAGAAAAAGGAAAGAAAAGACTACACGTTTGGGCGTCAGTTGAATGAGAAGCCAGGTGGAGTCCCTGCATTGCTGTTCAGAACCAGACAGCTTTTGTCGGCTGTGTTTAGCATAAACATACTCTGGATGACAAAAGGGTCATCATAGGCAGACATGTGAGAACTAGACAGCTTTTATCAGATGTACACAGCCTGCAATTGCAACACAAAGATACCCTGCATGACAGAAATGTTATCACAGGCACACATGTCATAGCGATGATGTGTGCACTACCATCTGGTGATGCTTTCAGCTGCTGCCTCATGCTGCAGCTAGGACAGCATGAGGCAGACCTCATTACATCACATCACACACGCATGGCACTGCCACAGTTGTTGCCCTCTTTGATGCTCAAGCAATAGTAAGCCACAACTTAATGAAACACATATAATGTTGTGAGTAGTGTCTCCACCTTCATCAGCCCAGCTGGACATAAGCTTCCAATAAGATCCGATTTCAGTGTAGGGGTACAATTAGAGGGTCAGTGCAAGGATGCTGAGTGGGTTTGCTGTTTGCGTGACAGGTGGCGGCTGGTGAGTGCACCCAGCATTCCTGGGCTGCTAAGCCTGGATCCCATTGGGGACCCCACCTCCCTCCTCTCATCCCTCACCATGGGTACAGAAGTGGAGGTGCAGTTTGGCAAATCCCTCCAGGTCAGCACCCTGCTCTCTCATTTATCATGAGCAAGTCGTGATTCAAGTGCACGCAATAGCTTCTTCTTGCACCAACATGGTGTTTGGCAAGTTGACATAAGTTCGTTTCTGAGGCAAGGTCCTAGGATTGTTTCTGGGGTGACATTATTGCCAAATCAGGAGTGTCTAGGATTAGCCTCCATTCTGCCAAGGCAAGGCAGTGCATAATCAAGCATTGCATATCTGGCTGTGCACAAGCCACATGTGTGATTGCAGGCCACAATGGCGCGTAAGCTGAGGGACAGTGATATTGCGACTCAGTGGACTCTTAACTACCAGCTCAACACCAAGCTGCGCATGCAGTTCAACATAAGCAGCTCCACACCTTATCCGCGCACCCTAGTCTTCCAGTACAGCGGTGAAGGAGGCCCTAGGCCCTGATGCTTCTTTACTAAAGCTAAACAACACCCTGTTTGAATGGCCTGCACTGCTGTTTGTACCATACAGTGGCTTTACGGGCTGATATTCGAGCACAGCACGCAGTACAATGCCAGCAGACTTAAGTGCCGCCTTGGTGTTGGACTATCACAGTGACTGCTGCATCTGACCTGATACCACAAAGTCTCCACTACCTTGTTGATGTTTGAGCTTTGCCTGACTCTGTGTACAATATACCTCGAGCTCACTGCCAATGCTTTTGACCGATTGCTGCCTGTCGACATGTTTTGGTAATGCACGCTAGCAGTTGTGTGTGTGTGTGTGTGTGTGTGTGTGTGTGTGTGTGTGTGTGTGTGTGACGTTTCTGAATTAAAATAGACGTTTCGGGATTGAAAAGAGCTGGTGACTTACCGTAGCTTCGATTGCAAGCATTCCTTGCTCAAAGACTGTTCACCCAATCGTGCAACGTTCAGGGGCAACAAAAGCTCGGCCATCAGGTCCGACATTGATGTGCTGATCAGCAGAGCTATATACACATGCTACTGCCCATTGCCTCATGTCAACACAATAAGCAAGAGATGACCAGCCAGGTAGTTTGAAGTCAGGCTGAGATGCTTGATTATGACACTCATTACTTGTGAGAAGACCAACATCATCTTGAGCTTAGGCTGCGAAAGGTGCATGCAATGCAACAAGGCGTGCCCCCCTGCATTGCCAAACTGCAATGTCGTTCCTCGTGCACAAGCGCACCTGACATCTTGACTGCTCATTGCTTGCTGAGAGGTATCTTTTCATGCATGGTGTGTGTATAATACAAAATTACTTATATTACATTATTTTGCAGCATTCACTTCATGCAGAAACGCTTTGCAGGTGGCTGGAGAGAGCCATGCTTCTGACAGCCAGCAATCTGGTACATCTGCCCGAGCAGGATGAAAGTCTTGTGCCTGAGTCAGAGCTGCTGCTCATGGATCACAAGACCAGTAAACGAGTGCTGGAGAGCCTGCATTTGTCATCCTGGCTAAATCAGGTGCTGTGCCTTTGTCTTTGCAGTGTTGCCAAGGGCTTTGGTCTGCACGTTGCGCTTGGTGCAACCAAGCGTCAGCATTAGTCTTTTGTCCTTGGGTGCTGACATGTGCATTTTTCTGGCTCGGTGTGAGATGCATGAGGGAATAATCCATCGCAACTGAACGCAAGTAGCACCTTCATTTGTCTGTTGCTGTCTTTAGAGGTGTGATGTGCCTCACAAGCTGTTCGAATACGCATGTGCTGTTGCAGGTGGTGGACGCAGACAGGTGCCTGTTTATCCTTCAGCTTGTGTGAATTTTTGATGCACACTGCTGTGGACAGCCATCAAAATCAACTGTTCTTTGCACAGACCATGTGCTTCAGAGCTTATCACAGCATTGTATGCTGATCTGAGCAGGAGACATATGTGTACCTTTCCTGATGCTGGTCCTTTTTTATGTATTCTTCTGTCATCAGCACTTTTAGTTACTCAGATCTCTGCAGTCGTATGTACCCATTTGCAACTTGAAGGCTGTAGCTGTGTGTATGCACACCAGTTGTGGGCTGCCCGTACATGTTTTCCAAGGGCGCTGCTGGTAAAAATTTGATGCATTCTGTGGACAGCCATCAGAATCAAGTGTGCTTTTGACTGTTCTGTCAACAGTCGTGACAACCTTTGCACATACCATTTGCTTCAAAGCTTGTCACAATACTGTGTGCTGGTCCATAGTAAAGAATCACTTTGTAGGAGACATATTGTTATTGTTCTTGTTGCCAGTCTGCTTTGATGGTTTTTATCATGCTGTCATTAGCACTTCCGAACGTTCAGACCGCTGTATTGATACATTAGCAGTGTGAAGGCTGTAGCCGTGTGTATGCACATCAATTAAAGGTTTCTCATGCAATTTTCAAAGGCGCTGCATGTGGATCTAAGGAACATATGCTTCAGACAATGTCTCTCTATTGATTGCAAGATTTTATTGTATCCTTGTGTACTCGATACACTCTGTAATCAGGCCTGAACATGCAGCAGAGAGAGAGCATGAGAGCATGCAGAACTTTGCTTTGCTCTCATAGCCAGCGCTTTAGCTGACACCTTGTCACATTTGCGCCATTTTACACTGTCCCGACAACCTGAGATTGTGCGTGCAACAGACAACCCAACTCAGACCATTGTTTGTCACTTTCTTACACATGCAGGTACACCTGTGGTTCAGCATACGTTGCAATGGCTTCTGTACGCTCATTCATTCACACTGAGTGCCACATACTCTGTACCGTGACAGGCTGCCAAATGGCATGCAATGGCCCTCCTTTATTGTCATGATCAGTATCCCTCAAAATTGACTGGCAACACTGCCAGATGCTGTATGTTGCCATAACAAATTACCCTGATCACACAGGCCACAACATGACATCCTGATCACACAGACCAGGCAGTATCACTGACAGCAGTTCTGTAATCCGTGTCTGCAACTAAGTCCTCTTGTCCACTTCCTTGAAGAAAGGGTCCTTCTTCTTTGCCACCTCACTGTCAAGCTCAGGGTCCTTGCCCTCTGGCAGACCACTCTTGGAGCCTGCAAAGTAGGCCAACTCGCCTGGGCATTCTCGGGATGCAACATAGTACATTGCTGCCAACAACATGCACCTTGAACCATGCAAAACAGCCCAGATCCACAAAAGTTCAGCCAGGAGAACATTCATATGCTTGCTGCACTTTAATGCTGGTCAGCAACTTGCGGCCGAGCCAGAACAGTCCCTTAAACAAGAACAAGCAAAAGAACACCTGACTTGCTGCTGTCTGACCCTCCAGAGGATTTGCTAGAAGCGCTGGTGGGAGAGGCAGCTGGGGCTGCATTCTCAGGAGCAGCTCCAGCCAGAGCAAGAGCACTAATGATCACCACAGCTGCACCCCCAGCTGCAAGGTAAGGGGTAGGTAGACCGCCACCTGCACCCCATTTACATTTCCACGTTACATGGCCTGTGACTAAGCTCACAACGATGCATGCCTGAGCAATACTCATTGACGCCAAGATCACTGACAACGGTGTCTGTTCTGTCAGCCAAAACATCATGAACTTGGCGTGTGCAGCTTCATCTTGAGCCCAGAGTAAGAGCAAATACAGATATGTCAATTGATGCCTGTAAATCCGAACAAAACACAAGACTGATCCTGCTGACACAGGGACAGGCCTTACCTTCTTGCTGAGGAAGGGCAGGGGTCTGAGGAGTAGGAATGGAGGGGGGCTTGGGAGCCTCCAGCTTGGGGGCTTCCACCTTGGGAGGCTTCGGCACATCCAACTTTGGTGCTTCTACCTTGGGCAGCTTTGGTGCCTCAGCCTTTGGCGCCTCAATCTTGGGCAGCTTTGGCGCCTCAATCTTGGGCAGTTTTGGTGCCTCAATCTTTGGCGCCTCGATCTTTGGCGCCTCAAGCTTGGGTGCTTCAAGCTTGGGTGCGTCTGCCTTTGGCTGACCTGGAGTGCCAGCATCTGGACCTGCACAGCAGCACAGTGAGATGTATAAGAGCTCCACTTTCTGCCATCAGTCCATGTGGAGTGGCAGCAATACAAATACCAGACCCTGTACACAAGTCACACACTGAGCTCATCAGCCCGATTGCTGCTCATATGAGCAGCCAAGAAATGCCAGAGTATCTCCTGCTTGCTGTGTGATATGTGCATAAGGGAGTTTGTGAAGTTGACCAATGGGGGCTCACTAGGGGTGGGTGGGGGTGGCAGATTCTTCAGTGCCTCTGGCAGAGCCTTGTCAGCAATCTCCTTTGGTGTGTCAAAGGTGAGCTTTGGTACATCTGGCAACTTGAACTCTGGACCTTCAGCTGGCTTTCTTGGCTCAGGAGGCTGCAAACAGGAAAACCAGAATTTGTTTCAGCAAAGCTGACTGAAAAGCATTCTGGTCAGAGCTGTCAGTACACCCTTGTGACAACGGTTGCACAAGAAAGCTCCAATGCATCAGAGCAATATCACATTCCACTAGAGCGGCTGGTATGAAGAGCTCTGGAACATACTGTTGGCAAAGGAGGGATTGATCCTCTTTTGGATATCAGCTCTTGCAGCTCCTGTTGGTATGAACTGTTATTGTCAAATAGGCTGGGGGCTGCCGCATCAGCTGGCAATGCCTGCAAAGCAACAGGAGTAAGTGACTTGCATACTTTGATAGCCATACTGTTCTCGCATTTCCCAGTTCGAGCGAAGGTGTACCAGAATGAATGCAGCGGCACTCAGGGACGTCGCCAATTTTGCAGCAGTCTCTTTTGCGCGTGCAACTGCTCGTGCTGGTGACAGGTGAGATCGAACAGTATGCTTCGTGTTACGGGTTGGCTGGTTGCTTCTACGACCGCTCTTTTGCTGCAGTGCGGTTGTGAAAGGCGAGCCTGCTAATGCGTAAGCCATCTTGAGGCTCTGTTGTCAGAATGATGTTGGGCGCAAGGTTTTCGCGCTCTAATGGATCTGCTCTTATCTGTTTTCACGCTTAAGCGTTATGACTATCTCGTAAGGCCACTGACTACATTGCACATGTTCGCCCTGTACCATCCCAAGTCGTCTCGGGAGCGATTGTCTGTGTTGATGTTGTGTTTTGTCCTGGCTTTCTGCCCAATCCTGCGGCTTTAAAGGACTTTCTGGCCAAAAGGCTTTTGCAAATGAGATATTTTAATCTGTCGGACTTGGATAATTTCCTGTGACGATACTCCATGTCGATGCGCTCTTCAAGTATATAAAGAATGCTGTCTTCTCGGGTAGCGGCCATGGAGTCAATAGACGAGTTGCCTGGTGTTCGTTATCATCCTGCTATTACAGATCAAGCCAGATTGATAGCGAGATGGATCGAAATAAATTGCGAAAGGAGATATTGCCATTGGGATGGTAAGATATACAGGGCCGTCCATGATTGGTTGACGAAGAAGGGATATCTAGTGACAAAGAGGTTTTGTTTGAACTCGGATTCTGATATATACGACTGGAAGGAATCACGAACTGAGTGGTCCATCACCTGGGATGGTTTTTATAAGGGCGAAATGCCACCAGGTGAATCGCATAGAGCGAGAAAAATCATCACACAACATGACTGGATGAAGGCTTTGGAAGACGAGAAGGATGTATAGTACAATTGCCTGGTTGATTGGGTACTATGTTTTGCACAAAGACACTGTACATTGACCAGTGCAATTGGAGCATGACTACAGGAGCTTGTTGAGATAGCGACACATACAGCGTGTGGCTGAATGGTAATAGCATCCTCCCTCATCACATCTAATTGATTCGTCACTGCTGACGCTATTGTCCAGCGCCTTTGATTAGCTCAATCTATAGAAACTTTCCTGTCATTGTCTGTCAGATATCTACATGTGTCTCAAAAACAGGCAGTGGTGATGCAATCAATTTGATTGATCCAAGAGTCTGCACAAGGTTGCAGCAGCTGGCTCATTTGACAAGATCTTGCTAGACTCGCTGCCCTCCTTCAGATAGAAGGTACTACCTGCCACTGGTATACATCACTGCAGTTGACACATGAAAGATTTTTGGCTTCATTCAGAGGTGAGACGCAGTCATTCTTGGTCAGCCAGCAGACCATGCAACACAATGTTGGGCAGCACAGTATGGTCGGACAGAGCTTCTCCTGTGACGGGAGACTCGGCATGCAGTTGCAGCCAGTCCAAGATTGCAGCCTTTTCGTATGTGTGCCCATCAGCTGCAATCACTGGCTCCTTCATGACTGCCTGCGTCAGCACTTCATAGTTTACATATTGCCATTCACATCAGAAGGGGTGCATGCAGCGATATGACAACTTACCACAACAGACAGTTTGCACAATAAACACATGTCCAGAGCGTTGTAATTGGCCAGGCCGTCACTACTTCATGCCCAAATCAAGTCAAGACAGATGCACAGTCAAGCTATGTATTTTGACATCATGCATCATGGCCTCTCAATGCTTACCTGAGTCAGGGGACATTGCAGAAGTTCATATAGCTGTGTCTGAGGTATTCTGTCACACAACCATGATACTTCTAGGGCAGCAGCAGCTCCAATGTTGGTTGGGAGATCTTCACGATGCTCCTTGCCTCTGGACACCACATCTGATTCCACTAGTGGCATGGACCCAAACAGCAGAGTGCCAGCGCAGCTGAACTGCAGAGCGGCCTGCGCTCATGTCAACATCACAGGCTGGCAAGTTCCCAGATGCCACTGCTATCTTCTCTGCATTGCCTTGAGACAGCGCTGACTGCTTTGATCTCTTTCCAGTCACTGACTGTGGTTGCAGATGTGGGGGAAGCTGTGAATCCTGCTGTGAAGCAAACTGAGACTGTGCATGCGACGAAGATGGTACAGGGTGTTGCGTCTGTGGTTGTATATGACCAGGTGACTGCAACCTCAAGTCTGCCCGTAACCCTGATTGAGGCAGTATGGGCAGCTGTGAGTCTGACTTAGGCTTGGACCAAGGCTGCCAATGCGATCCTGCTTGCTGCTGCATGGTCTTCGCCTTACGGGCTCTGCCTTTCTTGCTGGTCGCTGCAGCTTGCACCCATTGCTCACCTTCTTGCTGTGTGCTGACAGCAGCTGAGGCATCATACATATCAAGACTGCTGTCAGCGTTTATTGATTGAGGTGAACTGAGCATCACATCAGAGGATTCGGCATGTGCAGATGTCTGTCCGGGTGATGCAGTCTGCACAGACTGTGACCCAGCCTCTGACTGTATGTCTGCTGAGTCAGGTTCAGCTGGCTGCTCATTTCCTGGGTCATCAATCTGAGCTGATTTGCTGCTGGTTGACTGCTGTGCTTGCTGCCTCTTGGCCTTGGCTTTCTGCTTCTTGGCCTCCTTGGCAGCTGCACAAGCAGCCAACTCCTCTTCTTCTAGCAAGAGGGCTGCAGCTGCTTCAGCAGCTGCTTGCTCAGCTGCTTGCTCAGCATCCTGATCAGGCAACAATATATCATTTTGTATACATGTGCAAGGTGCACAGATCACAGCAGTAGGAAATCTTTTTAAAACCAAGCAACCGCACAAGCAGAGGCTGAGATGATGCAATCTGAAATTAGTCAGACTCTGCTTGCCAGGAGCTAGACAAGGTGCAATTGAGGAGCAAGAGTGTATGTCAACACAGCAAACATGCGTGACTCAAGTCCTGCTGCATTACCACCCTGCAAAGCCTGCCTGCATTCACTGACAGCATCACCGGACACCATTCACATGTATAGTTGACAAGTACAGTCTGGGCTTAGGATCCGGAATATGACTTATCAGACGCCCTTTCTCAAAGGCAGAGTTGACTACATGACTCTACTAATTTCCCTACATGAATGCAGTCATCATGAGCTGGAAAGCGTGATAAACATTATCATTTATTATTTAACGCAGTCAGGCGAGCATTACCTGTGTCCATGCAGCCTGTTGGTGCCAGAACAGCTTCACTTCTGCGTCTAGCCTGCCGCGTATATATGGCATGATCGGCTCTTCCTGAAAGGTGGACCCATGATCGTGGCAGGCTGTGTTGATGAGCTGCATCATCAGAATGTTGGCCACAGCTTTGCTGTGCTCAGACCTCTCCTGGCAGTGCTTGAACTCGCCTCTGATACATGTGATGAGCATGCTGTCATCCTCGGTTGCATGCACTCTTGTGAGAACATCCTGCACCATGGTAGAGCTGGTCAAAGACTTACAGACATAAGATTCAATATTTTCCTTAAACTGTAGGCTACTGTCAAATGCCAACTTTGCACAGTTGATAAAGTTCGCCCAGAGACCTACAAAGACGCTTCTGCTGTACGCACAGCGTGTTGAAACTTGTACACTTGTTTGTGCAATGTCAATCATACAAAACAAAGCAGTGGAAGTCACATCTCAGTTTGTCTAGCAGTCTTCGGGTCTTGCAGCATTTTCAGTGAATGGCAGTGTCAATATGTGATCTGTTAACACCATACATCATGCACAGTATCCGCACATACTATCAACAGCAAAACGTATATCTTGACCACACTCGGTTATATGCACAACTGTGCAGCTTCACTAGTGGTCATCTGAATGTATGAGAAGCAACACATGGCATTCATGCACCTAGTGGAAGCTCTCTCGTGTCAGGAAGATCGGCACCACCCTATCCTGGCCATACTGCACTGTAGGCAGTAAATGCATGGGCACACTTGGGGCTGACTCAGGCTGCTCTCCAGTGAAGAGCTTGGTCATCTTAGACACCATCTGAGTCCACCCCTGGAGTTGCGACATCTCCTCATGCCGCTCCTGAACTCCAGCTTGGACAGTCTGTAAGCTTGCCTCCAGATTCCTGACTCCCTGCCAAGTGAGCACATCGAATTGCTTAGTGTGCACACCCATGCTGTGGTGAAATGCTGAACGCATTTTTTGCCACCACTGACTGCCAGCTGATATGCATAGGACGAATGCTGTTACCACATGGCTTGCTGAATATACCCAGAATTTCCGCAGCAGATTCACTCAAACTGCATTACAGCACTTTGGTTGCAGCACAGATTTGCCAATCAGTAATAGCATCAGTGTTGCAGAGAAGCTGACCTCAAGCAAGGAACCATTGCCTTGCACAGGCACAAAAGAGCCATCTGCAGGAGGAGCTGTGATTCCTTGCATCAGATCTGCCGGCAGGATCTTGTCCCCACCCTGCACAGCACAAGCATGAACTTTTGTCAGGTGCGTATGCAGCCCATGATCGGGACGATGTGCTGCTGAGACTGTGACACTGCACAGAAGATTGTGTCAATACAACAGCTGACAGCAGCAGTACTGCAAAGGCTTGTTCAGGCACTCGAGATGTGTTGCTGCTGCTAAACGTACTTACTCTGATCCTTCTGAAGGCTGCAATCTGGTTTTGCAGATCAGTTGGTTGTGAGTGAAGCCGCGGGCAGCAGAGGTACCAGGTGTGCCTGCAGCTGCTTGTGCATGCTGAGTAGCAGAAGAAGAAGCAGCCTGCAAGGTGGCACCTTGCTTAAGCCTTGCAACTTGCACCACAACTGGTCAGAGGCCAGAACAGAAGACATGCAGGCAACATGACCAGGTCCGCAGCCATGCAACTCACATCAACTCAGTGACCTGACTCACAGACAGCGCATCTGGACTGATCAGTTGCAAGTGGTGATCTGGGTTGTGTGTGCACCTGTCATTTTCATTTCATTTTGTTTTAAACCTTACAGTCTGGGGTGTGGAGCCAGTTGTGACTCAGCAGACATCCTGGCTTGAAAGCACAGGTGTATGTGGTGTGGATCAAAACCAAGCTGGTGGGGGTTCTGTTCAAAAAAGAGCCCAAATTGAATGTCCTGTTGTTGGCAGTCTGGGTCAAGTAACAAAAAGTGCTGACCTGTTGAATCATGGACTGCAGATGCCTGAGCTCTCTCTCACCCATCATGGCCTCAAAGGATGACACGTGCGCCTTGCCTTGCGTCAGCAGCTTCTCACGATCCAGCAGAGCCACCATGACATGGTCAGGCAGGTCTTGGGTGCTGCTGGAAGCCTGCTGTCTGTGCGGCACAGAGTCTGCAACCCAATCAGGGTTGTTGCCATGGGGCCTGCAGGCACTAATGCAATTTAGATTCTCTGTCTTTGGGACTCTTCAGGGGAGTCAACAGACAGTAACTGGGAAAATGACATACACTAACCGAATGCAATGTTCTTCTTGAGCAGGCCAAGCTCAGAATGCACTGTTCTGAGCATGGCCTGCTCAGCTGCACACGTACCAGAGCAGCAAGCACAAAAGACTAGGGTGTGATGACATATTTGTGTACTGAAAGGGCAAAAAACCATGCCTTCTTAGGAAGGGAAATTGAAGAGCAAATGGGTGTTTGCATTTCACATCAGGATGCAGTTGTAACTTTACATACCAAGTACCTTCTTCGAGTTGTGCTTTCCTTGTAGAATTCACATTGTTAATACTTAGCCTGAGGGCAAAGTGTACTTCAGCATCTAATCATTGAGCCACAAAACCAAAGCAGCAGCTTGACATCCTGCACGCCGTCCATGTGGTGCAGCGCCACCATGCAGCTCATCATGTAGCTACATGTCCAGGTGTGTTACATGTAATACATGCTTCCACACTGAACTCACGCAGTGGCATGATTGCTGCAAGGTCTGAGCGTCCATTGCATTGTATCTGATCGCCAACCTCACCTGATGCTATACTGAGATGCAATATCTCTGTAGTCCTGCCTGCTCCTAGCCAAATTCTGCAGCAGAGTTTTGCCCTGCTCTGCTCTCACTGCCCAGGCTTCTGCCTCTTGCAAAGCACTCATCAAGCAGCCAAACACCTGCTCAGTGCTGCGCTCAGGTCCCCCTGTACAAAACATACTGTCATGATGGCAGGAAAAGCAAGGGTGCTGAGTTGATGCTCTGCTTGCTGTCACTGAAGCAAACACAAAAATGATCACTGCAAGCATGCATGTACAATAAGTGCTACATGCAAGCCAATTGACACAAAAGACAGTTTGATGGACATAGGCAGAGATCCATTTGGCATTCCAAATGAACATAGCTTACTCAGGGACGCAGTTGCCGCCATGTGAGCTGCATCTGAGAGGAAGTTTGCCATGCTGTAAATCCATTCTACCACTGTGCCTGTGTCGACGGGAGCGGTGATTCCATCAGCACAGGACTGCCTGCCTGCCTGTGCATGACGCATAGAACCATCTCTACAAATGAAGCTGTTGTCTGTTCAGGGCAAGTCTTTCGATGTCAGAAACATAAGCCAGCATGGCGCTTTTCTGCTGAGGCGCTGGGCAGTGGCAACAACCAAGACGTGCTATTCTACATGTTTCTGACAGCATGCTATGAGACATGCTTGAGACACACTTGCCTGTATAGATGCCACAAAGTGCTCATTGACTTGCAAGCGCATGCCGTCTCCTGACAGACAAAACCTATCTAGCTCCTTCACACGTCCACCATCACTACTCTGATACCAGCGTATTGTCTGCTCCAGCCATGCGAGGATTTCCCTCAGGTGGTCACCATCTAGCAGATTAAGCTCAGTTCGAATCAGCTCTGTGGTTGTTGTGCGGTGTTCAAACTGTGGGCACGTTTGACATAGGGCCCCAGCAATCGGGTACATCACGGCTTTGTACCTGAATCAATGACAAGACGTTGTTAGGTGTGTAAGAATGCTGTGTGACTCTGGGAGCGTATACTATGAGAAGCAGGCCATGTGAGAAGGAGTGACCACATGCGTAGACCATGATTGCCAGGTTGTGAATGAGCAAAGCACGTCAACCGTACACATGCAATCAAGGCACTGTGTGTGTCTGCGCATGCGTGCAGCCATGTTGTACAGGTTGTGCTGACATACAGCAAGGAGGAGTGTATAGACTTACAGGCTCTCATGCTCCTGTTCCAAATACGCTAGCAGATGTGAGATGAGCTGAGATGCATCTTGACATGAGCTTTGACCCAAGCGCTCCCATTCCCTGTACCTGGCAGCAACACAGAAATCGATCAAACAATTACATTTCTTGTCCTTGGGATCATCAGTTGATCCAACTTTTGGAAGAGATTCTGAATGTTGGTGATGGACCAGGAATTGCATGCAGTGTGTTGCATGTGAATGTGTCAAGTGAGAATGCCGGCCACCACAACCTTCTGATAGGAGAGGTAGCTCAACTGCTGCTATGGACAGGATATATATATAGTTACAGTGTGTACAGAATTGACGCAACAATGGCAGCAGGCTCAGAAAACATGGCAATTGACAACAATGCCGCACAAAAAGGTGCATGCAGTGCTTGCAATGTTTTCGGCGACCATTCAACCACAAAGCAGACTACAAGCGGTCCTGCAATCTCTTGGCAGTCTCAGTCTGTTCGGGTTTGCGCCAATCTGCTGACAGGAAGGGGTGCAGGCGCTGAGGAATGCACTCTTCCTGTAAATGCGTCCTGCAGACTCACAGTGACAAGTTCTGAGAAGTCTGCAGTCGGTGAAGATGCCTAACGCATGACATTGAGCAGGAACCCATGAGACATCTGGTTTCAGGGAGATGACCAGACATCGCACACTTTTACTTGTTCATCAAAAATGTGTCTTCCCCCAGAACATTGATTACATCCCCTGAGCTCTTCCTTGCGGCATGAGAAAGCTGCTCTTATGTACAAACGTACTTGCATGGATGAATCGCACATGAGCAAGGGGCCTTTTTGCTTGCTAGCAGTCAATGCAACCAATTGACGCATTTTCCTGAACCTACGGAAGGTGCCAGCTCTCGTCAGCAAAAGCGCATGATGCTGCGTCACAGTCAAAACTCACTTCAAGCGTATGAAAAACATTACATTTAGGCAAACACATTGCCCAGGGCATTTCAATACCCGCCAAAACAGGGAGCTACTCAGGGCTGTGCACATTAGACTCTAGGGGATGACACATTTTCGATGAACAAGTACGTCTGGGTTGGGGAGATTTGAGTTGGCCGGATGAACCAAATGGGTGCTCAGGGAAGGACAGATGCCGGAGTGCTTTTGACAAGTAGCTGCATGCAGGTTTGTGTTTACCAGAAAGAAAATAGATCAAAGAAGTTTCGCTTGTCAGGTGGCCATCGCCACAGCTTCCAGGTGCCATTGTTCCTGAGACGTGCCAAACCAGCAGTGAAGCCTTTTGGTCCTTTCAGCAGATTCTGCTGTGAGGCAGCGCTGCGCAGCTCTGAGATGGGGGCACTGAGAAGATCTTGTATGTCCTCTCGACGCAACATGGCCCGGTATGCCTTCCCCCGTGCAATACGTGTTTGGAGGGGCCATGAGGCAGGGTCGTCTGGCTCAGATTCCTCTACAGTAGTGGCCTGTCATGTCAACAGTACAATGTGTTCAGTCTTGCCTGCTGTTCTCATTTGCTGCGTTCTCTGTCTGTGCTAGCAGACAAGAGCCTTGGGTATGACACACCATGTTGATCCCTGCAGTGGTTCTGACCTGGCATGATCTGAGGATAGTGCAGGATATTGATAGCCACATGTACATGCTGCAGGAAGCAGGCGACTAAACATGGTGCAAGTGGCAAGCTTGACACCAATGTGATGCTTCACAGTGATCTAGTTGAACACACCAGGTAAAATACTTTGGCAAGACAGTCCTGGTGTAGAACAGCAAAATCAGTTCTTGCAAAGTGACAGCATGTGACCTGGACCTTGAAAACGCAATTTGAGCAGTTTTCTAAGCACATCTTACCATTTGCTCTGGTTGTTGCTCTGGCTGTTGCTGCTGTTGCAACTTTGCAATTGACTTCTTGCTTGCGCTGCTCTTCTTGCCCGCCTTTGACTTTTTGGGAGCCATGTGGATAATGAAAAAGTCCTAGTTATGCCGATTTGTCTAACACCTGAATAGAATGCAGTGTGGCTGATTATAGCAAGGCCCCCTTGGCAGCAGTTTGGTGGCATGCAGTCAATGGCATGTGCATGTGTGATGTCATAATTCGCCTACAGAGGATATGCATCTGCAAGTGCAACACCAAAATCTAGATTTACGGAAATATGGTGCTCTGCTCATTAACTTTTTGCACCAATTTTTTGTGACATACCTGGCTAGCAAGAGGATTCAATAAATTCCTCTGGACCATAGTGACAGGACGTCTCATGCCAAATTGCGGCAGATTATGGTGCAGCAACAGACACATGCTTTTTCACATGGTCATGACAGCATAGTTGTGAGCACACGCCACTGTCACAAGCCAGACTTGAGCCAAGCTTTACTGCATTGGACAGTACGACACCTTCTGCACAAGTATTTGCAATGTAGCTGAAAGTATATTACAAAGCAGGCGCAGCAAACAAGGTCTATGTTGGATACAACATGCTTGTGCGTTTTTACTCACTCAGAGCTGGCTTGGTACGACGGCAATCGAGGAGATAAAGCGTCTGCCATCGACCTCCCCAAAGTCACCCTCTCGAACATACAAGGCGGAGTGCCGAGGCTCAAATTCAGGCTTGCAAGTGTACAGACGCAAATTGGCGGTCTGTGGATCACTGATCCGGCGAGATATGTGAGGCGAACGCTACCATTGAGAAGAGTCACCACAGACACTCCAGCGTACTTGCCCGCTAATGTGCGCTCCCGTGCCGAGCTTCTTATTCGTGCAAATACTTCAAATTCACAAGCGCACTCACTCATGCTGGATGACCTATCCTATGAGTTGAGCACTTCCTTTCCTCTTTTTCGGTGAAAGCAGGCCTTTCTCGCCGCACGGTCAGTCAGCATCAATTTAATCTCGGAGACAGTGTCTGTTTAAAGACGCATTCTCGCAGTTGGTGCAATATCTGAGCCAGCTCACGCTCAACTTTCCCAAAATTATTTGAGATCCGCCCCACCACACAACACCCACGTATGGAACAGGTGATTGCTATCTTCTTACTGACTGCTGTCTTCGCGATCTGGCGCCGAACGGAGTTGCACACCGTTATAGTCAGATTATGACTCAGACGAAATGACCTTCTGCAATGGCTTGCAGACGGAGGTGATCAGGTCACATGGCTGTATCTGCCTCACCGGCCCCGCCGTCGAGCGCATCGCAGCTGATGCGCTCTCCTTCCTTCGATTGCCACACAGCAGTGTCCCTGCGTCTCGTCAGACTTTGCCTGGCAACATTGGCACCAGCAATATTGGCACAGCAACTGGCTTCCCTGCAAGCTGCAGCTGGAGCAAGGAACAACTCAACTGCCTTGGAAGATCGGCTGTCACCCTGCAACAGGCGGAGTTGGAGCTAGGAACCTGTTTGGCCCATTTCAGGCCTCATGTTACCCTGGTCACAAAGGAAGAACTGGCTGCCTGCACAGTTAGCCGTCCGCACCTGCTACAGGACTTCCAGCTTCTGGACCAAACCGCCTTCTTTCCAGTGGGCTTGGCCATTGCTGACACAACTGATGCGCCGCACACCTGTGCTGCCGCCTCACCAGACTCCTCAGCTGCAAAAGACCACCCAAAAGATTTATCAGCAAGGGGTCAGCAGAGTCAAACGCGGCCTGAAGCAAGTCAGATAGAGACACAGTCAAACGCACAGATGAATGCACAGACAGAGGCTTTTATTGGTAAGACAACCTTCTCAAGGCAGAATTTTTTTTAGACCACCTGATACAGACTGTCATTAGGCCAGCTATATGTGCTCCATTCTGATAAAATGGAGCTGGCTATTCTATGTGCGGACATCAGCTGTAATGAAGAAGCAAAAGGTGTATATGGTGACACCAGTTCGCATCATCTGCAGGTTCAGCTCCAGCTTCAGCTGCAACTTCTATCGGCGTGACTGCAGCTAGGCAAACCATGCCTGGGAAGCAATCCTGCGTAGCATGTGTCTGGAACGAAGCCAATGCTCTACGTGTCCAACATGGGCTGCCAGTCAAAGACTTGCACATCAGCTTGGGTGCTAGTGCTACTGCGCACAGGCTACATAGCCTCAGTCAAATGCTGCCGACGTCCCCATTTCAGCTGGATGAACAACAAATTATACAGGTGAGCCCTTGAGCACATCAGTGCTGAGCAATCTTCTATGTCTTAATTCATCATGCCTTTTGCCCAGCAAATCAGCCTCTGCACAGTCAGCTGTGTATGCTGCCAGCCTCTTATTGCCGCTGAAGAAAAGCCTGGAAGCCTGGTGTCAATATCAGTTGTGCCCTTGCTCTGACAACTTTGCAGATGCTGAGCACAACGCTACATTCTGCTTGCATGTGTCAAGATGAGACATTCTAGATCCTGGGCAGGTAGCATAGCATCATCTGACCAGAAGCTGTTATGCAAAGGTGTGACCCAAAAGCCTTGTCAGAGATGCGTGAGAAGCCTGCATTTACTGACAGCGTGATTGACAATAAGAATGGTGGCTGCTCAGTCACTGACGACCGTGTTGCATGCATGCAGATGTGCAAGGCTGCACATCATGCTGGACTGCCAACAGCATGGGTGGTGTTTGCAACTGAGCTGTGCCGGCGGTGTCCAGACAAGGCTCAGAGCTGGTGTATCTTGGCAGATGCAGCTGCTGAGGACTGCCAGTATAAACTGGCAATGACGGCATATCACCTATGTTGGAGCATGGTTGAAGATGCAAAGGTCCAGAAGTATTGCATACAGGTCAGGCGCACGTGTGTTCCCTGAGATTCTGCGCTCTACAGATCTTATGTCTACCTTACATTTCACATCCTGTGGTTACATTGTGGAGTTTTCCTTGACTGGGACTCAGCTTTCATGTCAACCAATCTACAGCAGATGACAGCTTTTGGCCCAAAGGTACATTGATACAAGGTTGATAAAGTCT
>JAABUP010004897.1_pt1 | contig 21322 bp, 16 predicted proteins | sample 5559201 | NCBI WGS metagenome assembly JAABUP01 (sample SAMN10711887, study PRJNA513373) | rock metagenome | isolation source: Antarctica rocks | place: Antarctica
GTCCTCTGGTTGAATGGAAAAGCGCCTGTTGCTGTTGTTGTTGGATGGGCTATACTGTTCCTGCGTGAACGTATCTGCATGCCACATCTCATCGTTACATAAGGACTTGATAGCTGAAGACAAGACTTTCTGGCGTCACTTCAAGGGAGGTCACCTGTGGTGCTGCATGCCGACCAGGCTGCGGAAAAGCTTGCTTTTGACCTTCTTGCGGCTGTCCACAATGCTCTTTGCATTGCCTGAAGAGGCAGCAAGTTGATTTGTTGCTGCCTCAGACTAGCACGCCCCTCGAGTTGCCGCAAAGTCTGCAACCACACGTGCAGGGATCTGCTCGATGCCAGTGCAGAGGAGGCTAGCCTCTCAAACCGGGCACTCAAGTAGGTGATTGCAACGATCCCGCTTAGCGCCACTGTTGTCATGAACTGGCACAACGGTCGCAGTCGGAACCTCAGTTTGACTTTATGAAAGGTTGACCGAGGCTCGCGTGCAGGCTGCACGGTGTGCCCCTGGACAGAGACATCAAGTTTGTAAGACACGCAAAAGGCAGTTTAATCCCGGTGGCTGGCAAGAGCTCCCGTTGCTACAATGGATGCTCAGGTCATACAAGCAGCAGAGCAGCAGATGCGGCGATCAGCGCCTGAAAACCCCCTGTCAAAGCGACAAAAGACTGGCAGTGGTAAGCAATGAAAAGTTCGTGACATGTGGTTTGGTCCTCCGGCGACAGTGCATTTTACATGTTGCAGAGAGCTACCAAAGTGTGGCACGGTATAACTACTCCTCACAAGAGAGCTTACAGCAGGGGGCACAGGGCTTTATCATCACCTGTGCTTTCCGGAGGTAAATTGTATGTGTTCACAAGTGCACTGATGTCACCTCTACTGTTTTGTGGCTCAGACCTCGCTGCTGGACATAGGGAGAAGAGCGCAACAAAAGAGGCAGTAGCACTGCTCAGCCGGTGCCTTGGTGAGCACCCTTCCTTGCATGTCTATTTTTGCATACACACCTGCTTTGTCTTCATTGTTTCCATAGCTCATAACATGTGCAGGCTTGCAACAAACAGAAGCTCATGCAGATGAAGCTGTGCCAGTCACACCTGCTGCACACAATGCAGCGGCGTCATCATCATTAACATCGTCAGCATCAGCAACAGCAGCATCAGCAACAGCAGCAGCAGGAGCAGCAGCAGCAACTCATCCAGAACAGTCTGCTTCTGATTCTTCTGTTAACACACCGGCGGCATCACGCTGTCAGTGTGCTTTCTCCATCACCAAGCTTGCTAGCAGCGGTATCATTATGCTTCAGCTACATCAACAGGCAAGCCAAGAGACAATCAGGTACACTTCAGAACATAATCATGCTCAACATCAAGTCGCTGAGCAGCAGGATGATTTAGAAGCACTGCCAGCAAATCGGTCGCGGCTTGACTCCCTGCCCGTCACTGTAGTTCACCAGATCTTGGATGCTCTTCAGGCTGGAACATTAGCTACCCCTGAGTAAGTAAGTGCAGGGACTCTGCCAGTTACCTGTTGTTGAACTACTCATTCACCCCCATGTGCTGTGAGTTTTGGATGTGTTGGTCAAAGCCTTGACGTATGAACGCCATCCTGGGACACTGTTCTACCTAGCCGTTTGAGTCAACAATCTGTGTGCAATTGTGTATATTACCAGTGTTTGCTTTCCATTTGCATCACAGCTGCTGCAATTGTTGACCTTCGGCAACAAATGCATGCCACCCTAAATGGCTGTTGAGCAGCTGTGCAACATTTTTTGGCCATCAAAAATGCATCGTGCAAACCGGCAAACCCTGTTATTCAGGCTGACTGTTCAATGCTTGAATTATTGCACTGCTGGGCTGGCTGTGGCCCTGCAAGATGCATAACAGTGCAGGATCTGGCTTCATGACTGTGAACTGTGCATGTGCAGGTTCTGTGAGCGCATCATACCAGTACAGATCACATGCAGCATGACACAGCAAGCCTTGGCGTCTGCAACACAGCGCCTGGCCAAGCTACATGCAAAGCAAGCAGTAGACGCGTCAGGGGATCAGTTGGTCAAATTTGCTGGTCAGTCCACCATCTTCTTGCCACCAACCAGTGTATGGACATGTTTCAACCAGTCAGTCCTGCATGTTTGTTGCTGCCATGTAGCCTGCATACAGTAGCACTTAGCCCCAACAGTCATGCAGAACAAAGTTGATTGCTGGAGCATGCTGACAATCATTAGGACGTGATGTTCACACCAACAAGACCACGCGACACCCCTCTGACTGGCCCTGTGGGGTACATTTGTGATTTGGAAATGCCCCCAATGGAATGTAGATTGCAATAAGTGTTCAGCAGCTGAGAGGACGCTGCTGGCTGACAGACAGAGCTGTCATCAACACAGCTGTCAAAATTATCTGAGTTTCAAAATTTGTCATGGCTGTCACCTGCTGAGCCACTCAATAAGCATTTCATTGGCAAGCACTCATGGGCTGTAGACAAGGAATATCCCCAGTGCAGTTGCTTGCAATGACACCAAGCTGTGCCTGCAGTGGCGTACAAGAGTCGAGGCAGCTCAAGTAAAACAAAGCAAGGAGCCACCATTGCAACAGACAGTCCCCAACAGCCAGGCCTTGCCAACCGACAGCAAGCCATCACACTTGTGGCTGCTGCTGTTGAGGAGGCTGTGGTCAGTGCTGGTGGTGAAGTACATGTTGATCTGAAGCATCCACAGGTCTGCAAAAGCTTTAGGGACTCATGCTTTCCTCATAGATTGGATCTCAGATACATGGTCCCAAACATGCTCTGATCTGCAGAGCCTGGTCAATGCCCGGGTCACATGATGCATAGATATCTATGCATAGAGATGTTGTGGCACAGTACGCGGTCATGCAAGGTTGTGCTAGACTGCATGATGCATTGAAACGGACTCATGCTTGGCCAGTAGCGTCTGTTTATGAGTGAGTGCAAGCTCAAGCAGCGAATGCGCAATGGTGGGGAAACAGCAGCTCTGTGTCTTGCAGAATGCAGTTTGTGCTGCCAGTGAGCTGTTGATGATGAGCTTGTATACACTGCAGGTTGTAATTCTGGTTGAAGTGCTGCCAATTTCTGCCAGCTCATTGTGTGCAATCAGTTGGGTGCCTGCAAGCATGACTGTGCAAACACCAAAGCTAATGATCAAGCCATTGATGTCTTCACAGCCACCCACAACAACCCACACTAAGCACAGCAAAGGTCCCTTGCAGAAGCACATGTCAGGTCTTGTAGGGGAATAGCAGAGGAATGACATGCTTGGTGTAGTGGCAAATTTCGGTGAGAGCAGCGACTGCAAGCAAATCTTAACAGATCTGCCGTGTCTATGCACCCAAATTTCGACTGACGTGAAGCCGTATTCACAGAGGTCACAGAGGTATGTGAAGTGACCTCGGGAAGGACAAGACAGTGACTGATGAACAACCTTGCCATGAGACAACGTGAATGCTGAACAACATGCCGGGCCTAAATGTCTTCTTCAACTACTAGGCTCGAGATTCTGAAGTAGCAGTCGAGTCTGCACATCCACTGTTGCATCAAGATGGCCATAAGTGTGCACAAGGAAGGAGCATGGCACATATGATCTAGCGTGCTTGTTAATTTGATCAAGTCTAGCACACTGCAAGGATTTGGAAAACAGCAGAACGTATATCAAAGTCACATAAGGTCAAGACATCATTATCTATACCCAGCTGAGCATCTGTGTAATTACTTCCTGTCACACGAAATTCATCTGTTCATCAAAGAGATGCTCATATTATGTGCTATGCACATAAGCATGCACATCCAAGCATCAATGACTGCTGGACACATGAAGCAGAAGATGAGGTGAACGCAATCTTGATGGGTATCAAAAATGACACAGTTTCTGCTGGCGATGCAGAAATGCTGCTGACAGCTGACGGTCTCATGACTGAGTGTGACACACATCTGATGACTGGCTGCCTCCAAACAAGAAGTTTCCTAGCGCAAGCCCCACAACTATCACACCAAAGTATCCAATGTTGAATGTCATTACTGCCAGCATCAGCAGGTATGAACAGGAGAGGTTGACTGCATACAGCAAACTATGGATTGCACGTGCTGAAGTTGGGCTCAAAGACCTGCAGGCAGCAATCAAAGTGTGACTGGGCAGGTGATCACCATGGTTCATGGTCATGATAGGATGTATACACTATTCAGGCATACCGCTTGCTGCTAGCATCATCCTCTGTCAGCTCTGCTGGTGCCTGTAGCCTGTCATACTCAGTTCCCTGAGCGTTGCTAACAAACTGTTGATGGAAGTTGTTCCTATATGCATTGAGGACCTCGTGGAAAAGGCACAGAGCAAGAAGCCCCGCACAGCTCAACAAGTACGTTCCCCAGCTGTATGTATGCCACTGCTTCAGCCATAAAGTCACAGCTGTGCTCGCCTCAAAGGACATTTGCATGCTCATATGCATAGCATTGTCCTCGCTCATGCCTGAGCCCTGAATCGTCCTAGGTGTTCTTTGTTTTGTGTTCTGCGCTGGGAGAAGATCCGCTGAGGTACTGAAGAGTCCGAACCAGACGGTGAACGTATACACAACGCAGATCAATAAGAATATCCGCACCAAGGACTTTTGACGTGACAGCACAGCCAGGATCACCTGCCACAATGCGTGTTATTGACGCGTTTACCAGCATGTGGTGGCCATCATCCTGGATTTGCCCTTCGTCAAACCCCTCTGGACGCCTACTCAGCTATAGCTGCAAAAGACTGTGCGTAAAGTTGTCACTCAATTAAGCCCACTTTATAGCCGATTAGTGCTGCTCGCTACGTCTCAAGTGCCCTCCCTTCCACCTTTTGACCTATCAGGCACAGTTACGCAGGAAGCTCGATAGCCCAACGATCACTGCATTCGCTGCACCTTTCCCAGGTGTTTCAGGACGTATATCAACGCTGATGAGCACCCACGAGGTATATGGGACTGTGTCTTGCAGACAGCTGTCTGCCACAGCCGTTTTCCACAAGACCGATGAGCAGCTGTTTTAACTCTTGGCTTCACCGCGATGCAGATCGTTTTGGGACAAAACTCTCAAACGAACGGAAATGCCCGATGTGTTGGGAAGAAATAGTTCGAAAGTGTATCCTGGTCTATGACGCTGGTCAGGAACTCGATCAACTCGGCTATAGTCTTGGCTATGCGCAGCGTACTTCGAGTTGAAACTGCAAAGCGAGCAGGCGTGCGGCCGTGATCTGCAAATGACTCAGATGTTGCATACTTATCACACAATACAGGGCAACCCAAGCTTAGTGTAAGCTAGCTGATCGGGCTGAACGTCTCTGGCAGACTGCTGCTTGGGGATGTCATAGACGTCTAAATTGCTCTTGGTGCCCAGGACGCCAAACACTACAGCTGTGCCTGCAACAACAAGCACCGCCAGAGTTGCTGGTCATCACGCAAAGGTAAGGAATTTCACCTCAGCCTCACCTTGTCAGGGCAACTATTTCTTGAATGCCCATAAGCCAGTTTGCTTCCTAATGCAGGCTGCAGTCTAGCTTGGGGCCATCCTCAGATGCTGCAGATGGGTCAAGCAGATGCATGTGTCATTTGCTCAAAGGTGAGCTTGACATTGACTCTATTAGTATAAATGATTACGGGTGCATTTGTACGAGGGGCAGTTGTGCTACAGGTCATGAAAGCAGTGTGAGTGTGGATGTGGTTGTTGTGTGGCGGGTGTGGTTGTTTGGCGCTTCTAGAGCCCGAGGTGCCAGGCAGCAAGGTTGCTGCCGGGCATGTGCGTGTGGCGCTGCCAACCCCTAGCTGTCAGGTGGGCGTGCCAAACCTCCAGTTTTGTCGTGTTCAGAGGCATGGCATCCAAGCGTATTGGAGAAATGTTGTATCTGGCTCTAATGGGCACATAATGGTACATGCACAAGCTGATGTAATGCAAGAGACAAAACACACCCAGTCTAGTGTGGGCTTCAATATGAGCTGCTGTTTGAAAGGAGCCATGCTGGAGCATGATTACAATGCAGAAGTGTTATTGATGTCATTGTGTCTTAGTGACACTTCTGCACCGTTAGCATGTTGAATCAACCTGGTCAGTCGTATGCATGTCAATAATTCAGCAGTCTGGGAATGGTGTGAAAGCATGAAACCTCAGGACATGAGCAACACTGTTCCTTTCATTTCGAGGCCTTTGTCCCAAGCTGGCAGTTGTACAAATTTACTTTGGTGATGTAACAAACACTTCTTAACGTACCTGTAATGATGTCAAAAGTACAAAGGTCACATTCCTGCCTGACCCAGGTTCCTCAACATCATGATTTGCCCTGCAACAGCCTGCCTGGCTTACATTTGTGACTTAAGGACAGTTGCTTTGCTATGCTTTGCTATGACACCTTTACATGTCTGATTATCCTGTTGCCCAAAGATGTATGCACACAGCAGGCAAGCACATGCTCTAGACCCACATATAATGTCATCAGCAAGCATCAGTCTGTAGTGGGTAAATGGGTTAAGACACATGTCTGGCATGCAAAACGCGATTGATACGGTGCCAAATTGACATCAGGACACTTGTTCACTTTAGCTACAGTACACGCTGTCATGCATTGGATTTGTGAGCTCAAGCTAGGCTGCTCAGTCTCAACTAGATAGCTGATCATGTTAGCCAGCCCAGTGATGGGTAGCAGTGCTTGCTGGATGTACAACATCTTCACTTGTATGCGATGCTTCAAGGTCAAGTCAGGCTTCAGCTTCAGCTCAACTTTGCCTTGATGCACCTCATACAAATGAAGATGATGTGCACAGCAACTGCTTAAGATTGGCTGCATGCAGTTGCATCTTGCCTTGACTCAGTGCATAGACTGTTTCAGCGATTGCAATGGCAGTTCGGTGTCTTGTATGTGCCAGCTAATGGCATTGAGATTAGATCAGCGATGCCACCTGGTATGACAGCCTGCCTATTGCAGTGTGAACAAGTCAGCACTTCTGGGTAGTGGCATTTGTCCCCAGAAGCATTCACTTGCTCGCACCAAGTGCCGCTGAAGCTTTCTAGTTTGCTACTAGAAAGCTTCAGCGGCACCTTATGCCATATTGCAGTAGTTGGTCTGGTGAAACTAAGATATGTTAAGATAATTATAATGGTACTGTGCACGCTTTCTGGCTCATGATGAGCTAGGTATGTGCAGGACAAGTCTTGTCTCTCCAGAGCAGTCTGATCTGAGCATCCCTATATGGTCTACTGATACGACAATGCTGATGCTCCACTCCGTCTGTTTTGGGAGACAAGACTGCAGAGAGATATCACCAACACCAACTGCCTGCTGCTCAATGTGAGGCATAAGTTGGCACCTCCTCTGGGCTAAATAAGCTGTCAAGTGGTAGACAACATCAACATTGTGCTGACAGAGTGAGGTATTGTTCAATGCGAATTCACAGTACCTCAACCTGCCAAACCCATATGTCAAGCCACCTGTGCAAATGTGTGCTCAACATACTCAACAAATTCTGGCAAGAAGTTGTTACATAGGCAAATTCTTTCAAGAAGTTGTTGCGTACGTAGCGCGCACGGATGTGAGTGTGTCACAGCTAGCTGCCAGGTTCCTGCCAGTAACATTGTGCTTTCCTGAGTCTGCTGGCCGGCAACAAAGCTCTTCTTTCATATGTTGTCTTGGCCGTCAGCTATTGTTAAGGACAACCAATTGTCACAGTTTCGCTCACACCAACACATTGGGCCATATATGTACAGCAAACAAAGCAAATAGCACAGAGTGCATATGTTCATGTCTGATTTGAATGTTTGATATCATGCACTGCATCTGTGAGCTCAAGCCACGCTGATCATACCTGATCAGCTGTTACACTAGAATGCTGATCAAGTTGGCAAGCCCAGTCTTGAGTTGCTGTACAAGTGCTTGTTGAGTTCACACTATGCTCTCTTGTATGCGTTGTGTCAACGTTAAGTGATGGCTTCAGCTTCACTTCACATGGATGCATCGCATTCAAACAGGGAGGCTGTACACTCAGCAAGCACAGCTGCAGTGAGTGCTTAAGCTTGGCCGCAAGCAGTTGCACTTCAAAGCATAGGGTGCTGCAGCAGTGACACCTTGTTGTGGTGTATGTGCCAGCTAATGGCATGGAGGCCAGGTTACACCAGGAGCCTGCTAGATCACTGGTAGTTGGCAGGATGACAACAGTGGTGCTGATGCAACCAGTCCTGACAGCCTGCCTACTTGGACAAAGCACATGATGATGCCTCATGAGTGCTTGCCATTCCTCGCCGGTGTGACATGTAAGATGCATATATGAGCTTTGCCGTTCTTATAACAACACAGTTGTGGCGTTTAACTACAGTTGGTTCCAGATCCAAACGTTGGGTTCAGCAGCAATCCAGCAAGACACCCTTGTCAGATGAACACAGTTTTGTGTGTTTATAGGTTACACCATGGGCTTGACCAGTAGGCCAGTGTGTGATCCAGACTTGCTGTTGAAGCTCATGGCGTGACCTACGCCACAAAAAGAAATGTGTTTTTCTGACATGGCTATCTCAACTATCTCAACTACTGGAACGCTGCATTTGGTTTCTCTGGAACTGCTCAATCAAAAGGCTGGTACTATTGGTGAGCTTTAGTGCCACCTCCTGCCATATTGCGGCTATTGGTCTTGTGAAACAAAGAGATATCGCCAGCAACAACTGCTCAAAGTGAGCCATAAGCACTAGCCGTCGGTTGGGATGGGACAGCACAAGCACCACCAATCGTGATGTGATGACATCAAGAATGTCATAAGAGCAAAACATCAAGTGCACGGTCATAGGACTTACTTGGGTAACTTAGACTTGTTTGGGTAACCTTGTCTACCCTATTTGAGCTGTTTTGTTAGCATTTGCGCCTGTGTGATGCAACTCTAAATTACTCAGAGCTTGACCCATTGATTATGCAATGCTCAAGCACACTCTCTCACTTCAACCTGTCTCTAATATGTATGGCAAGGCTCATCAGAACTGTCGCCAACACTCCCCAGCTCTCTGACCTTTTCCAAAACTAGAACAAATAACAGTGAGTCAGTCTTGCAAATTGTATAAGAACTTGCAGTTTTTCAGGAGTTCTGGGGAGTATGTGGAACTGGGAGTTTTGTCCAAGTATGGAGAACACACAATTTTGATACTCGCTGTTATGCACACAGTGTCTTACACTTGTAGAAACTGACAGTTTTGATACTAGCTTATATCATGACTTCCAAACACACAGTCTGATATATCACAAGTTTTGCACGCTTACTGCTACAGCACAAAGAAGCCTGAGTCCTTTGGACCGTAAAACCCTGAAAACCTAAACCCTAAACCGCGCTTTATCCAGTGAAGGTTGCTTTTACGTGTTTAAACAACCATCATGCTAATTGAGAAAAGAAAAGAATACACCTTTCGGCGTCAATTCAATGAGAAGCCAAGTATTATACATGCTAATTGACTGTTGACCTATGGTGTGACCCTCTACAAAAGCATGTAAGCACACCACTGCACTACTCATAGCACTCTGGTCATGTACTTCCTGACCTAACAATGTGTACATATGGGTTTCCAGATCTGCAGCGCCCAGACATGCCTGCATTTCTTTCAGTCTAGAGATCTCAGCTGCAGAAGAGCAAGCAGGTGAACAGTCAGCAGTCGGAGAAGAAGTCAATGCAGAGGAAATAGCCAGAATTGTCTTCTTCTTCTATTGCCGTCTGTTCATCTGCTTACGCTTCTGTAGCTAAGACAGAAAGAAATTCAGGCATGTCTGAGCGCTGCATATCTGAGCGCTGCATATCTGGGAAATTGCACAGCTTCAAGCAGCCAATCCAGGTAGCTGCATCTGAGAACTCTTTGTGTACCTTCGAGTATTTTCAGATCAGGCTACCTTGACGGTATTTGACAACAAGCAGTATGATTTTCCTGAAGCCATTTGATCATGAGGACATGGCTAGACTAGGCAAACGCAATTGCTTCCTTTCTTTGCTAGCATCAATCAACTTTTGCTCAAGCAACAAAAAAACGGCAAACAAAGCTATTTGCTGTTTGTTGATTGGCTGAGCAGCAGTTGAGCACAACATCTTGGCCTGTTAATGCGTCACTTGACAGTCAACGGTAAACACATGTGCCAAATGGCAGATCGCAAAAGCATTCAAGCAGAGCAACCCATGCTTGTTGACAATGCTGCAACCGGCGCCTGGCACATCTTCACAAGCCCTGGGCAATTGGCAACAGCCCTTTGGCCTAGTGAATGACTTACTGTAGCTAAAGGCAAGACAATTGCAACTACATCACTGTGATGATGTTCAATGCCAAGCACGGATGAGGCTCAATGCCACTTAGCACTGACTACAATCTGACTCCGACCAAAGAACAGCTGTTTGAATGTCATCGGCCCATGCAAGCTTTTGCTTGCTGCTGACATGTAAACAGTTGTTGATCATGCCAGGATGTGAAAGTCTTGAACAGCTGATTGTTGATCATGTCAGTTGCAGGCTGGCATGCCCTTGCCATTGGGATAGCATCATTCAAGCAGTCTTCTCTGTCATTGATCCCCCTGGGACTTTCCTGAGATTGCCTTGCCTGACAGGTCATGGCTGACATCTTCTGTAGCTACATCCTGAGTTCATCTTGTAGGATAAACTGGAGAGGTAGGGACAGAAGCTGTCAGTGATAGCCTCAGTCGTGCAAGCACTCAATGTTCTTGAGCATAGCAACAGCCATGGCTGCGCAATACAGTGCATTACCCGTTGGCTCCAGTCACCCTTCTAGCCCCATGAGGCATGATGGTGTGTTGCACAGGCAGCTGTGATTTGTGTCGCTCCGTTGAGCACTTAAAGTAGTATCTTGGGCACCTCTGTAATGCCAAAAACAGGTTGCTCGTCTGTTTGCTGCTTGGACAGCACGTGATTATCACAAGTTGCAACGAGGTCAGCTGCCCTCAAGAGTGTCATCACTTCACAACAGCAGCCTTTGTGACTTTTCAGGCAGCTAGCGCTTCACTTTGATAGCTACTGGCGTGGTCAGCAGGCTTCGTCTATACCATTGCTGCATAGTCACCATGCTTGAGCTTGGTAGACAAGGTCACAACAGTTGCAATAAATCATGACACGCATGGCAGCATCCACACTGCAAGACTGTGGTGTTATGTTCATGTTGCACCAACTAAGATGAGGTGAAATACGCGCCTTTGACAAGCATTGTTGTAATCGTAATGCGTTCTCAGAAAGTCACGTACGTCAGCAAGTCATGTACATGACTTGATGAGATCACGTTGGGATTACAGCAGCACCATATACATGTATGCAGCGATGGGCGTTACCGCTGCACTAGCACTCACAGCTGTGCTTATCTGAGACATCAGCGTGTGTGGGTGTACCAGGAAAGCACCATGCAATGCATCGATGCCATTTCAGCTGCTTATCTTGCCATTGACTCATCTCTGAAACATTCGGGAGCCACTGCCAGTTGGGCGGTGGAATTGCGACAATCTTGCCAGATTTGCAACAGACTGCCACGACATGGCCTGCTCTAAAGGTCTGTCCATGGCACATTGAGTGCAAGCTTGACTCAATGTGCCTGTGTTGCAGCCGTTGAAGCAGGCCATTCAAGCTTGTCTCAATTGCACATTCAAAGTATAGTGGTCACTATCACTACATGGCAGGTCTGATGGTCATTGCACAATTGTGACAAGCCTTGTAGCATGTCTACTTTCTTCACGGTCTTTGGGATGTGATTGCAACTCACCCTTGATAGACCAGATTTCAACAGCGAAATATGGTTGTAGGAACTGGCAGGGGCTGTGCAACTGCCCAATGTGATCTTGTCTTGCATCCTATGAGGATGCAAAGCTACCATTGGGCGCATGGTTCTGAAGGCAACTGGACAGGTTTGATATCATGACAGCAATTCTGTCCACTCGCCTTTAGAACCATGTGCCCAATGTGAATCATGATTGTGTCGTCCTGTTTTACCCACTTGTTACATCAATGTAACAAGTGGGTCAAACATGATGACATAATCATTCTTTCTTTTAATGATCAGGCTTTAGGGGTCTGGTGAGTTTCTCGTCCTGTTTGGCCCACGTACCGCAGGATTGCTTGGCATACGGCACACAGCTTGTTGCAATGGCATTGCAGGTGACAATCATTACATATTTATCGCCTAGATATTTTACATTGTCACAGTGTCAGCCCCCACTGACTTGAAAACTCATCATCCAAAATGACAGCAGCATTTCCAAGTACATTGGTTGACTGTGCCCATGGAAAGAGATCAGTGCGGCACAGTGATGTTTTGAGGTTCATGTTCACTTGAATTGGGTGAAGGTGCATGGCCAACTTGTCAGTGGTCAATGGACTGCACATCATATTACGGTCCTTTGGTAGATTGTGAGAGCCATGCCAATGTGCTGCACGTCAGAACAACATACAAGAGCATCAGCTAATACACACTAGTTGTGTCCTGGGAATATTGCCGCTGCCCATTGGGGCTGCAAAATAGACAAACCTCTGGCAAGTGGAGACGCCTTTGCAGCAACGCAATAATTGCATAATCATGAAGCATGGTTGCAGTTCATAGTATACTGGGTGGGGTAGAAATGTTCATACAGACATGGTCATAGTTGGGTGCTTTGTCTGACGACATACAGCTTGCTGATTGTTAAGTCAGGCCGGCTGATATGCGCATCGCCATGAGCCAACAAAGCATGATCATAATGGCTTTGCCTGCAGTTGTGGTCTTGTAGTATTGGTTCTTGGCTGTGTGCATGCTGGCTTGTTTGCAAGGGCATTGAAACGCTGACCTACCCAGCTACCCACCCTCCTCACTCACTCACTCACTCACTCACTCACTCACTCACTCACTCACTCACTCACTCACTCACTCACTCACTCACTCACTCACTCACTCACTCACTCACTCACTCACTCACCCTTCTACTCACCCACTCACTTGCAACGCAATGCAGTCAGTTTCTCTTGAGCTGGAGACTGGGCTGGAGAGCTGCTTGCAATTGTGTGTATGAGTACTGTGAAATTTCAAGTATTGTGAGATTTAAATCCAAGACTGGATGCCTGAGCACAATGAAACACTAGTTGCTAGCTGCTTGTACAGCAGTGGATACCCCCACAGGACCACCTAGCCTGTGCTTTAAGCGACTGCCTCTCAAGCAGTCGATCGGCAGTTCAATTCCCGGTTTTTCGGAAGTTGGTATATGAGCTGACGGCGGGTCAAGTAGGTACAGGCTTTGCCTGGAAACTGTATATATGCTGCGCAGCGGCCACCCCGGTCTCCGGTACCAGGGTTGCTTCGGGCTTGCACCCGGGAACGCCGAAAGGCGAAAAAGTTTTTTTTACAGCAGTGGTAGATTAATTACAGGTGGTCACATGCTGTTGCCATAGGATAACTAGATACTAGCTGCTTGTTAATTGTGGTACTTTAGTCACGGTGACTAGCCTACCACCTCTGAATAAGCGCCTAGTGTGTGGTGCTGAATGTGCTCTTGACTCAATGAGAGAACAAGACTCTGCATTGTGGTCAGTCATCCAGTCTTAAATTTCACATTTGAATTGCTCATTGTACCATACTCGTACACACAGCGGCTAGCCGTCTCCTGCCATGGCTGACTTCACCATTGCCTCCTGCATGCAGTCAGCACATGTCTTCATGTGTGCATCATAGCGTAAAACAAAATTGATCAACAAATGTTTGACTTTGGGCGGCAATCTCTCTCGCCTTCTCAATCTATCCCTTCAGTCCACCTCCTTGGGCGCACTTGCAGCAAATGTAGCAGCTATTCTCAGCCATCAACTTGTTGAACACATGCAAATGAAGTTGTTGTGGAGCCATCATGAATGATGTAAGCATGCATGAATGCGCACCTAGTAATCTGGGATCACCAATTCTAGCATGATATGAAGCATATGACATGGCATGCGCTCCAAGTGTCGCTGTTGTCTAGTGCATTGCTGCTGAATGCACTGCATCTGGCAGCACCTACATGGGCAGTCACAGCAGCAAACAGCTTTGTATACGTAGGGCTGTAACAATGTAGCCAGGCAAGTTGTGAAGCTTCAGCATGCTGCTGACAAACAAGTCACATGGCTATTTTGCGTAAACCCATAACCCTAAACCCTAAAACCCTAAACTCCAATACTGCGGCCTTTTTTGGTATTTTTAAAGGTAGCGTTTGCATGCAATCAAAATTGACATTATGATGTAGTTATGCTATACCGCCTATGTCCAATCCTAACACTACACCTGAAGCCCCTCCTAGGACTCCTATGGCTTCCCAAACAATCTTCTGAGTGCTTCAAGTTGCGGATAATCACCAGTTTATCCAGAATTTGAAGTGCTTGCAAGTTTGATTGACTGTGCTGACAAAAGCTGTGGTGGCAGGTCTGCTAAATCTTGCTCTGACTTGCCTCTGCTGTTTCTGCTTCATGGAGTCATATCCTGCCACTCTCAGCCTGTATGCAGCAACTCTGCAGAGTACAGTAAATGCTGTCGTTGCAGTTCTGGCCACACACTAGTACTAGTAAGTACCTACAACCTTGATGCATTGGTTAAGTGTGCCCATGCTCAGCCACTAGGGTGGCTCGGCATAGCTCTGAGGCTCCAGAACCACAAGACCACCGGTGCTGAAAGTGGTGAAGCAATTGTCGGAATTGCTTCTGTCACGTATCCACATGGTTGCCAATCACCCCTGATGATTCTGGACGACACTTGTCATTCGTAAACCATTCACAGATGTTTCGCAGAAGAGACTTCCTCGAACAAAACAAATGCCGGCTTTGTAGCTGTGGTGCCTGACCCATGGCTGCACCAGTTGGTTGAGCTCATGGAAAGTCATTGGCATGCTAATATTTCTATGGTGGCTGTGCTGGAGCCTTTGGTAGAGCCAGCAGATCATATTATGTTGCCATGACTGGCTCGACCAATGCCTCCTACAGATGGCTCTACTGGATGGCTGTGGATGTGATCCCACCATATTGATTGATACTCATAGTTGTACATCAGCTACTACTTCACCATTGCAATATTGCAACAATTGTTGGAAGAGCAGCAACAACAGTTCTGCATGACTGGCACAATGACTGCAAGCCTGTCTAGACTTCTTTTTCTTCCTCCTTTCTACATCATGTCAAAGATGCCATTGTGGCAGCTTCAGGCCCTGTCACATACGGCAGGTGTGATGGTCACCAATCAGTGCCCAGCATTTGCTTGCATCAATGGAAGTCAATGAATGATGCCAGCCTCTTGGCATGTCCGATGTCGTCGAAGCCAAAGTGTAATTGTAGCCTGTCCTCAACAGGAAAGCTTCTTACATACAGCAGGAGCAAATGTGGTTGGTTTGAATCAAAAAGAACAATACCTAATGTGCCGATGTTTCATGTCCCTTCAAATCACATTGCAGCCATTGGGCACAAGGTTAAGAAGGCAATTGCAGGATTGTGCTGTTATGATGTCAGACATGGCCATTGTCTAAGTCAAGACCTGTGAAGTCTGATGATGGTGTTGTCATGTTTGACCCCTGGCCATGTTCCGCAGTTGCAGGATCCACTTGAAGCGCAACACATTATGTGTCATATGCCAAGCAGCAGCCTGGACTGCTGTTGCTTAGTATTATGACACATGGTGTGATGCGTTGCAAGACTTTGCTGAGCTCAGACGCATGTATATAGCAATGTCAATACCCCACTGCAGTCCAGAGTTACGAAGTAACTACAGCACAAAAACCTGAACCCTTTGCGCCGCTGCGGCTTTAAAATGTCCATATACACCAGTTGGCTTTCTGGATAGTGCTGATTGTTGCCTAGTGCTTGTGTTGCACTGCAACACGCATTGCATGCAATATATGCTATCCAGGAGCTGCACAGCCATCTATGTATGCGATCTCTTACTGAGCGGCAGTGCTGTGTGGAACCACTTTAGTCTAGAGCAGTATTTGTGTGATGTCATGTCACTACTGACTGTCAAAAGCTAAAAGATTGCACGCAGGTGACTGGACGGCACTGTCCAAAAACTGTGCAGTATATATACGAGAGGCAAAGGAAAAAGCAGAGGCATTTTGTCATAGCAAAACTTAGCATTTCTTGTCTTGTTGATGGGGTGGCACTGCGAGACTACTGACTACAGTAAAGTACCGTTCTGTCAGTAACCTGCTTGACAGGAAGGCCTTGATCAGCATGTGCATCCCTACTGGCATCTGGACTGCTCATCTCATTGCGTACTTTGCCAGCTGCCTTCATTCATGTTTCAACACATACTTTGCTGCCAGAGCTGATTAACACTCTCATGTTAACAACTGTGAGTCTATCAATAAATCAATGATCGTTGCAGCCGTCAGGGCCTGCTAGCCCATTTGACCGAAATGCACAGTCTTCATCAAAGAACGACACAGGCAAACATAACATCATCAGAGGCTACAGGTGGAGAGACCAAAAGTGAGGCAACCAGATGTCTGACTTAGCACATGTTTAAACATTGGACACCACTGTCATAATCAATGTTAGATGCTTGCATCTACATTCAAGGCAGCTTTGCTAGCCTTGTATGCAAGTTATTGAACAACACAAACAGCTACTGGGCACTTGGCTCACCAGGTATGCAGTCTTAGCTTGAGAGGTCTGAACTTCCTTGGCATCACTGTTGCCATTTTGCAGGCCAGGCAGAGCATCCTGCATGGCAGTCTTCTGCTTCTTCTTTGCTGGTCCCTTGACTGATGAGTCTCCCTCAGCCTGGCAAAGGGAACATCATAAGGTATAAGGAGCCAACAGGGACCCGATGATGACGGGGGGGTGTTCATAGTGGCCTGCCTGCAACAGCATCCCATATACAAAGAAAATAAAGGATCTGTCACACCCACGCTGCTGTTGAACCAAATTCACAACACTCAGAGCATCACGAAAAAAGCACGTGATTCTGCGGCTGCACAGCCATCAACCAAAAAAGCATCATCATCCTCCATGACCTCTACAGATCTCAGCTCTATCCTTGTCTGCTAACAAAGCTGATCAGCTTCATGACAGTACTGTGTACAACTCAGAATAGTGCTTGACACAGGACAAGCAAAGCGCATTGCCCACAGGATTCATCTCTGGGACAGGGTATACTCCCCCTCTCATGCATTGTTCTGCTGCATGGCTTGGGTTGCGCAACTACAGTAATGAATGGTCCGTTCTGACTATGCCCACATGGGATTGCTTGACCTCACAAATTTGATGCATCAAAAGGATGCGCTGCAAGCTTGCAAGGCACCATAGTAGGCAATTAGATGCAGTGTTAGATGTGAGACTTGCAACTGGCACTCAAGTCAGTCTGTCCTGAAAGATGTCAAAGCTTCTTGGCGTATTAGCTTTAAGACTGTATGGAGGGCTGCTATCATTCGCATGATTACATCAGCAACACACTGCAGCTAGCCAGTTGTCATCTCTTGCTCCTTTTTGGTCACTGACTTACTTGCTAGTCTAGCTCTCTCCCTCACTCACTCACCTGAAACATTGTATTGTGCAGGTCTCCAGCATGTCAAAACACGAGTGGCTACAAGGAGGCATGTGGAGCAACACTGGCAGAAAAGGATTTGGGTTGCCATGTGCATGCAGCGCTATGAGTGAAAGGCGGTTGTGGTCACCCAGCATGTGCTAGATGGCTGCTCAACGGTATGTGTCTTTTGCACGGCTCACCTACATGTCAGTGACTAGCACTAGCTGCAAGCACAAAGCGATGTCCCTTGACCTTTCTTTGCACAATACAGAATGACCAGTGTCCTTTCCAGGTCACCATGCCACCAGTCCTGCCATAAGCATTGTCTGAAGTTATTTTACCCAAGTATATTTACAACATTATTTGTTGTGCAGCCTTAGGGCTTGTCTGCCTGCTAGCTAGGGCCTGGCTGCCGACTCAAGATTGCATGGATCACTGATTGGGTGCATGGGATTTAGGACTTGAGGTTTAGAGCGGAATTTAGTTGCATGGCTGAATTTAGTTTATTAAGATGTCTGCAGTCTACATGCGGAAGTTCAAGGCAGTCTTTGCAAAGATCGCTGCTTTCCAGTTTCTCTATCCTGCAAGGATTGTGGACCACAAGCCTTGCAGCGAAAGGGCAGCTTGAAGGCGCCCTCTCACGACTGGCAGCCTCAAGATCATTGCAGCTACAAACGCCATTGCAAGGGTCTGCACACCCTTGCAACCTTGTGACCACATATAGACACCACGCTATATGCACTTGGTTGACTGCCTCACGGCCGCCACAAGCATGTACTGTCACTACAGGAAATGGTGACATATTACTCATACTTATCTCTGGATGACAGCGCAACCCTGTTACAAATGGTTCCTAGAGCTCCAGACCACATGAGAGGGCCAGGGCTTGGTGGTATTCAGCAACTTGCTGTCATCATGTTACACAGCGTGTAATAGAACCAATGTACACATGTCACATAAACAGTACTTATAAGCACCATGCCCAAACAATCCAGCTGCAGCAATTTCAGCGCAATGCTGTGCATGCACACGATCAAATCATATGAAGGTACCAAAAATATGTGTTCTGATATCTGCTGGGTAACGACTGGTATAACGCCAAAAGGCTTAGATTCTCTTGCCTTTTCTTGCTGCTTGAGTGTTTCAGTGAGTTGCTTTGTCCTTGCAGCTGCGCATGCGTGTTGTCTGTAATCAGTTGATGCTGCAAGCACAAATAGTTACATTGACAAACCGAAAGTCAATGCGTCGAGTTGTACTTGCAGCACCAAGTCATGATCTAGCTCTGCGCAGCGTTGATGACAGAGGTTATACAGAGCAACTGACTGGAGTAACCTAGTAAGGCGGGCCACTGCAGCATTTACAGGACACCACGTGTCATTGCCAGCTTCTGTTTCAGCTGCATGTAGAGCTTCAGTACACGCAAGCAACACTTTCACTAGGCTTGAGCAGCGCTACGGCCCGGGCTGAGCAACAAAGCGCACCCTCTCTTGGCTTTAGTCATTCGTGCCGATTGGTCTGTACTGAGGGCTATGTGCTCTCAATGGGAAGCTTATGCGCAACATCAGGCAGCTACAGTCAGCTTGCTTGAATTTGCAGCAGATGCCTCTCCACTCATGCAATAAATGCTTTATACTGCAAGGCCCAATTTCTGTGTCCTATACATCTGCCATGCATTGCACAAGCTTGCAAGTGTTTGCAGTTAGGCACAAATGCAGATTTGCCAGTTGCTCTGTCTGCAAGACTAGTGAAGCTGGTGAGCAGACCATTGCAGGTGCCATGTGTTGCCGTAAGTGTACCAAGCATCACATGTTGTACATCACTTGCGATGATTAGTCGACCAGTGTTAATGTACATGTGTGGACAAGACTTCTTCAAGACATGTACATCAAATCTGGTCAATTGGCTTTGCAGTTCTGGTGACTAACCCATGGCTGCACCAGTTCGTCGTGTCTATGAAAAACCATCTGTACTGCACAGCGTAGTTATGAGGTGCATGTTTACGTGAAATCCAGGTCTCACATGTACATACCTTGCAGCGCTTGCGTGGGCCCCTGATGCCATAGTACTAGTTGAAATTTGGGCCTCTGTGTGCTCAAAAAATTGTCAATGGATGCTGAGACCGCTGCTTGTCGCTATGTGCTTTGTCGCAATGCAACAGATGCATAGATGTATGTGCACTTTGGATGTGAACTCTCTGTGTGTCTTGGGTATCACTCTGTCAAGATCATCAGCCTTGCAAGAGCAGTGGCCAAGACATGAAGTGGGTTCATACTGCATTGTCTCCTCTACATGGCAAAGGACTGTCTTCTCGGAATTGTCAGGGTTGTGAGGCTTGCAAGTGGCAGTCAAGCCAGCAGGAGTTGTGCTCAACGGTGTCAGAGCTTTAGGCAGCCTTTGGCATGTTAGGCAGCCATGATTATCATGTGTGGATTAGTAATACAGCGCAAACTCACCCACCCACCCATTCAGCCACCCACTCACTCACTCACCCCCTTGCCCCCTCACTCTCTCACTCACTCACTCACTCAATTGCAAACCTTTCATACAGACTGAGTTGTGACTTCATAGTGTTGTGCAGGGAGCTGCATCATGATGGCTGGGAGGCACATGGAGACAGGCTGTTCAAGAAATGTTATGGGGAGGTAGCACTGCAAGCATACACCGAAAACAACCTATGGATGACCCTTGCCAGGGCTTGGCCTGCCATGCCCTATTTGGACAAGGGCCCCAGCTAAGTCCCCCGCTAGAGCACAGAGCACAGTTGTAGACTGGTAGGTACCATCCTCTTGCTGCATGAACATCCAGGCACGGCTTGTACAAACCAAACATCAACAAACGGCATGATGGCATATGCTGATCATCATAGCTGAGATGGCTGAAATGTGTGGGTGCTAAAATTTGGACAGCTGCACCTCGTGCCTGGAAGGATGCAATTGCCACGCATCCTTGATGTGTGAGGCAGTCACATCCACTCATGTGCACACAAGTACTAGGCTTGGCTACATGCTTTCTGCAACACTCTTGATAAGGTAAGATAGGGGAACCATGCTGCCACAGACATGCATGCCGTCATAGGCGCATTCTACTGATATACTTCTGTTTGCTATGAAGCCTGCACGTCAAGCTTGAGAGCTTAGGCATGTTGATGTGCAACATCCAATCAGGCACTACCCTCATTGCATGATAAGACTCTTGCGCAGAGCGTGACAGCACCTGTAGCACCAGTATGCTCAAAATACGCAGCTCAGTTGCAGCAGTTATAGCACAGTACCATGCATGCAATCAGCCCTGCAGAGCGTGGACTCTAAAAGCACAAGTCAGGCCTCATGGCCTGATCAGGCAATAACTGCCATGCTAATGCACACTTGCTTGCAAAGCTGTGAGCCTACCTGTTCTTGAATGCCAGAAGTTGCCACATGTGAAGAGCTACAGTTGATGAACGCAAACATAACAGAAGAATGCGTTAGCGTCGGAATCTGCTGCTGGAGTAAGAATGCGGCTAGGACAGCTTGTTTTGCACATACCCAGCCAAAGTGACCACAAAAGGCTCATTGCTGAACTGTTGACAGAACTGTTTTATATGTGCTGTGCAAAGAGCAAGCACAAAGACAAGCTTGCCGACAGCAGAGCAATGGTTTCCTCTATGTTGCGCTCTGTCCTGTTTTTTTCCTAATCCTTCCCAACCTGCTAAACTCAAGGCCGACCAATGTGCTGCTGCGACACATCATTGGCAATATGTATATTTGCCGAGCTATGACTATGACTTATAGGTAGGGTTTTTAAGTAGTAAAATGGTGTAGTAATGTGCTTTCACAGTGCGCTTTCTCACTTTGAAAGTGAGCAGC
>JAABUP010004898.1_pt1 | contig 21320 bp, 28 predicted proteins | sample 5559201 | NCBI WGS metagenome assembly JAABUP01 (sample SAMN10711887, study PRJNA513373) | rock metagenome | isolation source: Antarctica rocks | place: Antarctica
AGTCGCACCGCGAGCGTGTTAATGACTTCAACGCCGCCCTGGAGCAGCTCTCCGAGCACCACGACATCCCACGGGTGCGCGGCGGTCTCCACACCGTCACGTGGGACATTGTGGCTGCTCAGCCTGCAACCCGCTGTACATGCTGCTGTATGCCCGGCAAGGTCGCTGCTCAGCCTGAAATTCGGTGTACATGCTGCTGTGTGTCTGGTAAGGCACGCGCAAGTGCGTGCAGACCTCACACTGTATGCTACTCGGCCTCTCCACATGCATGCCAATAATTTTGGTCACATGCGTTATGCAGGTCGGTCCCGGATGAGCGGGCGCGGCTGCGCTGCGCTTCGATTTCATGCATATAGCTACACCTGTGGCCGAACTGCAGCGCTCGTTGCTTTTGTCTTGTCAACCCCTGGTGACCTGGGTGGAGCAGTGAAGCTCAGCTCTTGCCCTGCTGGTCTGTGCGCTTCACACCCCTGACCAGTCCTCCGTCCCGTGAAGATAATACCTTCAAAACTCTGCCCCCCCAAAAAAAAAAACCGCACAACTCGGAACGCCAATGCTTGACTGCATGGCATGCATTGAGTTCATGCTCCTGAGTTGTTCGACACATTCTGAGACTCTGACACCTTAGCTACCAGACAGCACATATCAGAACACATGAAAGCTACAATACAGCTGGTTAGGTACACAACTTTCAGCTGCTCAAGCTGAACCAGATTGCTTCCAAGGGGTCCCTGGTGTTACCATACCGGCTGAGCATGTCTATGCGCCCTGCGCGAGCTATGCTTTGTCCTTCCTGGCACTCGACGCGCTGGCCTCAGCCACAGCAAGTCCGAGCAGGCGCTGCAGCTCCGGCAGCACGTGCGCCTGTATGCTGGGCCGCGCGCTGGGCGCCTGATGCATGCACCTGCGCGTGGGTGTCACGCATGCTGCTCACTGCCAGGCAGCGGTGCATGCCAGGGGTCATGGCAACACAAACTTCAGCAGGAGCGCTGCAGCATATAACAGTAAACATGTAGTCACGCCGTGCGGGCATCCCGGCACAGAAACCTGCACATCCTGAAGTTTACATGCCCTGCAGCTGGTGACCTGCCCCAAAACAGTAGGCGCCAGCGCAGGCGTACCCACAGGCCATTCCATAGTGCGGCCGAGGTGCAGCATACAACCGCGCGCACTGCCAGGCTGCACGTCAGCGTACAGCCTCGCTGCACGGTAGCAGGCCCCCAGGCACATAACACAGCCTCCTCCACCCCTTGCCGAGCATGCAGCGCGCACCGCAGCGCCAGGCGCGCGAGGTCGGCCGCCTGCGCCGCAGGCCAGGCGCCAGCGCAGGGGTCCGCGAGCCGCTCGGCGCCGCCGCCGCCCGCGCGCAGCACGGCCGCCGCGTGCGCCGCCAGGCCGCCCGCCTCAGACGCGGCCAGCAGCTGCAGCAGCGTCAGCCCGAAAGCGTACACGTCCGCGGCCTGGGAGACTGGCGCACCCGCCAGGGCCTCCGGCGCCGCGTAGGCAGCCGGCGCGCTCGCCGCCACCGCCTGCCGTCACGCAACCTCTGTGCTGTGCAATCCGTCATGGCGCGTCCTTCATCACATGGACATAAGTGCCTCGCATCAGCAGCGGCGGCCCGAACGCAAAAGCACTGGCGCGGGCGGCACGCCGGCTGCACACTGGGCGCGTGCGTTGTGAAACGTGCTCCGCATGTCGCACGCCGTCGCGCTCGCTGCCGCTGTCACTTGCTATCGCGCATTGCCGCTGCTCCAAGCCCCACTCGCAGCTGGGGTCAGCGCGAGGCCGGTACTTGCATTGGGAAGCCGACCTGGCGGCAGCCACACCAAGGCATACCTGGCCTTCATGTGGGAGACGGTATGCGGTGCATCGACCTCCAGAGCGGCGCTGTGGCCATACAGGCGGCGGGCCAGCGCAGCCCTCAAAGAGGAGGCTACAGTGAGAGCGCAGCCTCCAAACAGAGGCAGCGCGCTGGCGCCCGCGCTCTTACTCGAACCTCCTCTTTGAGGGCTGCGCCAACCCGCCGCCCGTACAGCCACAGCGCCGCTCAGTAGGTCGACGCACCGCATCCCGTCGCCCGCATGAATGCAGGTATGCCTTGGTGTCGGCCATCGGCGGCAGAAAGCGACATGGCCAGCAGTGACATAAGGATCAATAACCCCCACTCCGTGTTGCTAGCGAGGCACGCCGAGGCATACGGCCTCACCGCAATTCTGGCTGACTCTGCATTTGCATCGGGACACCGACCTTGGGCCACAGAGCCATGTCGCTTCCTGCATGCTGCCATGGTGAGGCCGCGCGCAGCGGGGGACGCCGCGCACCGCGTCCAGGCCGCACAGGAGCGCCGCCGCGGGCGCCGACGCCAGCCGCGCTTCGACCGCGCTGCCACGGCCGCCTGCTGGCGCGTCTAGCAGCACCGTGCTCGGCCGCACCTGCCGCGCAGGGCGAGGCCGCACGTCGCGCGCGCTTAACGAAGATATCGCTGTGGTCGTAGGTGAGACACTCCAATACAGCAGTTTGCCAGGCTTGCAGCATGTAGAGTAACACCCTCATTGAAGATCATGGAAGTTGCAATTGCTCTGCATTTGTATGCTATCTGGCACCCAGCTGCACCGATATGTTGCCATGTTGCCAACCTCATCTAACCAACAAAACAGCCTGTTCAGACCAAAGCCGGCATGCAAGCTGACAGGGGTCTGGGAGCGCAGCACGCACAGCGCCGTGCGTGAGGCCAGCCGCGTGCATTGCGGCAAGGCCGGCTGCCGCGTCAGCAGCGACGCGCAAGCGCGCCGCGGCCGGCAGCCGCACGGGCTGCTGCGCGCCCTGCGGCGCGCGGCTGTGCAGCGCATCCAGCAGGCTGCCAGCCTGCCGCGGCCGCAGGATGACTTAGGGTTAGAGTCCCAAAAAAAAACTATGAAAATACCGCACTGGCGCTGAGCTCCAGCTGCAGAGCCTCGCCGCAGCCACTCTGCTTCAAGCTTACTCTTCAACACGGCCCGCTAGCAGCACTCGCCTGTGAGCAGCTTGGCAGACAAAAGCCACTGAGCTGAGCACTGGAGCTCCCGGCCCAAGGAGCTCCTGACCCCATTGCAATCCTTGCAAGCTCCAAGCTCCTTCTCGAACGTGCGGGCTGAGGGCGCGCACAGCCGGCAGCGCGTACACGAGCGCGCCCGCCTCGGGGCACGCGCCCAGCAGCCGCGCCAGGCCGGCCGGCGGCAGGCGCGCGAGCGCCGCCGCCGCGCCCAGCAGCGGCGCCGCGCCCGCCTGGGGCCGCCCGCAGCTGCCGCACTGTTGCGCGGCCTCCGCCTGCATGCCCGCCGGCGCCTTCGCGGCGGCGGCAGCCTGGCCGCTGCGGGCCAGCGGCAGCGCCCACAGCGCGACCGGGCGGCCGTGCAGCGCGCCAAGGCTGACCGCGGCGCCCGCGCAGGCCGCGTCCAGGCGCGCGGGCCGCGGCGCGCCGGCGCCGGCGCCCAGGTCCTGGAGGCTGCGTGCGCGCAGCGCTTCAGCCCGGTGGTTCAGCCCATGGCGTTGTGCAGCGCGCCAGGCCGGGTCTCTCAAGGAGCGCGGGGCACGGTGTGCTGCAGGCGAATCAGGCCCGCAGCCGTTTTGATCAAGGTGGGGCATTCTGCAAGCAGCCGCAGGACAGAGAAGCTCAGCAGCATGCGAGTCGAAGGCAGCCCTGTCCACAGACACTGGTCCTCTGCCCTCACGACTCTGGCGACCCACCTTGAACATCTGGACATCTCACCCCACAGCAAGCAGCGCCGCAGCATGGTCCTGTCATGTGATAACCACTTTAATAAGGTGCCAAGCGTCTGCGGCAATACATGTGGCGCATGTGCACAAATATGTAAAAGACAAGCGCATAGCACTTACCTGTACACGGCTGTCTGGGGGGCCGCGTCGGCGTCCCTGTCAGAGTCCGAGTCTGTGCCGCCCTGCGGCAGCCCGAAGCGGCGCGGCGCCGCACCGCCAGCAGCGCCCCATGCGCCGTCAGCACCCGCGCGCCGCGCGGCGCTCCTGCCGTCCGCCGCGACCCGGCCCGCTTGGCCGCCGACCCCCGCGCCTCCCGCCGCCTGCTCGGCGCTGCAGGAGCCTGCTCCGCGCTCCGCTCCCGCGGGCGCAGCAGGCAGGCTTTGGCCAGCGCATCCGCTGTCCGGCTCAGCATCACCCGCAGCGGCCCAGCGCGCCCAGCCGGCCGCGTGCGCCGCCAGGCCCGCCGCGACGCGCGCCGGCAGCCAGGCTGCGGACGCCAGCGTGCTGAGCAGGCCCTCCGCGGGCCCTTGCGGCCGCTGCTCGCCGCCTGGGTCGGCCACTGCGGCGCCAGCGCTGCCAGCGCTCGCCGCTGCGCCGCCGGCGGAGCCGTGCAGGAGCGGGTAGGCGCGCGGCCCTGCGGCGCCGCACAGCGGCACCGGCAGCGGCGGCGCGGATGGCGCAGCCGAGGCGCCCGGGCCCAGCCTCGACCCCGGCCCGGGGCGCGCAGCGCCGCGCGCCTCGGCGGCCCGCAGCAGCGCTACCGGCTCGCCGCCGCCGCCGCGCTCGGCCGCGAGCTGCGCGGGGGTGCGGCCGCGGCGGTCGCGCGCGCGCGGGTCCGCGCCGGCCGCCAGCAGCGCGCACAGGCAGCGCGCACACGCGGCGCCGGCGGCGGCGTCGTGCAGCGGCGTGGCGCCGTCCGCGTCGCGCGCGTCCGGGTCCGCGCCCGCCGCAAGCAGCAGCTGCAGCGCGCCGCTGTGGCCCTTCCAGGCCGCGAGGTGCGCGGCCGTGGTGCCTCCCTGCGTGGCACCGCTGAGCGTGTCAGGCGCAGGTCAGGATGCTCACTTGACAGACAAATGAAAAGGCATGGTGCATGGGCCATTGATTTCGTTTGAGGAGCAGACCGATGCCGCCTGGCGCACAGCTTTGCAGGACAGGCGCTTGAAGGGAGCACATTTAGGCGGAGCTCTTGCAGTCGGGGGCGTGCCTGGAATGCCAGGCTGGCCACCGCTCTGTGCTGCAGCAGGTGCTGGACCACGCCTTCGTGGCCCTGCGCGGCGGCGCGGTGCAGCGCGGTGCAGCCGCAGGCGTCGCGCGCGTCCACCTGCGCCGCTTCCAGCTAACGCATAGGATGTGCAAGGTGTCGTGTGGAGCTCACGCTTCTTCTGGAGCAGCGACGCAGCTAGGCTCCTGAGCTAGGCTTGACTGCAAGGGCTGCGAGCTACGTGCTAACTTGCAAGGTGACCTCTGGCTAATAGTAAAGGTACAAAGGTGCTTGGCAGCGGAGGAGCACGGCTGTGGTGCAGAGGGACAGTGCACCTCAGTCGCGCAGCTGCACAGGAGCGCCGAGACTGCCCTGTTGTTGCCGCTCAGAGCAGCCAGGTGCAGCGGCAGCCGGCCTTGACCGTCCGGCTGCGCCTGGGCGCCGTACTCCAGCAGTGCTGCCACCACGCCGGCGTGGCCCCCAGCAGCTGCGAAATGCAAGGCCGTCCAACCTGCATGCGGGGCAATGCTCGCAGTGCTTTCTCCTTCAGAGGCATGTAATAGCAACATGTTTGGTGCGATACAGCAGGCAAGGGACAGTCAGGATGTGAGGGCGTGCCGTCCTGATCGCACGCGTCAATGCTGCACCCCCGGGCACCCGCGGCCAGCAATTTGCACGTAGCGGCATCGCCTCGCGCTGCTGCCTCCAGCAGCGCACTCTGCTGGTTACCCATCCCTGTTAGGAGCAGTTATGTAATCAAGGTTCCAGGCCTTGCAGTCCCGGCCCTTGCTGTGCAGCAGGAACATGATGTGCGGCCCATACGACACTCATCAATTGCTCCCTGCACTTCCATCCAGCTCAGCTCCTAGGACCAGGGGTGTGGCTAACCCCGACACTCCCTGGCTAGCCTCGACTCGGCCTAGCTGACTGGTCAGCCATCTGCGTGTGAAGCCGCAGAGCCGTGCAGTAGGACTGACAGCTTTGTGGTGGCATATCCAAGGTGCTCACGAGCAGCACAGAAAGTGCAAGGCAGGCCGCTTCTCAACTGACTGCGCGATATGTCCCTATCAACGACGTGCGCGTATCCACAGCCAGTTGTCTGCTGGCGGTGTGGCTGCGAGCGGGGCGCGCCTGCACCCAGGCCTGCTGCGCCGCGGGCGGCTTGGCGGCTGTCACGTGCGCCGCTGCTTGCAACGGCACCCGTTCCACTGCGGGAGCACTGGGCATTCAGTGTATAGACGTTGAAAGACAGTCTGCTGTCTCAAGCCACGCTGCATCCCTGGCTGTGCATAGTGCTGTCACTGCGTGGCGGCGGCAGCCACAGTCGACGGCCAGTGCCTGCAGGGCAGATAGCCTTTTGACCAGCACCTTTCCGTGCTCTTGAGGCTGGCTTTGCGCGTGACGGCGACAGGCAGCGCCAGGGGCCCGCCTGCGCTCCGGGCAGCCAGCCTGGGCACGGAGGGCGAGGCGCCAGAGCAGGTGAAGGAGCGCCGGCTGCGGGAGAGCCAGCGCGTGGAGGAGCGCGTGCACGTCGTGTTTAGCTACGACGAGTTCCGGCAGGAGCTCCAGCAGGCGCGCCCCCGCCGTCCACTTGACACCTGTGCGATTTTGGCGCGTGTACACCATAGCCTGGTTTGCTGTGTTTGCTGTGTTTGCACAGGCGCCTTGAGCAGTCCTGCGTGCCTTGCGTGGCAGCGCTGTATGTAGGGAAGTGCGGTCGTGTCCAAGCTGGTGTAATCGCAAAGCGTCCTGTATCCGGAGGTCAAGCAGCTGTGCCGCCAGCAAGGGCACTGCCGCGCTCGCTGACGCGTGCGCGGTGCCGCAGGCGGGCCACCAGCTGGTGGTGCTGGAGGTGGAGAGCAGCGAGACGTGCGACTCGGGCCTGGGCGAGGAGCCGGAGATGCACTGGCGCGAGGACCGCGCGGCCGCGCTGGCGCGCTGCGCGGGCGTGAAGCACGTGCTGCAGCGCACCGCGCGCGACTCGCCCGACGTGCGCTTCCTCACGCTCGAGGCGCGCGGCCCGCCACGCCTGTGACCTGTCCATGTCTGGCCGCATGGCCATGCCACACTCGCTGCGTTTACCCTGCGAGCGGTGATGGCATTTGGCATGTGCAGCTGCGCACCGCGTGTGGCCCCCCGGATGTGCGCAGCTCTGTGCTCTGTGCTCTGTCAAGCCGTGGGGCCCACAAAGTATGACACAATATGTGGAGAGACTCGCTCGGCAGGCGGCCAGGCAGATGCTGCAGCACGAGCGCGCACAGCTGTGGTCGTTGCGTGAGCATCAGACCGCGGCGGCCGCGTGTGCGAGCCCGGGCTAAGAAGGCCCCCCCCCGCGCGCGCGCGCAGGCGGACACGGACGAGGGCCAGGCGGCGTGCGACCGCCTGGGCGTGGACGTGCTGCCGACGCTGCAGTTCTGGCGCGACGGCGCCAAGCTCTGGGAGCACCGCGGCATCATCGAGCTGGACCAGGACCTGGCCGAGGGTGCGCGCGGCGGGCCCTGCGCTGGCTGCCGCACCTGCACTTGTGCCTGGGTGTGTCTGGACTTGTGTGGCTGACACAGTGCAGGCTCACCTGTGAGCACCGTCCTTGTAAGTCTGTGAGCACCCTCCTCATAAGTCATGCGTGACCCATGTGCGCTGGACGTGCAGGGGTGCTGTACTATGGGCGCTCTGAGACGCTCGTCAAGGTGCGTGCGCGCCGGGTGCTGCGTCGTCGGACAAGCCCAGCACCTGTTGTTCATATCGCAGATGCTTTTGTGGTTTGGTGAGTGCTCGCAGTGCCGGCACTGCATGCTGCACATTCTTCAGGCAGCTGGGTCCTTTCCTGCAGGGTTTGATGGCGCATGCGTACAGTGCAGTGCCGAGCCGAGCAAGGCACCCACCGCATCTGTGCAGTGGACGCTGACGCTGGGCGCGCGACCAGTGCGCCGTGCGAGGCGTGCGCATGCTGAGCGGGGCGCCGCGCGCGCCGCGCAGGAGCTGGCCAGCCGGGGGGACCTGGACGCATTTGTGAACGGCGCGCGCGACGAGCGCGTGCTGACCGTGGTGGCGGTGACCGCGACCAGCGTGGGCGCGTGCGTGCGCGTGTTCCCCGCGGTCGTCGCGCTGGCCAAGAGCTTTGCCGGCTATGCGACGTTCGGCCGCCTGCTGTACGACGCGGGGCCCGAGGCCGGGGAGCTGGCGGCCGAGCTCAACGTGAAGCAGGTGCGCGGCCAGCATGCAATTGTCTCGCCTGCATGCAGAGGCCCTGGCAAGCACTGCTGAAAGCCGTTGAGCCCTGGCTGCCGTCTCACTGTGTTTGCATGCAGAGCAATGATCATTCCTGGTGCCGCTCGCGCTGCGCGCCGGCATGGCACGCATGACGATCTTGGGCTGAAGCGCATGCAAGCGTGTGCCATCAGCACCCATGCAACAAGAGGCGCAACAAATTTGCGTCTGTGCCTGCGCCTCGAGGCTCTGCCCGCATAAGCCCCCTGTCACTTGTGCCTGATGACGAGGTGAGCCTCTGCCGCACCATGCCGTCAGCTGCCAGGGTGCTCGTCAGACTCTGCGCTTTCAGCAGCGCATGGCGCGAGCACGCAGCAGACAGCTACGGCGCGCTCGCCCACCGCAGCATGGCCCCTAACCTAACCACTTACCCTGCAACCGCGCAGGTGCCGACCTTCCTGTTCTACCGCAGCGGGCGCCTGGTCGGGCGGCACGTCGGCTCCTCGCGCGCCGACCTGATCGGCCAGATCCTGACGCAGCAGAACGCGGCCGGCGTGGCGCCGCCGCCGCCGCCGACGTCTGCCGCGCGCCCGCGGCGCCGCATCGTGCGCAGCGTGTGACGCTCGTCCGGCAGCGGCGGCAGCCGGCAGCGGCGCATGATGGGCGCCGCGTGCGTCGCACTTGTTCACAGCATGTGCGTGTTTGGGGGTGGCACCTGGCAGTGGTGCTGTGGCGTGCGCAGCATGGAAGCGGATCCTAGTGGGCGCAGCAGCCAAGATAGTGTTCTGCGGTAATTGCTGCTCTCTGTCCTGTTGCTGCACATTGTCATGTTTGTCAGCATTGCCACGTCGTTGTGCGCTTTGTCTGCGCTCATGCTCGGAGTGGTGCGGTCTTTACTGGCTTGTTGACAGGCTTTTTGGCCACTTCTAAGCCGATGATTGGACAATGTTGTGGCATGTCGGGCTGCGATTGTAATGCAGACAAGCAGCAAGCTGTGTGGTGTGCCAGTGTGCAATATACTGTGTGCCTCTTGGTGCCTTGTGGCACAGCAGTGCTTGCCGCAGTTACTACGCGTTGAGCGTGACGCCTGCTCAGCACACTTTTTACAGAGGTTGAACGAGTGCACCGAGCGTTACGACACTTCATATGCCTAATTGTGGACCGCAGAGGCGTTCGCCCGCCCCATGTCAACAGACTAGGGTGCATGAGCGCAGCACCACAGCGCAGGACCGCTACATGGCACAGGTCCCTGCCGCACCACGGTGGACAACATGCCAGCAGTCATGCGATCATGCACTGGGCTCGATCATCTTCTCGGGGCGCACGTACTCCTCAAACTCCTGCTCATTCACGATGCCCAGCTCCAGCGCCGCCTGCTTGAGCGTCTTTCCCTCCTTGTGCGCCTTCTTGGCGGCCGCCGCCGCTTTGTCGTAGCCCACCTGCTCCGGCGCCCGCAGCAGAGACTCACAAGAAGCACTCGGCAAATCTTCTACAATGTAATTAGAGTGACCGCTAGAACAGCATGCCCTCCAAAAGCTGATATGTTATCAGAGGGTGCAGCCTGGCATGCGAAGGGCAGCGGCGGACACGTCGTAGAAACACTCAGTGTACGCAAGCTCGCACGCGTCCTTGCCGCGCGCAGCGTGGCACTGCATGCACTGCGTGCTGCTGCACAGAGTGCACTGCGCTGCGCGCAGAAGAGCTGCATGTGAGCTCACATGCATACAGTGCTGCTACAACGTTTTCCGCAGCTGCCCAGCGCCTGCAGGTCTGCACCCTCTGATATCATACCAGCTGCTGGAGGGCATGCTGTTCTAGCGATCGCTCATACAGTGCAATCTGCCTGCAGTGTCGGTGTTCGCGAGCTGCTGCCTAGCTGCACCCGCCCAGCAAGTGCGTGGGCTCAGCGCATCGCTTTCCACCCGAATGGTGCACATAGCATCCCCTGTCTTTGAGTGACTGTGATTGATCCTGGTGGTCCCACCAACACATATCTTCGCGCGCAAGGTATCAGGAATGTGGGGATGCTGCGCAGGCAAACAGACTGTGCCCTGGCCGCGGTGGCATGCAGCGTGCACCCGATGCTGGTTTGTTTGCCCGCTGGCCGATGGCCGCGCGTTTGCATGGCCGCCCTGGGCCCCCCACGCCCCACACGCACCCGCACCCACAGCCACGCACACGGGAGAGGCGGGCGGCGCGCGCCTTGTTGTTGAGCGCCGTGACGAGCATGAGCGACTGGTTGAGCAGGTGCGCGATGCGGTCCTCCTTCGCGGTGATGCCGGCGACGCAGTTGCTGTTGAAGCTGGCGGCCGCGTCGCCCAGCAGGCGCACCGAGCGCAGCAGGTTGTCGATCAGCACGGGCTTGAACACGTTCAGCTCAAAGTGCCCGCTGCTGCCGGCCATCGCAACCGCGGTCTGGTTGCCCACGACCTGGCCGAGGCACGGCCGCCGCCGGTGAGCACGTCATAGCATACGCCAGAGTGGCTGAGATCTCGGAACTGTAGTGCTGCCCGGCGTCACTGTTTGCTTCACTCCCCGGAGCCGCACTAATACCAGACCTTGCAGCAACCACCCTCATACATCCTACGAGCATGGCACGCGAGAGCCTGGAGGCGCGGCGAGCGCGCTGCCAGACGCGCAAACATGGAAGCAGGCGTGCAGCAGGGGCCAAGGGGAATGCTGCGTGGGGTTGGGGTAGGGCCGCGCGCGCCTGGCAGCAGACCATGGTGAGCGCCTCGCACTGCGTCGGGTTGACCTTGCCGGGCATGATGCTGCTGCCCGGCTCGTTTTCTGGCAGCGACAGCTCGCCCAGTCCGCACCGCGGCCCGCTGCCAAGCAGGCGGATGTCGTTGGCCACCTGCGCCCCGCCCCACCCTGCTCAGCATCCTGCTCCAGCCCGCATCTGTTGGCTACCTGTGCATCCTTGTAAAGCTCGCCCTGTTGGCTACCTGTGCCCTGCCCTGCCCTACCCTGCTCAGCATCCTCATGCAGCCGGCCCTGTGCAAGGGGTCAGGCAGGGCTCCTGTGGCTTGCTCTGTGGGTGGCTCGCGCCGCTGGCGCTGCCCGGCGGGGCGCAGGCGCGCGCCTTGAACAGCGAGACGGCCACCGTGCTGAGCGCGCCGCTGGCCTCCACGATCGCATCGTGCGCGGCCAGCGCTTCGAACTTGTTGGGCGCGGTCACAAAGGGCAGCCCCATGTCGTCCGCGACCGCGGCCGCAAACTTCTCGGCAAAGCCCTTCTTTGTGTTCAGGCCCGTGCCGACCGCCGTGCCGCCCTGTGCACGCATGCGCGGCCAGTGTGCAAGGACCGGTCACAGGGCGCAGAGCGCTCCAGGTCAGGCAGCAGATTCGCTGCTGCTGCGCATGCAAGGCCTCGGCAGCTGGCAGACTCGACCAGAGAGCAAGCAGTGTAAAGTGAAAGGAGGAGGGACCCACACCACTGTCCTGGACTTTTAAGAGCTTATATAGTGCCCTTAAACATACATCTGTACGGATGCTGGTGCTTAGCATGCTTAGCACTGAACGGCCGTCGCCTGCAACATGGCGCAACATCCGAGGCAGGCGCGCCTGAGCCAGCTGGTACAGGCTCGGCAGCGCACGCTTCACGCGCTCGATGCCGTTTGCGACCTGCGTCGAGAGCCACATTTCAGAGGCTGCGCACAGCGGCTGGCACGAGGCTGCTACGCTCAGCTGGCGCGCCACAACACCCCATTTGGCACATGCATGGCAGGCGCCGCAACAGCGCTACAGAACAGTTGACGTCAACACATAGGTGTGTGCAGAGCTCAAGCCGCAAGAAGACAGGCCAGGCGCGCCCCGGCGCGCGCCTGCGCAGTGTACCCGCCGAACTCCTGGCCCAGCGTCAGCGGCGTGGCGTCCATGCAGTGCGTGCGCCCGATCTTGATGATGTGGCTGAACTCCTGCGCCTTAGCCTCCAGGCCCGCCTGCGCCCGGCGGCGCGCTCATGCCGCTTGAAATCCAACCCTAACCCTATACACTAAGCGCCCTTGGTCCCACACGTGTGGAGAGTGGGTGGTGGGCTCGGCCCAGTGGGTGTTGGGCTGCACCCATCACGCCTCACGCCCGCCCATGCGCATGCGCATGGGCTCTCTGGCCTAACTGTGATCAGACCATAGTTGCCCGGTCACACACCACACGCACCCGTCAGGTCTACTGCCATAACAACCCGTTTGCCGTGCCCAGTTGATCTCCACACCATGCACCACAGCGCAGCAGCGCAGCAGAGCAGACTGCCTGACATGTGCCTGGCTGAGATAACCCCCCGAAGAGGAGCCTCACCCGCAGCGCCTCCAGGCTGGGCAGCAGCAGGTTGTTGACCTCTGACGCGGCGGAGATGTGCATCACCTGCGCCCGCGGCCCCGCTCACGCGCAGCCTCGGCCGGGGCGACTGCCGCGCTTCAGAGCGCTCAGCGCGCGGCGCCCAGCTGCAGCCTGCGGCCTCGCCCAGCACACTCCAACTGCTTCGTGGAGCGCCGAGCGCGTGGCAGCGCGCCGCCGCCGCGCCCGCGCATGCGGTCAAGCGAGCGGCAGGACGCACGCCTGCGCTGAGCCGGCGCGCGGGCATCACAGCAGCACGCGTTTCGGGCCCAGAGCGCAGGCATCGCAGACGCGCGCCGCGGCGCATGCGGCCGGGCGGCAGGGAGCCCGCGGGCCGGGCGCGCGCGGGGCCGGGGCGCGCCGTCGGGAACGTGTCGTTGGAGCTCTGGCCCTTATTGACGTGGTCGTTGGGGTGCACGACGGCCTTGTCGCCGCGCGCGCCGCCCAGCAGCTCGGCCGCGCGGTTGGCGATGACCTCGTTCGCGTTCATGTTGCTCTGCGTGCCGCTGCCGGTCTGCCAGACCACCAGCGGGAAGTGCTCCAGCAGCCGGCCCTCCGCCACCTGCGCGCGCGCGCGCGCGCGCTTCATTGCATCATGGACCTACCCTCACCCTATTCTCCTAACCCTGTTCTACCCTGCCCTGCCCTGCTTTGCACCCGCTCCATCGAAGCTGCCTGCTGGTTGCCAGGTGACCTGGCCCAGGTCGCCACAGCAGCCGCTTCCCCGGCCTGCTCACGCGGCCCTGCTCGCCACATGCCCTGCTACTCTGCTTTGCGCATGCCACCAACCTCTATGAGCAGACTATGAGCAGCCTGCCCTGCGCCACAGCATGGGTCGTTGTCCTACAGGTGGCAGGCCCAGTGGTGGGCGAGAAGAGGCAATATGCTTGCGGCGCGCCAGCTTTGGCCCAGGCCCAAGCTCAGCATCAGAGAATAAGAAATCGCTATGCGCATCTGAACTGGAAAGGAGGCCGGCATGCCAGGGCATGCCCTGTTGCGCTTACACACAGAGGCAGCCCCAGTTAGGGCAGCATCACCACAGGAGGTAGAGGGTGCCCTAACCTCGGTTGCAGCCTGCACAATCGCATCGCCACGCCTCCTGTCCAGCAGACCCATCTCCATGTTGACCTGCGGCGCACGGCAGGTCTCAGAGGACCACAGAAGCTCATGAGAAAAGCTTTCCCGGTGGACGTAACTGATGCGCGATGAAGTAACAACGAGTCACCGGCGTGCCTTAGCCGCTGCCCTCTTCTGTATGCCGAATGCAGATATGAGGGGCGCCGGCATGCGCTCACGTGGCCCGCCAATCTTAAAGTTCATGAAGGACCGCTGCGTCTGCGCCCCCCAGTACCTGGAAATAGGTGCTGAGAGTGAGTGTATGAGCTCAGACTCTCAAATGGAAATAGGTGCTGAGAGTGAGTGTATGAGCTCAGACTCTCAAGCACAAGGCGTTGGCATGCAGCAGATTATACTTCAGAAAACACCGTAAACCCCCAGGACGTGCGCACTTGTCTGCAGGCACCTCCAACGGTCCGAACGTGTCGCTCTCTGTCCGGGTCGCCGCATACCCCCGTAGTAAGTCTGTGCGCTGCACAACCTGTTACTAATCATCGCCAACGTCAACTGTCTCTTAAATATTGCAGACGCAACAGCTCAGAAGCGCCAAGGACAGAACTGGGGCTTACGCAGTGCTGGCAAATGGGGAGCCACGAGCGGGCATTGCATCAGCTGGTGCGTGCTGGCAGTACAAGCCCGCCGTAGGACCCCCATGGTGTTAACGTATCCCAGGCCCGCGCGGTGCTCAAGCCGTGAGGAAATAAGAGCCAGGTTGAAGGCCAACCTGTGCGAGCTCCGGCACCCTCTCTCAGACCCTTCTTTTCAAACAGCAGTTTGTACCAAGGGAGTTGTGCGGCTGCGGACGAAGAGCAGCAACGAAGCACCAGGTCACTCGCAAGGGAGCGCGTAGCTAAAGGGGTCGACTGCCTGGCTGCAAGGAGGCCGGTGCGCATGCCCTGATTCTCTCTGGTTCTACTGGCCCCTGCAGAAGGGCTGGTGTAGGCGCGGCTGGTTGCTCAGCACAGGCGCATGCGCACTTGCTGCATCGCCCGACAGTCTGAGACAACGCTTCATTGCCTGCTGCGCAACGCCAACACGCCTCAGCCAGCCACCCGTGAAGTGTGTGCAACCTTTGCAGGTGCAGCGACGCAAGCTGTGAGCGCCGCGGCACCTCGCCGCTGACAGCGGGCCGATCGCCCGCAGGCGCCTGCTGCTCAGCATCTGCCAGCTGGCCCAGGCAGCAGAGCAGCCGAAAGCAGCGGCGCTGCTGTCTTGCCGCAAGCAAGCCCTGCAGACAAGCAGGCAAGCAGCCTTTGCGGCGATGTACGCGGCCTAGTGGTGTGCAGGCGTGCGCCAGCTCTCCGGCCTGCGGACCCTAGGCGGCATTCTCGCTGAGGCGCGCCGCGCTGCTTGGACGCCGCGGGCAGCACCTGCCAGGCCCGCACGCCGTGGCGAGCAGCAACGCGCTCGGCTGAGAGGGCTGAGCAGCAAACAGGGGAGCCGCTCCCGGGCAGCACTACCCTCCGCCGCGGTCCACGCGCGGCGGCACAGGTGCCTGTCCAAGGAACCAGCGGAGCTTGGCGCTTGAAGCGCTGCCGGGCAGGCGCAGCCGAGGCGCAGCATGGAGCAGCGCCTGACCACGCCCTGCGCGCTCGGCCGCGCGACGCCGCGCCAGCGGCGCGCGCTGCGCCGCTGCCTCACGACGTCCGCCGCCGTCCTCCTCGCGCTCGCAGCGGCCACCGCCGTGGCCGTGCTGGCCAGCGGCCGCGCGGCGCCGCCCGCGGGCCGGGAGCGCGCGCAGGGCCAGGCTGCCCTGGAAGCGGCAGCAGGCCGGACGGGCAGGCAGGGCGCGGGCGCAGCCGCGGGGCAGCCCGGGCTGGGAGAGGGGGCGGCCGGGAAGCGGAGCGGCGCGGGCGCGGCGCGCGGGAGCGCGCTCGCCGGGCGCGGGCGCCCCACCCTGCTGCAGGGGCGCGCGCCCGCCGCGGGCTCCGCCCCGAGCTTGGTCCTGTCCGCCGCCAACGCCAGCGGGTCGGCCCGCGCGTCTCGAGCAGACCCGGCGGCCGCGGAGGCGGCCGCGGGCACGTGCGGCGACCTGCGGATACCCAAGGTGCGCGGCAGCAGCAGTGGTCTTGTCGTGTGATAGCGAGGAACCCATGCGCCAGGCTGCGGTGTTGCTTGCAATTCTGTTTGGCCCCCAATCCACGCGACCTTGCTGGCCTGCTTTGGTCCGATACCACATGCCCGCTTCAGGCTTGCACCAGGCTCGCTCCTGCGCTGCCAGACCTCGGCACGCAGGCGCGGCGGCACCGGCAGCCTGAGCTGGCGCACTCGCGTGGTGGCCCGGGCGTGCGAGCGCGCGCGGCTGCCGCGCGGCAGCAGGACGGAGGGGACAGCGCGCACAGCGCGCGCTCGCGCGCCGCGCGCAGGTGGCGCTCATGTTCCTGACGCGCGGCGCGATGCCGCACGAGAGCCTGTGGAAGGTGTGGCTGGGCGCGGCCAACGGGATGCTGCCGCTGCCGGCGGTCGCCGCGGCGGCGTGCGGCGAGCGGGAGGGCGCCTGCAACCAGGCCGCGCGCGCCGCGCTGCTGCAGGCGCGCCGCCCGGCCCCGGCCCCCGGCCGGCGAGGCGCAGGGACCCGAGCCGCCAGCAGCAAGCCGCGGCGACAGCCGCGCCGTGCGTGTCAGGATCAGAGCGACGGGCGCGCGGGCGCCGAGGGGCGCAGCGCGCGCGCGGCAGGGCGGCGACGGCGCGCGGCTGCGCCTGCGGCAGCACCTCTTCTCGCTGTACATCCACCCGGGCCCGGACGACTTTGGGTACGGGCCGACCAGCCTCTTCCACGGCCGCGTCGTGCCCGGCCGCGTGCAGGCGCGCCCCCGCGCGCCTGACCCCGGGGGCCCCTGCGTTTGCGGCCGGGATCCAGCCAGCCCGCCCGCCGTGCCATGCCTGGTCGCTTGTCTTTGTGCAGTTTTCAAACAATTCCAGGCACGAAGTTTCCCTTTGACTTATACTAGGCCTTCTGGATGCACCCTTGCTGTCATGTCGCGTCTCATGGCTAAATGTATACGCAGCGTCGCCTGCGGCTGGTGCCTTGGGTGCGCTGCTCAGGAGCTCTACGAAGCAGTGCAGGTCAGGGATCTACAGCCAGAAAGTGATCAAGCATTCACGTAGTATAATTTGGTGACCAATTTAAGCCACACCCATGTGGACCAGGGCGAGCACTGAATGCGTGCACCTCTGCACGGCGTGTTGCGCTCCCGGACCCGCAAGCAGAGCCGCGAGCGGGAACATAGCTGAGCGCTTGGGGGAACGCGCGCAGGTGCGCTGGGGCGAGCACTCAATGGTGGAGGCGCTGCGCGCGCTGCTGCGCGCCGCGCTGGCCGAGCCGGCCAACCAGCGCTTTGCGCTGCTGTGCGAGTACACGCTGCCGCTGCAGCCGCCGCTGCTGGTGTACGCGCAGCTCATGGCAGAGCCGCGCTCGCGCGTCAACGCGTGCGCGCAGCCCGGCAACCGCGACCAGGCGCGGCGCCTGCGCTCGCCGGCTGGCCGCGGACCCGGCTGGCTGCCTGCGTGCCGGGCAGGCGTGCGCTGCGCAGCTCGTGTTTGGGGGTATTGTTGTGTGCAGCGTTGGCGCTGATGGCTGGAGTGTTGACTTGTGCATGATGCCTGTCACCCAACCGCGCCCAGCAGGCCCAGGCTCTGTTGCTACATATGCTGACATGCATTCCTCGCGCCGCGCAGTCGCGCAACAACACAATGGACCGCTGGACGCCGGCCATGCTGCCGACGGTGCCCGAGGCGCTGTGGCGCAAGAGCCCGCAGTGGGTCGCGCTCAACCGCAAGCACGCCCTGCTGGCCGCGTCGGACACCGTGGTGAACGCGGTCATCCGCGACCACTGCAGCATCGGCTACGACGACCTGCTGGGCCGGTGCGCGCGAGCGCTGCCCGCCTGTGCCAGTGCGCGGCTTTGTTTGCGCACACGCCGCCCCGTTCCCCGCCTGCTGCGGCCCTCAGGTGTTCGCTCCTCTTGCGCATTGCTGCCGGCGTGCAAGTACCCTGCGGGCGTCCGCTCGCATGACCTGTGTCAATGCCAGCACTTGCACACATGAAGCACACGCGTATCAGTGCCACGGCAGCCAATCATCCCTGGTGCTTGCATGCCTGCTCGTGCGTAATAAGGCCGTCTGAAGGCGCTCGTAGGTGATCGGCCCTAGGCTCTTCCAAGCCCAGAAGCGCAGGTCAGCTGGCAACATGGGCCATGCGGCCCGCGCAGGGAGCGCGACTGCTACAGCGACGAGCACTACGTGCCGGTGCTGCTGGCCGCGCACGGCCTGGACAACGAGACGACGTGCGCCGGCGACACCATGTCCGTGCTCTGGAGCGCTGGCGCGGGTGCGCGCAACCCTACCCTATGCCCTGTCGCGCTGCACCTTCCCCTTGTGCCCTGTCGGTGTGCGCGGCTCGCACAGCGCGCCCAGGTAAGGCCTGGATGTGTGCGCGAGGCGCGCCGGGGGGGCGTGGCGGCTGAGTGCCATGACCATGCTTGAGATGCGCTCGCCTGCCTCCTGGACATGCCCGTCTGGGTGCTGGCAGTCTCACCGGGCAGCTCAGGGCGCGTGCGGGCGCCTGCGATGACTCGCTGCCAGCAGGCTCGACGCCGCCTGGCGAGCAAGCAGGCCGCTCCGCATGCATGCACGACTGCGCCCCCCAGACATGCTGCCAGGCAGCTGGCGCATCACACGGGTAGCAGCAATGCCCGGCAAGAAACACTGTCCATGCGTTGCTGCCCACAGCCTGAAGCATGCTCACCATGAAATGCGGCGCCCCTCGCCCGAACGCGCAGGCGACCAGAACGGCAAGCACCCGCGCTCGTACGGGGCGCGCGCAATCACGATCCCGGTGTTCCAGTACCTGCGCCAGGGCTTTGGCGAGGAGCACGCCGAGTGCGCCAACAGCCGCTCGCTCGCGTACGCCTCCCCCGCCGCGCCGCCGTCTGCCGTGAGCGGCAGCAGCTTCTCTAGAATTTGCACAGCAGAGGGCAGCCACTTACATCACCATGTGACTGGACAGCGCTTCCTGCACCCCAATTGCTGATGCGCCGCGCTCGCCACCATGCATCACCCCAGTCGGTTGCTCCTATAGGTCTCGCTGGGCGCACACGGCATGCACGACACCCTGCCGACAGCAGTGCATGCGCCTCACCTCGCCAGCGGCCTCCAGGGAGCCACCATCATCTGCTGCGCGTGACTCGCTGCCGGCGGGCCGCCTCTCGCGCAGGGGCGCGCGAGAGGTGTTTGTGCACGCCGACGACCTGCCCGCGGTGCGCTGCCCCGCGGCCGCGCGCAGCGCATGGGACCCGGCGCGCGCGGCCTCCTGCCCGCTGTTCGCGCGCAAGTTCGCGCCCGAGGCCGCCGCGCCTGCGTACCGCCTGCTCACCAGCTGCGACGCGGCGCTCGGCATCGCGCCCGCGCCGAGCTGCCAGATGCAGACGGCGTGAGGCGGCGGGGCGGGGACCGGCGGGCCTGCGCGCACCAGCGCGAGGGCGCGCTGCCCCGCGCCCGGGCGCCCGGCATGACACGCACGAGTGGAAACGGCCGCGCCTGCAGCACCATGCTGCCTAGCTGATACGCCGCGCTGACCGCTGCGGCCATGCTAGGCTGCTGCCTGCACACGGCCAGACCTGTAATCCACCATTGAAGCTGCTGTCTGTCTGCCAGTGAGCCGCACCGCTGCGGCCGGCACTGGGCTTGCTCCCTTGTGCTCGATGTCTTATGGTCTGACCTGGAGGGAGGGCGCTTTCTGCAGCTGACTGATGTCGAGCCGCGCTTGGCATTGGCGAAGGCGTACAAGAGTGCTTTCAAGAGGGCGCTCATGAGCTCAGGAGCTGCTGTATGGAGTACTTTTCTTGGCTTCGTGCCAGGGTTCAAGCAGACACTGCGCCGTTCCGCTGCTGTGCAGTCGAGCCCTGCATGCTGTGTCTCTGCCTCACACCTGTCTCTGTGTCTGCATGTCATGAAGTCATATGCATGCATGCATGTAGACGTCCGCCATGTGAGCTGTAATGAACACGGCCTAGAAGCACAAACATGCGCACCTGCATGCCGACAAGTATGCTCCTCCACGAGCACGAGTGATTGCGGGCTCGGCAGGTAGACAGGGCATGTTGCATATTGCGCCCACTGCGCTCAATGTGCACCAACGATAACACGCACACGCATGCCGGTGTTGGCGTGCACATGAGCTGCAGGGGGAAGGTGTGCAAGCGCAGTGATGTGTGCACAGGCTCCAACTGCCTGTCCAATAGCCTCATCACAGAGTCTGACATGCTCAGCAGGCAGTGTACATGTTCACAACCGCATCCGCAGCGCATCTGCCTCTGCCACAGAGCGTACGCGCTTCCCCGCAACGCAGTCCTCACTCCAGACGTCGGAGGGCATGCGCGTGCTGAGCCAGCCAGGCCGGCGCTCGTCAGCACGCCCGCGCGCTCAGACCTTGAACTCGCTGGGCTTGCGGTCGCGCAGGTAGTACAGCTTGGCGCGCCGCGCCTTCACGCGCTGCTTCTGCACCACCCGCAGCTCCTGTAGGGTCGGGCAGAACCTGCCGCAAGCCGCGCGCGCCGCTCGCACGCCTGCTGCAGCTCGCCTGGGCACTCTGACAGACCTGAGGCTGCTCGGGCCTGACAGCAGGTCTGCATGGCGTGCATGCGTGGCATGCCAGCCTCTGCTGAACGCATGTGGCAGCACTCCGTTACGCTGCACAGGCTTGCAAGCTTCGAGGGCACCAGTGCGCATGCTCTGCAACCATCCACTGGTCCGCCACAGCAGCAGCAGTCACGGCATGCCATGCATGCGTGCCAGCGCATGGCACCCTGCGCCGGCGCGGGCCGGCAGGCGCGCACAGCGGGAAGACGCGCTCGATGTTGCCGCCGCCGGTGATGTTGTTCAGCAGCCGGAAGGAGGTGCGGATGCCGCGGTTGCGGATGGCTATGACGATGCCGCGCACCGAGATCGTGCGGCGTTGGTTCTCGGGCACCGCCTGCCGGCGCACCGCGCGTGCTGACACCGCAAACGTGCACGGGCCAGGCCCCACATGGGCTGGACAGCCTGCAGCGCACTGGCGTGTGTATGCCCTGCACCAACACGGGCAGAAGTGCCAGCTGCAGGCGCAACACTAGCTTGAAGCAGAGCCTCGTTTTACTCAGCTTGCGAGGGCGCTGGCGACTGTACGCCAGTGTATAAAGTCTTGGAAACCACTGCTGCGAATAGCCAGTAGGTGACATGTATGGCGGGCAGCGCACCAGCTTCACCTCCACCACGTCGCCAGGCCTGAACATTGGAAACTTCCGCTCTAGCAGAGCCTTCTCGTACGCCTCCTGCTCCAGCGTCTGTCGAGCACCAGTGGCCGTCAGTGCTGTGACGCTGTTGGGACGAGGAGCACTTTTTAAAGCGACCCTGACAAAACTCGCAGTTTCTCTTTGGTGAAGCAGACGTATCAAGCCTTGGCAAGCTTGCGCTACAAACCAGGGCATGACAGAGCAGCACAGATTGCCGCTGTCAGTGCAGCAAGACAATGGAGCGCGCCTTCATCATGTAGCCCATGCGCCTGGGCAGGAAGTTGCGCTTCTTCAGCTCGCGCGTCGGCGTCCACGGCGGCGCCGGCTTGTTCTGCACGCGACCGGGGGTCAAGAACGCAAGCCCCGCCGCCTCCCCCTCTGCCGCGCGCGCAGGCTCCGCCGCGGGCCCGCAGGCGGCCGCGCTCGCGTGCA
>JAABUP010004899.1_pt1 | contig 21320 bp, 17 predicted proteins | sample 5559201 | NCBI WGS metagenome assembly JAABUP01 (sample SAMN10711887, study PRJNA513373) | rock metagenome | isolation source: Antarctica rocks | place: Antarctica
AGCCGCCCACGCCTGCACCTCGGACACGTCCAAATCATCAGCCACCCCGGCAAGATCACGACATCCAAGCCGGGATCCAAGCCGACACGCCCAACAAGATCGGATTAACTGCAACTGTAGTACTAGTTCCCAGCCTTGCGTCCCGGTGCTGGTGTACCGCTACCGCAAGGGCAGCCAGGACTCTTGGACGGCACTGGTACCCGGAGGTGACCCGGTCACGGGTATCAACGACATCGACCTTGACCAACAGGTCCGCAGCCACATTCAAGCGTCGGCCCTGGCGCCGGGAGAGTTCACCGTCGAATACCGCAATGTGTCCGCCAGCGACGAAGGGCTGCGTGCCGCGCTGAACGATGCGCTCGAACGGCTCGAGCAGTCACGAGCACAAGCAGCGGCGATGACACCGCCACCGCCGTTCGAACCGGGACAACGTTTCCTCAGCGGCAGCGACGACGCCCAACGAGCCCAGGCCGCCAAACTGTGCGACGAGCAAACCGTCGTCGCACTCACTGAGGAGATCGCACGCCGGTCGGCTCCGTGAGCACGCGGGACACCAGGACCACTGTCGCGCTACCACGACGGGGGCGCTACGACTATGAGCAGAGCGCTGGGCCTGGCGCACGCCGGCTACGGCGGTGACTTGAAGGACTGGCGCAGCCGTACCCGTAGCGGGGCTGGCACGCCACGACAGTCGCCTCGTTCTGGCTCGCCGCCGCGACATCGGCATCGCCTTGGCGCCATTGCGGAGTCTGGCCCGCGCGTGTTCGGGGAGCGCCGGCGTCCGCGGGACCGCTCATCCCGGCGTGCTCAGGACGCGTGCTCTGACCCGGCACCAGTCGAGCTACCCCGGCGGGCGGCAGGCGAGGATGGCCAGGTGCGGCGACGGGGGCCGGCCGCCGGCCCGCCCCGACCGGGTGGGATCGTCCTTCTCGCTGTGCTCGCTGTGCTCGCCCTGACCGGGGGCGCGGGGTGCGGCGCCAAGACGGCGGCGCGCGAACAGCCGCCCACGCCAGCAGCTGCGGCAGCGACGGGCCCAGCACCGGCCGCGTCTTCCTACCGTGTCGGCACCGCCGACATCCTGGTTACTGAACCGGCTGGGATCACCCCACGGCGCGGGACCGTCCCGGCACACGAGGGCAGGCGGCTGCCGACATCGCTGTGGTTCCCGGTGGCCGGGCCGCCAGCAACTGCGGACACCCCCGGTGCCCGGCCGCTTGCTGGCTCGTTCCCGCTTGTCGTGTTCGCCCACGGTTTCGCTGTCACGCCGCAGTACTACGAGCCGCTGCTGCACGAGCTCGCCGCCCACGGCTACGTGGTGGCCGCTCCGCTGTTCCCGATCAGCGGCGCCGGACCGGCCGGGGCGCCGCGCGAGGACGACATGTTCCGCCAGCCCGGTGACATCACGGCGGTGATCACCACGCTGACCCGGCTGGCCGGCCGTCCGGCCGGGACCTGGTCCGGTGCCGTCGACCCGGCGCGGGTAGCGATCGCCGGGCACTCTGACGGCGCGGAGAGCGTCGCTGCCAGGGTGCTCTACCCGGGCGACGGGGACAGGCGAGTGGCTGCCGCGGTCGTGCTGTCCGGGCGGGCCTTTCCCCCGCCGGTGCCCACCGGCGCACCCATCCCGACGCTCGTCGAGCACGGCCTGGCTGACACCACCGACCCCGCTCCCCGCGGTCACGCGCTGTTCGAGCAGCTCAGCGAACCCAAGGCTTACCTCACCGAGGTCGCCGGCTCCCACACCAGCGCCGCCGACGGATCAGCCCCGACTGATCGGCAGGTACGGGCCTGCATCGTCGCCTTCCTCGACACCGTCCTGAAACGGCGGCCGACGGCGCTGGCTGGGCTCAACCGACGCGCATCGACGCCAGGCAGCACAGCGCTGCAGGTGACCGGCCGGCTGCTCCCAGGCTGACGCCGTCCAACTTCCGGCGCGGTTCCCGTACTCGCCGGTGCGCGTGGCCCTGCTCCGCGACCCTGCCGCCACCGCCCGCGGTCACCACGGTGCTGCACCGGCACGGGCCATCCGGGGCCTCACCCGGCGTTCTCGTCGGTGCGCTCGGTGATGGGCGCGCCGCCCTTGGCGCTGGCAGCGGAGATGCCGGCGATCTGGGAGTTGGCGTCACTTACGCCGCTGGTGTCACCGTGCTTGAGCCTGCTGCCCAGCCCATCGAAGGTGACCGCCAGCTTGTTCAGCGGTGCCGCCAGCACCCGGCACAGCGTCGGGTTGGCCTTGACGTCCTGCGACGCCAGCCGGATCTCCCGCTTGGCGAACAGGGCAGTGGCCGCAGCCTTGGCGAACGTCGTAGCCCGGCCACTGGCGCCGGAGGAGAACTGGCCGGCCTTGAGCGGCTTGTAGATGTAGCGGTGGAAGGTGCCGAACGCCAGCCCGGTGTGCAACACGAACTTGCTCTTGGCGAACGTCGTGGTGTTCGACGTCGGGCAGCCATTGGCATCGGTGGAGGCCGACGCAGAGCTCGAGCTCGAGCCGGCCCCCGCCGTCGGGCCACTACCGCTGCTGCTACCGCCAGGGGCAGCCGGGCTGCTGCCCGTGGAGCCGCTGCTTGTCGTGCCGCTGCCCGGGCCGGTACCGGTCGTCGACGTCTACGAGCCGCAGCCAGCAACCAGCAACCAGCAGGCAACCAGCGAGCAGCAGCGCCAGCACCGCTGTGACGCGGCGGGCGGGACGGGGCATGGCAGCAGGTTCAACGAGCAACATCATGAGGTGCCTTCCGGGAAGTGACGGACAAACGCGAAGCTGCGCTGGGCGGAGGACTGCATTGCCGGGCTGGGTACGGGCGCCGACCTCGAAGTCCTGGAGAAGTACCCGTCGGCACCAGGGGACCTGGACGCCTGGACACCTGGGCTCTAGCTGCGGCTGAGCACGTAGCCGGCGCCCTGGCGGCGGCACACGAAGTGGTACTGCGGGTACTGGTCGATCGCCTTGGCCGAGCACTGCTGCCCGGCAGCAAGGCACTTGGTCGCCCCGTTGATCGTGGCGCGGACATCGCCCGCCGGGCAGGTCTTCGTCCCCCCGGACGCGCTACCGCTACCCGCCGTGGCGCTGCTGGCACTGCGGTGCGACGGGATCGGGGAGACACTAGCCGTGTGCTTCTTGCTGCTACCGCAGCCCGACGTCGCCAGCGCCACCCCAAGGGGCAGGACCAGCACAGCCGACGAAAAACGAGTTGACACCATGGCCAAGGACTTCTCACCATCCCGACCGGAAAACATCTCAATCTGGTCACAGAACGCTACCGGGCGTCGCACGCGTACCCCCCGAACGGGAGTGTGACGACTCTTGCCCGTACCGATCGGTGCGACGCCGCTGCAGGGGGGATGCCGCGCGGTCGCCGCGGACTGCACCTGTGCTCTCACCCGCCGGGCTGGTAAGCACAGGCTGAAAGCGGAGCGGACCTGAGCCCGGCCGCGCCCTCGCTGCGGTCGAGCCAGCTGGTTCGTGGTTCACGTTCCCGGCGGCCGGTGATCTCAGGCTGGTGGGCTGGCGTCCGGGCGGAACCGGGCGGTGTAGCGGCGGGCGTCCAGTCGGCGCAGACCGGGCAGGAATCGCAGTTCCAGCACGAACAGCACCAGAGCGGCGACGATGGTTCCCAGGACCAGATGCCCGGTGCCTACCACCAGGCCTACGGCTGCCGCCGCGAAGATCGCTGCGGCGGTGGTGACGCCCCTGATGTTGTCCTCGCTGGTGCGCAGGATGACGCCTCCGCCGATGAACCCGACGCCGGTGATGATGCCCGCCAGCGCCTGCGGGGTGGCGGCAGTGACCGCGGCTATGCAGGCGCTGGCAGCTCCCACCAGAGCAAAGGTCCGGTCCCCGGCTGCGCTGCCCCGCAGTTCCCGTTCGAAGCCCAACACGAAGGACAGGGCGAACCCGATCAGAACCCGTGCCAGCAAGGCGCCGTCACTAACGTGTGCGCTCACCGACGCACCGGCCAGCCCACAGAACGATCCCGCGTCGGCGGCAAGCAGCTGCTCACACCTGCAGTATCGGGCCTACCCCACATCTCCTGCGGTGCCAGGCACGCCAGCGCGGCACCCTCACCAACGGGTAAGCCGACACGACATGCAGTCGATGGCGGCCGGGCGGGTTGGACCAGTGCACTAGACGCTGCTGGTGCTCCTCCCGGTACGACACCGGGCGGGCGCGGCCCGCGGCGACCTGTGGAGTGAGGCGCTGGCCGGTGCTGGTTTCGAGCCGCCTGCTGCGAGCTTCCGCATGCTGGCTAGGCGACTGGCCCTCCGGTGCCCAATGAAGCGTCGGGGCATTTCTGAGCCGGCTGGCAGTCGCCCGTGCCAAAAGGGGCCGGTGAGCACGGTCCGCGCCGCGGCACGACGCGGGCCGGTGGCCGGTCTGCGGCGCGGCGGGCCTCAGCCCGGTAACGCGAGGTGTCGGTCAGGCCCACACCGTCCCGACAGTCCCGCCGGCTGTCTCGATCACCCGGGCCCTTCCCGATAGCTGCCGCCGTTCACCACATGCCGCTGGGCATTGCCCGGGTCGGCGCGGGTAGGGCGCAGGGTGGTTGAGTCGGATTGCGGGAGGGGCGTGCTTGGTGGCTGGCGATGTCGATCTGGAGCTGCCGGGCCCGCCGCCGGTGCGGGCTGAGGCGGACGAGCACACCCACCGCGACGTGTCGGGTGGGTGGCTGCGCCCGTCGGTGTTCGGCGCGATGGACGGCCTGGTGACCAACGTCAGCCTGATCGCCGGTGTCGGCGGCGGCGGGGTGGGCCGGCACACGCTGATCCTGACCGGCATGGCGGGCCTGGTGGCGGGTGCCTTCTCGATGGCCACGGGTGAGTACACCTCGGTGGCGAGCCAGAACGAGGCGGTCTGCGCCGAGGTCGGGATCGAGGCCCGCGAGCTTGAACGCCACCCCGAAGCAGAAGCCCGCGAGCTGGCTGACGCGTTCATCGCCCGCGGCGTGCGGCCTGAGGTCGCCCTGGCGGTCGCCCAAGACCTGGGCGCTAACCCGGCGGAGGCGCTGCGCTTCCACGCCCGCGAGGAGCTGGGGGTCGACCCGCACGAGCTGCCCAGCCCGTGGACGGCGGCGGCGAGCAGCTTTGCCTTCTTTTCGGTGGGGGCGCTGCTGCCGCTGCTGCCCTACCTGCTTGGCTTGAACAGCCTGCCGGTCGCTTTGGTGCTGTCCGCCGTCGCGCTGTTCCTCGCCGGTGTGGTGGTCGCCCGGCTGACCCGCCGGCCCGTGCTGTACAGCGGCGCCCGCCAGCTCGCCCTGGGTGTGTTGGCGGCCGGCGTCACCTACCTGATCGGTCACCTCATCGGAGCCAGCGTCACCTGAGCGGTACCAGCTGGGGCCGGCGGGACCTAGCGGCAGTTGCGGATCCGGTTCTGATACCAGTAGCTGTCGCCCTCGATGGCACCGCCGGTGGCGCCGCTGCTGGTGCCGGCGCTGGGTGTCAGGCGGTAGAGATGCTCGGCGTCCCCGGCTGGCAGCCACAGTTACGCCAGCAGTTCGCCTGCCGCTGAGCGGGTCGACCAGAGCAGGCCGTCGAGCGGCCCCCCGATAACGTGAGCCGGCGGCGCGGGGGACGGCAGCCGCGGCATGCTGACGGCTCGAAGGTGACGTGCACGGTAGACGACGACCGCCCAGCAGCAGGCGCCGGCGGCCAGCAGCCCGAGCCGGCCGGCGGAGCTCGTTGAGGCAAGGCCGAGTGCTACTGCGACGTTGACCCCCGCCAGGGTCCAGACCAGCACCAGCCACCGGCCGGCACGCCGGTGTCGGTGTCGGTGTGGGTGCGAGGCTGGCGCGCTCATGACCCGGCTGATCCTGCTATGCCACGCCAGCCAGGCCGAGCAGGGTCTGGCCCAGCAGCAGCAGCGACATGGCGGCGACCGCGGCCACGGCGACGGTGGCGGCGACCCGGAAGCCGGGCTTGTTCACAGCTGGTCCGAGCACGTCAGGCCGGTTGGACAGGATCAGGATGTAGACCAGCACGACCGGGGCGACGATGCCTTGGAGCACCTGGGTGCCGATCAGCAGCTGGATCAGGTTCACCGGGGTCATCGCCACAGCAGCACCGAGGAAGACCTGGAAGCTGAACAGCCCCAGGAAAAGCGGTGCTTCGCGGAACCGGCGCGACACCGAGCGTTCCACCCCGACGGCTTCGCTGATGGCATACGAGCTCGACAGCGGCACTACCGCCCCGGCCAGGGCGGACGCGCCGAGCAGTCCGAACGCGAACAGCAGCTCAGCTCCTGACCCGGCGACCGGGCGCAGCGCCTGGGCGGCCTGCTTGGCTGACTGCAACGGTCCCTGCCCGCCGATCACAGCACCGGTGGCGATGATGATCGTGATGGAGATGATGCACGCGAACAACGCCCCGCTGATCGCGTCGATCCGCGCGTTGCGGTAGTCGGCTGGGCCTACCCCCCGGTCCACCACACCGGCGGCGGCGTAGAGCTGCATGTAGGGGCTGACGGTGGTGCCGATCAGCGCCACACCCAGCAGCAGGTAGTCCTTGGACAGCAAAAAGTGCGGCAGCACCAGGTTGGTCCCGACCGCCCCCCAGTGCGGGTGGCCCAGGATCATCGCCACTGGGTAGGCGAAGAACGCCAGGCTGAGCACCAGGAAGATGCGTTCGGCGTAGCGGTAGGACCCGAACAGCACCAGCGCCCAGATCACCACCGCCGCCACCGGGATCACCGCATACCGGCTCACGCCCAGCAGCTCGAACGCCGCTCCGATCCCGGCGAACTCGCTGACTACCAGCCCGGTGTTGGCCAGCAGCACACAGAAAAGCGCCACCCCGGTCAGCCGAAGGCTGAACTGCTCGCGGATCAGCGCCGCCAGCCCCTTGCCGGTGAACACCCCCAGGCGCACCGCCATCTCCTGCACCAGCACCAGGGCCACGGTGACCAGCACCATGAAGAACAACGTCCGGTAAACGAACTGGCTACCCGCCGAGGCGTAGGTCGCGATCCCCGCCGCGTCGTTGCCCGCGTTCGCCGCGATCAGCCCCGGGCCGGCGATCGCCAGATAGGCGAACACCCGCCGGCCCGGCAACCGCGACAGTAGCCGGCCGCGGGCAGCTGCCTGCCGGAGCGGGCCGGGCGGCCCGGAGGGCGCCGCACCCCGGGAACCAGCATCCCGGTCGGTATCGTCGTCGGCTGCCGGCGTGGCCACCGGGGTGGTGGTGGGCGTGTCGCGGCGGGTCATGACAGCAGCCGGGGGAAGTGCAGCCGGCTGTCCCCGGCGCGCAGCGCGTCCAGCACGTCGTCGGCCAGGATGCGTCCCAGCGGACGGCGCTCGTCGTCGACGACGAGCAGCGAGGATCGGCGGGACTCGATCAACGCCCCGGCGACGGTGTCGACGTCGGCGCCGGCGTCCACGGTCAGCGGCTCAGGATGCCCGAGCTGCTCGACCCGCTCGCCAAGGCTCTGCTCGTCGGCGGCGGTGAGCAGGTCGAACAGCGCCAGGTCGGCCAGCAGGCAGCCCCGTCATCGAGGACCACGACCGCTTCGATCTCGTTGCGGTGCTCGACCAGGCCGGCCAGCTGGGCCCGTACCTGGGCGACGGTGCTGCTTTCGCCCGCCTGCGCCAAGGTGGTGCTCATGAAACCGCCGGCCCGGTTCTGCCGATAGCCCAGCAGAGCCCGCAGCCGATGGGCCGTGTCCGGCGGCATCGCTGCCAGCAGCTCGTCGCGTTCGGCTGCACTCAGGTCGCGCAACGCGTCGACCGCCTCATCCGGTTCCATCGCCGCCAGCAGCCCCGCCGCCTGCGCCGGGTCGGCCTCACGCAGCAACCCCTCCAGCTCCCCGCGGTCCATCTCCTCCAACGCGTCGGCAGCCGTGTCGGTGTCCAGTGAAGCGAGCAGCTCGCGACGGGCGGGGCGGCCCAGGTCCTCGAGCAGGTCGGCCAGCTCCCCTGGCCGCAGCCGGCGCAGCGCCTGCTGGCTGTCACGGAGCCGCACCGTGGCCGGCCCGTCGACCGAGTCCTCGCTAAACGGTGCCACCGCATCCCAGTCGATCACCTTGTCCGGGGTCGGCCGGCGGCGCAGCCGCCGCGGTCCGATCCGGCGCAACAGCGACTGCATACTCACATCCACCCCAACCAGCCGGACCTGCTCACCCAGCGCCGCCAGGTACAGGTCGGCTGCGCGGATCACCTGCACCCCGTCGACGTCGACCAACTGGTGATCGAGCACGTCCCTGGCCAGCAGCACCTCCCCCGGCCGGCGGGTGTAGTCCCGCAGGTCAAGCCGGGAGCTGCGCAGACCGACACCCGAATGCTCGATGACCGCGACCGCCGACGCATCCAGGAAAGCCCGCCGGCGCCCGACCCGGATCACCAGCCCCGTCACCGGCGGGTAACGCTCCTCGCCATACAGCCGGGCCACCACGTCCACCAGCTGCCCCACCTCGGCGCCGGTCTGGTTACGCACCGCAGTGCCGACCAGGCCGGCGACCGACACGATGGTCGCGCGCACCGACCGGCTCGTCGTCGCCCGCTCCACCCGCGCCGAGCTACGGCGGCGCAACGCCTGCGCTCCCGGCAGCGACGCACGGGACGTGCCGGGAACGACCGAACGGCTGGGCACACAAGCCTCCAGGCAACAGATGGCCCAGCCAGCTCGCTACCCTGCTGCTGGCTGCACCCGCGGTCAGAACAAGAGCGCCCACCGAAGGAGGAGCCCGGGCGGGTTTTGATAGGAGGGTCTGTGGACGCGAGCCGCGCTACCCGGCTCCCGGCTTGATCTAGCCCGGGCCGGGCACCTTCAACCCCGGTCGCGTACCAGCCACCTGGGCAGGCCGGCGCGGCTGGCGAGCTGGCTGTGCGGGTCCGCCCGTGCAGGCGCTGCGACCCACCGACACCCGCGCGGCGGCGCGTGGCAGGACAGCCGCAGCGCACCAGGTCAGCCTCTCCCCGACCCTCGAGACCTGCCGGCTGCGGGGACCGGACGGGGCAGCGGACGGCGACTGCTCTAGTGCTCGTCCCAGTGGTCATCGTGGGCGGCGTGGCGGTGTCCGTCGTGCAGGTAGTCGCTGTGGTCTGCGTGCGGGATGACGGCGTGCCCGCAGTCCGGGCCGTGCGTGTGCTCGTGCCCGGCGTGCTGGGTGTGGGAGCCGACGCCGGGACCGGAGTTGCGGGCGGCGAGCCGCGACAGCAGATACGTGCCGCCGGCTGCGGCGAGCACGACAGGCCATTCGACCACCTCCAGGGCACCGAGCAGGGCGGCGCCCCCGTACAGGGCGAGCCGCTCAATCCCCGCACTGCCAGGAGCTGCGCCGGTGCCTGCACCGGTTTGCTGGCCGGCGAGCCGGGCTCTGACCTGGGGCAGGGACACGGTGATGCTGCCGAACGGCAGCCGTAGGGTCGCGGTCGCCGGGCCGGTGCTCGTCAGCCGGGCGGCTGCGGTCCCGGGTTCCTGGGTCTGGCCGGGCTGGTCGTGCTGCTGGTGCTGGGCGGTGTCGGTCATGCGCCTTCTCCTCGCGCTCGTCTTCCTGGTGTGCCTGGGCGTGTGCTGGGGGACGTTCAGGCCGGCCGGGAGGCCCGGCGGGAGCTGACCGCTGCGCGCACCATCTTCCGGTCGCGGTGGGCCATCTCGTACCGCTCGAGGGCAGCCAGGTCAACGTCCGGGTCGTCCAGGCGGGCCAGCACCCGCGGCACCGTCATCTGGTCATAGCCCGGCCAGGGCTCGCGTGCGGCGGCAGCCGGGCTCGATGCTCGGCGGGTGTCCCGGGCCGGGCGTGAATGGCGCGGCTGCCGGGCGGCCACCGGGGCTGGGGGCTGGTCCGGCCGAGCCGCTGCTGCCGGCGTGCCCACCGGCGAGCTGGCCTGGTCGATCGACACGGGCGCCGGCTGGTCCAGCTGCCGCAGGGGGGCGGCGGGCCGGCCGGCGCCGGAAGTCGCGGAGCTCAGCCCCGGCTCTGCCGCGCTGGCCAGCACCGGGGCCGGCTCGGCGGCGGCGGGTTTCAGGGCAGCCAGGGGTGGTGCGGCTGGGGTGCGCCTCTCCGCGGCTGCGTCGTGCAGTGCGGGTGCCGGTGCCGGTGCCGGCAGTGAGCCTGCTGGCGGCGACTGCCCGGATGGCCGGGAGCTGAGCAGGTAGCCCCCGGCTATCAGCAGCGCGACGGGCCAGTCCACGACGCCGAGCACAGCCGTTCCGGTCACCGCGGCGAGGAAGGGCAGCCCGCGGCCTTCGGCGCCGCGCTGGCCGTGCAGGCCAAGCAGCTGGGCCGGGACGGCGGAGACCTGCCAGGCCATCTGGGGCAGCGCTCGCGCCTCGTGGGCTCCGAACTTGGGCACGTTCACTTGCTCTCCCATCGGCTGGGACGTCGACGACTGGCGGACTGCGGTTCAGGGGCGGGTGCGCCAGCTGCGCAGCGCGAGGTAGCCCAGTGCGAGGGCGCCGGCGACGGGCCACTCCACGACCCCGGCGAGCAGCAGGGCGCCGGTGCCGAGAGCGACCGGCAGCGGGCTGGCGGGAAGGACCCGCTGGGCGAGCGCTACCGGCGTCACCAGCACGCCTGCGACCTGGTCGGTGCGGGACTGGGCACCCGAGCGCGCACCGCCGGGGGTGAGGCTGGTGCCAGGCGTGCCGGTCCCGGTGCTAGGGGTGGTCATGTGCTGCTCCGTCCTGGGCGTGGTGGCCGTCGGTGCTGCCATTGTGGAGAGTGCGCGTGTGGGACTGGGTCAGCCCGCGGCGTCGAGGGCTTCGCCGAGGGCGCGCACGGTGCGGTGGTGCCGGTCGTCGGACAGCAGGTGCCCCAGCCCGGTAAGCGCGGCGATGGGCCATTCGATCAGTCCGAAGGCGACGGCGGCCCCGAGCCCGGCGTAGAAGGCGAGCTTGTCCACCGGCGGAAAACTGACGTCGACGTCGGTATCGCCAAGGTGGAAACGCAGGTGGCTGCTGTTGGCGTCCAGGGCCTGCTGGGCGGCATACCCGTTCTGGTCGCCGGTTCGGTGGTGGGCGCCGGGGTTGTGCTGGCTGGCCGCAGCCGTGGTGCGGCCGGCAGCGGGAGCAGTGGCAGTAGTCATCCGGGGCTCCAAGAATCGAGGTGGACGGTCACGTGCTGGTGCTGGCCAGCAGTGAGCGGGTGGGACCGGCGGGCAAGCTCTGGTGGTCAGTGTCCTGCGAGCTGCTGGTGCTGTTGCCGCCTGGGTGGTGACCGGCGGCCAAAAGGTGCGGTGCGGCGGCGGCCAGCAGGGTAGCGCCGGTGGCGCAGCCGGTTGCGGTGGCCCAGGCCAGCGGACCCAGCGGGGTGCAGCCGAAGAACTGGCTCACCCCAGGGGTCTGGATAATCCCGGCCAGGACGGCGGCGGAGCCGATGCCGGTGGCGAGCACCAGCGGGTTGCGGCCGCCGACGAGCAGGGTCTGGCCAAGCTGGGTGCCAACCAGGGCGGCCAGGGCGATGGTGCTGGCCCGCCGGCGGGTGCCGGTGAGTCGGCCAAGCTGCCAGGCGGCGAGCGCCCCGGCGCCGGTCGTCGTCCCGCGGATGGCGATGTCGCGCAGCAACGGGCCGCCCAGCGAGGGCACCCCGCCGGCGAGCACGTCCCGGCGTTCCACCGGGTCGGTCGGGGTGCCGGCGAGCGCGATCGCCATCGAGGGCAGCAGGTCGGTGAGCATGTTGACGAGCAGGAACTGGCGGGTGCCGATCGGCGCCCGCCCGGCCAGCGCGGTGCCGGCGAGGGTGAACCCAACCTCGCCGGCGTTGCCACCGAGCAGGATCGCGACCGCGTCACGGACCCGGCTCCACATCGCCCGGCCCTCGACCAAGGCGTCGAGGATCAAGCTGACGTCCGGGTCGGTCAGCACCAGGTCGGCGGCGCTGCGGGCTGAGGTCGAGCCGTGTGCGGCCATCCCGATGCCGACGTCAGCCAGCCGGATCGCGGCGGCGTCGTTGGCGCCGTCGCCGGTCATCGCCACCACCCGCCCGGTGTGTTGCAGCGCGGCGATGATGCGCAGCTTCTGCTCCGGCGACACTCGGGCGAACACACTGGCCTGGCCGACCAGCCGGGTGCGGGCCGCGTCGTCGAGACCGGCCAGCTCGGGGCCGGTGACGACCCGGCCGGTGGGGATCCCGAGGCCGGCGGCGATGGCCTGGGCGGTGACCGGATGGTCCCCGGTGATCATGACGGTGCCGATGCCGGCGGTGTGCAGCGCCGCGATGGTGGGGGCGGCCTGCGGCCGGGAGATGTCGGCGAGCGCGACGAACCCAAGCAGCGTCAGGTCCTCGGCGAGCTGTTCGGGGTCTGCCGCTGTCGCTGCCCACTGGTCGGCTGCCCACTGGTCGGCGGCGGGCAGGACGTCGGTGACGTTGCGCCGGGCCACCGCCAGGACCCGCAGGCCGCGGCCGGCCAGGGCGTGCACCATCTGCTTGGCCCGTTCCCGGCCGGCCCCGTCCAGCGGACGTTTGCCGGTGTCGTCACGCTGGTGGGTGCATCGCGCCAGCAGCACCTCCGGGGCGCCTTTGACCACCAGCCGGACCTTGCCGGTGGTGCGCCCCAGCGCCGCGGAGAACCCGCGCTCGGACTGGAACGGCAACTCAGACAGCTCGGTCCAGTCCTCGCCGGCCAGTCCGGCAGCAAGCGCCCGGGCGGCGTCCAGGATCGCCCGGTCGGTGGCGTGCGCAGCAGGCTGGGTGGTGCCCTGCGGTGCGGGGCAGGCACGGGCAGCGGCGAGCAGCACCCTGCGGCCCTGCGGATCACCGGGGTCCCACTGCTCATCCAGACTGGCCATCCGGGCTAGCCGCAGCCGGCCTTCGGTCAGGGTGCCGGTCTTGTCAAAGCAGACCGTGTCGACCCTTCCGAGGGCCTCCACCGTGCGGGCCGAGCGCACCAGCACCCCTCGGGTGGACAACCGCCGGGCCGCACCGAGCTGCGCCACCGTCGCGACCAGCGGCAGGCCTTCGGGGACGGCAGCGACCGCGACGCTGACACCGGAGGCGATGGCCCGCGGCAGGGGTTGGCGGCGCAGCACCGCCAGACCGGTGACGCCGGCCCCACCCAGCAGGGTGACCGGCAGACCCCGCCGGGTGAGCTCCTCGAGCCGGGCTTGCATCCCCGCCGGGGCGGCGGCCCGGCCGGCCAGGGTCAGCGCCCGGCCGGCCTCGGTCGCGGGCCCGACCGCGACGACAACCGCCCGGGCCGACCCGGCCAGCACCGTCGTGCCCTCATAGACCATGCAGACCCGGTCGGCGAGCTCGGCGCCGGGGGTGGCCTGGGTCTGCTTGTCGACCGCCGCCGACTCCCCCGTCAAGCTAGCCTCGTCGACCTCCAGTCCGTTCACGCCTAATAGCCGGGCATCAGCCGGCACCACGTCCCCGCTGTGCAGGTCGATCACCTGCCCCGGGCGCAGCCCGCTGGCCGGCACGGTGCGGGCAACACCGCCGCCCACGTCCGCAGCCCCGTCGTGCTGGCCCGCACGCCGCCCGCCGGCGGCCTCGCTGCCGACAAGATGACCGGCGGCGGCCGATGACTCGGCGGTGTCCACCAGGCGTGCCGGGAGCTGCTGATCGAGCAGCAGAGCGCGCAGCGCCTGGTCGGCCCGCAACCGCTGGGCGCCGCTGACGAGCGCGTTCGCGGCCAGCACCCCGCCGACGAGCAGGGCATCGGTCGGGGACCCGATCACCGCCGACGCGGCCGCGCCGGTAGCCAGGACCGGGGTCAGCGGGTCGGCGAGCTCGGCCCGCACGTTGCGGGCCAGCGCACTGACCGGGGTGAGCGCTGCCACCGGCATGCCGAGCAGGCCCAGGACCGCGCGCCCATGACCCGACGGGACAGTCAGCGTGGCGGTCCCGCCCGGCGGATGCGGCAGGCGGCTCATGACCTCGTCGGGTTCAAGGGCGTGCCACGGGGTGTGCAGCACCGCCTCCGGTGCTGGGATGCGCAGCACCCGCCGGGCGGTCACGGTGCCCGACAGCAGGGCAGCGCCGGCGCCGGCGGTGACCGGCAGCACCGCCCGGGCGGTCCGGGCCGGGCCACCGACCGCGGTCAGCAGGGCACCGAGGAACGTCGCCGCCGTCGCCGACGTGACACCTCGAACGCTCACAGCCCGGGCCGCGGACACCGCGGCCAGCAGCCTCGGCACCTCACCGAGCCCCGGGCCGCACAGCAGGTCCGCCGCCCACGGCACCCGGCCCGCAACCGGCACCACACCAATCCCGACATCGGCGGCCGCCAGGGCGTCCTCCTGCGCGGAAACCAGCGCGACGACCCGGCCGGCGGCCTGCAACCGGCGGACCTGCCCGGCCAGCCCCATCCCGGCCTTGCCACCGCCCAGCACCTCGTCGGCCCGGCCGGCTAGCTCGGGGGCTGCCGGGTCGCGGGTCAGCACCAGCCGCAGCCCAGCCGCCTGGCCGGCGGAAAGGACCGCGTCGGCGTAGGGATCGAGCTCGGTGCCGACCAGCACCTGACCGACCGGTGTCCCGTCCTCGGTCAGCACCAGCAGCGGCAGTCCGGTGTCCTGGTCCGGTTCGGCCCGCTCGACCAGCGCCAGACGGTGCCGGTGCCGGCCACGCGGCGGTGGCAGCGGCAGGTCGTCGCCGCCGGCGAGCAGCCGCTGGGCGGCGCTCCAGACATGCTCGGTGGTCCACCCGCCGGACAGCGGCAGCGCGGACAGCACCAGCGCACGGTCGTCGTGCAGCACCGTGCTCTCGACGACGACGGTGTCGACCCGGTCCAGGCGGCGCAGCGACGCCGGGTCCCCCACCACCACGCCGCGGCGGGACAGCCCGGCTGTCAGCGTGTCGGCGAACGCCTCCCGGCCGGCGCGGGCCGCCTTGGGCGCCCCGATCAGCAGCACCCTGCCGGCCAGGTCGGCGTTGCCGGTCGCTGCGAGCAGGCCGCCGGCGGCCAGCAACGACCCGGCGGCAGCCCGGTCGGCGTGCCGCTCCACCACACCGGGCGGCAGCGGGACCGGCCGCCCAACCCGCGCCAGCGGCGCTCCCCGCACCGGCCGGTCCGGGGCGGCCAGCTCGGCCTCGCGCCGGGTGAAGCCGTCCAGGCGCGCCCGCGCGGCCAGCACCGCCTGCGTCCGCTGCGCGGTGTCCACCAGCAGCGAAGGCACGCCCTGGGTCAATCCCTGCACCGCGGCGGTGGACACAGCCAGCGCCAGGTCGGTGGCGGCCGGACCCAGCCGGGACTCCAGCAGCACCCGGAGGCGGGGCTGGTTGTCTACCAGCACGACCGCCGCTGCCGCGCTGCCAGGCAGCGACGGCAGACCCGCCAGCCGCCCGGCCACAGCCGCAGACAGACCCGCCGCGTCAGCAGCGAGCGCCCATCCCTGCAGCCGCACCGGCTCCGTGTCACCCGGGAAGGACTCCTCCTCGCGCCGATAACCCGGACAGGTGACTCCTGCTGCGCGCTCGGCAGCCGCCACGGCATCGGCCAGCTGCCCGGTAGCCACCCGGACCGGGTCGAAGCGGACCACCGCCCGCCGGGTCACCGCATCCACCCGTGCCCACGACACCCCGTCGAGCCCGGCCAGCGCCTGCTGCACCCCAGCCACCACCGCCGGGCACTGGGGGCCGTCCAGGCCCCACACCTCTAGCTGCGCCCGCCCGCCCGTCGACCACACCCGGCGCCTGGGCGGGGGCGCGAGCAGCTCCGTGGCGGCCCGCGTCACCGCGGCGGACCCGGCAAGGACAGTGCCGGCCGCGCCGCGGGCGGCCCGCGAACCTGCCGACCCGGCCGCCCGGGTCAGGCCCCACGAGGCCCGAGCGGAGCCGCGGACCAGCGCCGGGCTGAGCCCCGCCACTGCCCCCAACCCCATTGGCCCCACCGCAGCCAGCCCCATCAGCGGCCGACCACGGATGAACTACAGGGCATCGGCACCAGCTGCACTCAGGCGCCGGCGTGCGGCGCGGCGGGCGGCGGCACCGGTACAGCAGAGGCCAAAGGCCCTGAGCCTGGTGGGATAGCAGCCGGGGTCGCCGGGCCGCGCACCTGGTCGGCCAGGTAGGTCCCGGCGACGACCAGCAGCGTCACCGGCCACTCCACGACCTCCAGCGCCCCCAGCGCGACCGCGCCGGCGTAGAACGCCGCCCGCGACAGCGACACCCCCCCTACCGACATCGCACCCGTGCTCGCAGGGCCAGCGGCGGCTGGCCTCCCGCCAGTCGAGGACGTCTGCAAGGCCCCGGGTGAGGGCTGCCCGTCCTGACCGTCCGGACGGGTGAGCGTGACGCTGACCAGCGGCAGCCGGATCGTCGTCGTCCTGTTCCCGCCCGCCGCCGGTGTCCCGACCCCTGACTGCGAACGTCCGCTCGTCGGCGGCGGCTCCTCTGGGCCGGTCGGGCGACCCTCTCCGGGGCTCATGCTGTCAGCTGCAGTGGTGACCATGACCTACCTAGAAGCTCGTGTGGGCAGAAACGATCCGGCCACCAGGATTGACTGGCCGCCCATAGGTCGTACCGCGATACAGATGAACCAAACGGCGACACTAAACCTTGCCATCCGATGAACAACAGGAGAGCCGCCGATGACCAGCCGACCCACCCAGCCCCTGCCCCCCCAGGACTACCAGCACCTCGCCGTCGCCCGCGCAGCCCTGGCACGCTTCCAGCGCCAAGGCGAAGAACGCGCCCGCGAACTCGGACTCACCCACGCCCAGCACCACCTGCTGCTCGCCGTCCACACCCACCCCGGGTCTCCACCCGGCGTCGGCCACGTCGCCCGGCAGCTCAGCCTGCGCCAACACAGCGCTGCCGAACTCATCGACCGCGCCGGCACCGCCGGCTACCTGCACCGCACACCGCACCCCAGCGACGGCCGGCGGGTGCAGCTGCACCTGTCCGCGCTCGCCCAAGGACACCTCGCCGTGCTGTGCCCCCCGCAACTGGCCGACCTCGACCGCCTCCTCGACGCCCTGACCGTCTGACCCCGACATCAGGCCCGTGACACGGCCCCAGGGGCGGCGCCGTTACGCCAATGCGCGGCCTGACGTGCCCGCCACCGCCGGGGACCGCCGCCGGCGGTCCGACGTTCCCGAACGATTCACGCGTTGTTCCCCGGCAACGCCCACCGGGTCGCACCGCTGCCGCCGATGCTGACAGCACGGCATCCCGACGCCGACCGGCAACCAGGGGGAGCACCATCGCTGAGGTTCTGACAGCTGTTGCGGTCGACCTTCTCGGCGCCGCCCTGATAGCCCTGCTGCTCCACGCCTACCGGGCGGCCTGTCACGCGCTGGCCGGCTGACACCAGCCCTGCTCAGCTCAGCCCACCCCCTCATCGGCGAGGAGTAAGGGCGACGCCAGCGGACGGCTGCCCACCCGCACCGGGCTAGCCGACCGGCCCGCCGGCACAGCGCGGACTGGCACAGCAGTACCTGCGCGGACGCAGTGCGCCGTAACTCTGCTGCTCGCCCGCCTGGCTGCTCGTCCCCTTGGCTGATCGCGGTAGGACCGGCCAGGCGCCCGGCAGCAGACCGGGCCCGGCCGGGAGGACATGCTGTTCGGCTGCCCGAGGCTGCCACCCGCTACCACACCCCCTGTTCGGCTCACTGAGGAACGGGGCAGGATCAGTCATGGCCCCGACCACCAACCCTGCTCCCGCCGAACCGAAGCCCGCTGCGGGAGTCCCTTCCGAGCTGGTCCGACGTCTGTCGGCGGCCGCCGCAGTGCTGGATCCAAGCCGTCTGCCGGCGTTCGGCCGACGGCTGCCACCAGCAGACAGCCTGGCCTTCTACGCGGCGCTGGTAGTAGTCGGCGTCGTGGAAATTGTCGAATGGCCCGCCGTCCTGATCGCCGCCGGCGCGCAGGTCCTGCTCGACCGGCGCCTGGGCACCCTTGAGACGCAAACCAACCAGAGCGACCGGAGGGCGGCCGGGTGACGGCCGTTCGCGCCGCCAACGCCGGCGTCTTCGCCGGACCTGATTGACTTGGCGGGACTGGCGACCGGCTCTGCACCGCCGGTTCCGGCCCGCTCGAGCATGCCAGCACAGCCCGCGGTGTTCGGGCCAGGGCGCTGCAGAGCCGAGCCGTATGGGCACCTGCACCACTGGGGCTGCTCGTCAGGCTCCGCCGACAGTCCTACCGGCACCAGCAGCCCGTCGGGTGGTGCACGATGGTGCGTGGCTGGGTCCCCCTGGCAGGGCCGGGCCAGCCCTGACAAGCTCGCGAACAGGAGCGTCATGAGCAGGATCGGCCGCGAACTACCAGCCATCTAGGTCGTGCCCGACCCGGAGCATGAGCCGCTGCCTACTGCGCCGGCGTCCGACCCGGCACCTGCGCATGAGCGGGAGCCCGTCCCGGCGTGACCGGCCGGCGCCAGGGTTCGGTCCGGGTCGTCCGCACCTTCCGGGTCACCCTCGACGGCCAGCTGCTGGCGGTGACCCCAGCCGGGGCGGACCCGGCCCGACCGGCCGATGCCGCCGGCTACGCCTGGACTGAGGGACAGAACGACGCTGGCTGCCGGCGGGCCGACCACACCGGTCCGGTGCCGGGCCAGACTGCACCTGCGGCTTCTACGGCTTCGCCAGCGACGGTGAGCTTCGCCGCTCGCTCACCGACGGCGCGCACGACCTGGCTGCCGTGGTCGCCGTGTCCGGACGGGTCATCACCCGCTCGCCGGGGTGTGCGGGCCCAGCACGCCCAGATCCAGGCACTGTGGCTATCGGACCGGGTCGAGACCGACCTCGCGGCCCGGATCGCTGCCCGCTACCCCAGCGTCGCCCTGTTCCACAGCCGGCAGGCGATGCTCGCCGAGTTCCCACCAACCCGGCTGCCGGGATACCGGCTTCGCCGCGGACCGTCCCGGCTGCTGCTGGTGCTTCACATGCTGCTCGCCGCCGTCTGGATCGTCGCCACCGCCGCCAGCTCGGCGCAGCCCCATCCTGCCCCGGCTGGCGCGACCGGCGCGGTACTGCTGCTGGCGGCATCGGCCGGCGCCGGGCTGGTCGTCGTGCTGCGCCGCAGCTGGCGCTACTGGGCCGGCTCGCTCGTGCTGCCCGCCGTGCTGCTCGCAGCCGGGTTCATCGTGCCCGGCCGCACCGGCGAGATACTGGTAGGCGCTGCGGTGCTAGGCAACCTGGCCGGGGTGGCGACCGAGGTGTGCCTGTTCGCCGTCACCTACCGCCGGCTAGGCCGGCGGCTGTGCGTCCTGGACCCGCACCACCGGGCACCGTCGCCGTGGGGATCGCGCCCCGACACCCGCTGTGCCGGTATCCGGTTGCTGGCCCTGTACACGGCAGACCTGCTGACAGCCAGCGCAGCCCGGGTCGGGCCCGCCGGTGCGCGCCCGATCGTGCTCGGCGCCGGAGCTGCACTGCTCGTAGCCCTCACCGCGGTACTCGCCCGCCGGGAAAGGCACCGCCAGCACCGCCTCGGCCTGGGCAGCGTCGCCGCTGGTCTACTGCTTGGCACACTCGCCGGCGCCCTCACCTCACCCGCCCCCACAGCCTCATCCCAAGCGATCAGCACCGCAGCCATGCTGCTCATCGTCACCGGCACAGCCATGTACTCGCTCCAACCCACGTCCGGCTAGCCGCAGCTCGCCATCAGCGGGGCAAGCCTGCCGGTTGCTCACCCGTCGCTGCCGGCAACAACGTCACAGCCGACGAACCGGTCAACGCGGGCCACAACGGCAATGGCAGCCACTGGTCGCGGACCTGACGCTGGTTCGAGTTGGCGTCGCGTCGCGGCGCCCACCAGCGGCGTTCGTTCAGGTGCCAGGCGGGGGCGTGACGGTAGCGCGGGGGGTCGGCCGGCGGCCGCTCCAGCAGGTACCGGTGCAGCGGGTCCGCACCTGCCGCTGCCCGCTGCCTCGGCGGCGAGCCAGAACTCGGCCGGGAGCGGCAACCCGGCGGGCAGGCCCCAGCTGCTGGCCGTCGCACGGGCCTGCGACGGCCTGGGCAACGCCTGATTGACGGCCACAAGCTGTGGCAGCCGCCCAGCGAGGGTGTATCTGCCGGACCCGGCAGTGCACCATGATCAGGCACAGCACCACAGCCAGCAGCACCGCAGCCAGTAGCATCACAGGGCCGCCCAGGCCCAACTGGGGCACCCGGACCAGTCGCGCGACGATCAGGGCGCCCACAGCAAGGGCGATCAGCGCCGCTACGGCTAGGTAGAAGTACGCCACCCCTGCTGCGACCCAACGTCACAGCCGAACCAGGTCAGACGAGCCGAGGACGCCACAGACAATCACAGCACCGGGTCGCCGGGTCCCGCGCCTCGAGCCAGCAGCCGAACGTTCAACCCGCCCAACCGGTCCCGGCCAGACCTGCGCGGGCCACGGTCGGACCGCCACAGGCAACGGCCGTACCACCAACGGCTGAGCAGTGCTTGACGTCCCGGCAGCCGCAACCCTGGCCGCACCCGCGTTGGGGGCTGCCGGACCCGGCCAGCAGGGCCGGCTCGCGGCCGCGGGCGTACCAGTACTAACCACTTCGACTGTGACAGTCCTGCTGCTGCTGGAGGGGTTTGCCATCCGCACCGGCGCCAGCACGGTTGCCCTGCTCCGTTCCGCCGACAGTCTCTCGGGCTGCGGCACACGGTAGGCGACCGCGGCCAGCTGCTCAGCACACGCCGGACCCAGCCGACCGCCAACGTTCACTGCACGAGCCCCGCTGCAATCCTTAACACCCAGCCGAACAAGTGAGCCGCCCAGGTAGGTAATCCACCTCGTTTTGCAGTGTGCGACTCCCGTTGAGCCAGCAGACTTCGATGACCGATGACACACCCACCCGACCGCTATCCTGCAACAAGCCGCCGAGCAGCTGCGCGCAGACAACCACGCCGACCGCGCCGCCTCGCTCGAGCAGTTCAGGACCTACCTCAGTCGCGCCTGCTACCTGCGGTGAAACCAACCCTGGCCGAGCACCTGTCGCGGGCAAAGCACCAGGCGGGAAAGCTTCTGCGCAGCTCGAACACAGGTGGTACCGCTGGGTCGACTCGGCCACCGGGGGCTGACGCCTGGCTGGTTGTACGTTGCTGAGCACTATGGCTACCGAGCGGACGCCGTCGTCGCCGTACTCCCCGGCCGGTGGCGAGGCGCCGACGGGCCGGCGGTCTGCCCGGCGCCCGGCTGGCCGTTTCGACGGCACCCGTCCCGAGTTGCACCGCGCCGGGAGGGCGGGGCTGACGTTGGGTGCGTTGGGGGTGGTGTTCGGCGACATCGGCACCAGCCCGCTGTATGCGGTGCAGACGGTGTTCACGGCCGACAACCATGCGGTGGGCACCGGCCAGGTCGAGGTCTACGGCGTCATCTCGCTGATTTTCTGGGCGATCATGGTCATCGTCTCGATCAAGTACGTCACCTTCATCATGCGGGCCGACAACGGCGGCGAGGGCGGCATCATGGCCCTGACCGCGCTGCTGCAGAACCAGCCGTTCAAGTCGGCCC
>JAABUP010004900.1_pt1 | contig 21319 bp, 26 predicted proteins | sample 5559201 | NCBI WGS metagenome assembly JAABUP01 (sample SAMN10711887, study PRJNA513373) | rock metagenome | isolation source: Antarctica rocks | place: Antarctica
GCGCAAGCTGTCTGACTCAGAATCTGAGAAGGATGTGCTTCAGCAACAACTGCAGGACGAGCAAGCCCAGAAGCAGACCCTGTGGGAGCAGCTTACAAGGAGGCCTAGTCAAGATGCTCTGGACACTTTGCAGCAGCAGGTGCAAGAGCAAGAGACCCAGATCACTGAGTTTGAGCAGCAGCTGGCAAAGAAACCCTCCCAAGACGAGCTGACCAAGCTGCAAGATGAAGTCCAATGTCTGACTCAGCACATAGAACAGCTGCAGCAGCAGCTGGCAGCAAGGCCTGAAGTGGGCATGGACCAGGCTGAGCAGCTGCAGCAGCAGCTGCAGGATCTACAGTGTCATTGTGCCGATCTAGAAAAGCAGCTCACACAGCGACCTGCTGAAGATGCTTTGGCTCAGCACAAGCAGGAAGCAGAGCATGCACAACAGCAGCTGCAGGAGGGTCTAGCTGAGAAAGACCACCTGCAGCAGCAGCTTGCACAACAGCTGGCAACTGTAGAGAAGCAGTCAAAAGTGGTAAAGCAGCTGCAGCAGCAGGTAGAAACTCAGCAGGCTGAGACAGTGCAGCTGCAGCAGCAGCTGGCAGAGCAGCTCACAGAGCAGTCGGTGCTTGCGGAGAAGCAGTCAGAGGAGATAAAGCAGCTGCAACAGCAGGTGGATGCATCAGAAGCTGTTGGAAGGCAGCTGCAGCAGCAATTGACTTCTGGGGCATCACTACAAGAGCTGAAAGTCCTGAAGCAGAAGCTTGCAGAAGCAGAGGATGAGGCTGCAAATGCCAAGTAATGCATTTAAACCAAAATATAGTAAACTTTAAATACCATGTGATGACAGGCTTCCTGCTCAAGTTTGGTGCTGTTGCCTGACGTGAGAACTCTGCACGATCATGAACAAGATCCTGCATCTGCCATGTGCTGTTCTGCCAGCTGTGTCAGCATAGCATATTACATTAAGTAGCAATTACATGCTGCTGCTGTAGATGCACTGTTGGCTGGCAAGCCCTCTTTGTGGCTTGCTGTACTACCAAGGCCCCAGCATGATTTCAACAGACGACTGATTCACAGACTGTGTTGGGCTATGCAGGGCTGCATTGGACGTGTCAGCAGGGCAGGAAACTGTTTCCCTGGTCATCAACCTGCAGCAGCCAGCATCTGATGATGCCACCCTCTCCAGGTCCCTTGTGAAAGATGCTGTTTTGGCTTGCATCACCCTTCAACAGCTTCATACATGTCATGCTGCATACATGCACACAGCACAACAGTCACGGTAAGTCGCAACTTGATGCAAGCCCTTTCCCAGCTTCTGATGTAGCAAGCTGTATATGCCTGAGGAAGCTCTCTACAGCTGTTTTGTGCAACAAAGGCCCTTGCATGTGTTTTAGCAGGCAGGCCTGTTGCACAACGGTGGCCCAACTGCTCCTGCCACTAAGACGCTGAATCTTAGCATGTGCTTGCAGGGAAAAGCAGGAGCGTCTTATCACTCTGGAGACAGGTACACAAGAGCTGCAGGCCCAGCTTGACAAAGCTCACCAGCAAGTGCAAGCAGCTCAGCAGCGGAGGTGAGTTGCTGGGGCATTTCCGGCCCTGACCTAGCCTCCACGTTGGCATGCTTGCTGCACATCAAATCGCTTGCAAACTAGAGACTACAGACAAATTGCAGCCAAACAAAGGATATTGGCACCACGCATTTGCCCCTGCTTGATGAAGTTTTCCTGAAGTCTTTGCCCACTTGTCATTGCCCTGCGAGAATGTCAATCAAGCAGTCGTGCCACAATTTACAGCTCATAAATCCTGTATCCTTGCCCATTTGTTGTTGCCCTGTGGAAATGGCATTTCATCTGCTATACCACATTTACATTTGAGACCATCCTGTGCAATGCTATCCACCCTTTTAATTAGCATCTGTTGACTGTTAGGCCATGCAAGGACTTTGAAGCTGCCTGTCAAGTCCCCTCCCTGTTTTGCAGTGTCCTGTTTGGCAGTATACCTGTGCTGCATCGCTAGCTAATGTGTTACAGGGATGACTGTCAGGCTGAGTTGGCTGGCATCAAATCTGAAGCAGCTGCATCAAAAAATGCTTACGACCAGCTAACAGAGAAGCTGTCTGCTCAGGAAGCAGTGCTGTTCACTAGCAATGATGACAAGTATGCTTCATTACCTCACACAGCCAGAAGATGAACTGCTGTAACAGCAGGCAGGAAGATGACATCTGCATGCTGATGCTGCTTAGCAACCACATGGGGCTCAGCTCTCCTTTGAATTGGCTGAGTATATCAATTCAGCCTGACAGTCCTCCCTGCAACATAGCAATGCAGGGTACAGCTGACAAGCCTTGCAGGTTTTGTTCGTGTGTTCTATGGTGTTGACGACTCACAATTAAACGCATTGCATGCAGGATTGATAGTGATTCACTGACTGACCAGCAGAATGCTGAGTCTATTAATGCTAGGCTGCAAGCTGAGACATCTGCAGCAACAGGTCAAGACTTGCAGAAGCAGATTGCTGATTTGAAGAAGCAGATTGCTGACTTACAGTCACACGGTGACCAACTGGAAGTCAATCTTCTAGATGGTAACAAGCAAAGGTGGGCCAAGCATCTCCGCCTTCTGTGTGTTGTGAGCACACTGGAACCGAGCCATGCAATGCACAGCTCATCATGTCACATCTTGCCTGTTCACGACAAGAGTTGTGCAATGCCAACCATCCATCACATTGAAGGCAGTGAGCAGTGACTTCCGATATCTTTGAAAATCACAAAGTAGCTCCCAGTCAACAGCAGTACTTCGACATCTTGGAGCCAGAGACCCAGCTGCGAGTTTGTGCACCATATGATTAGACATTTGCATTTTGTGACTAGACACGTCTAGCTTATAAGTGCCTGCACCTATCTTGACTAGATGCGTTTATCATCAGGCATATGTGCATGGCCTGCAGGAATGAGGTGCAGGCAAAGCTTGTCAGGGTGGAGGCTCAACTGAGGGGCGCAGAGATGGAGGCAACTGCCTCATCTCATGGTTATCAGCAGCTGCAGCAGAAGCTGTCAAAGCAAGAAGAAGAGGCTGAGCAGCTGGAGCACAAGCTGTCAGATCAAGATAAAGATCTGCGGCAGAAGCTGTCAGATCAAGAAGAGGAGGCTCAGCAGCTGCAACAGAAGCTGACAGATCAAGCTGAAGAGACTCAGCAGCTGCTGCAGACGCTGTCACATAAAGAAGAGGAGGCTCAGCAGCTGCAGCAGAAATTTTCAGATCACCAAGAGAAGGCTCAGCAGCTGCAGCAGGACCTGACAGCTCAAGGAAAAAATGCTCAGCAGCTGGAGCAGAAGCTGTCAGATCAAGAAAGAGATCTGCGGCAGAAGCTGTCAGACCAAGAAGAGGAGGCCCAGCAGCTGCAACAGAAGCTGTCAATGAAAGAAGAAGAGGCTCAGCAAGTCAGCAAGAACAGGTGTTACTCTAGCACAATAAACATACAACATCATGCTGTGAGCATGACACTTGATGTGCCTGAGGTCTTCTTTCAACGTGTTGCGACAATTGTGGTTTACTGATTGGCCTGCAGCCAAAGGTTGACAGGGTGCCATCACAAGACAGAACAACCTGCGGGATCTGTTCAGTGTTGGGGAGGTTGATTGTTATAAGCACACAGAGCCTGATACCCAGAGGCATGTCTGCAGCCTTCTGTGATGGTGACAGCTCACTCATTACAGACGACACCGCTTCCCTTTTGACAAAACATTGCCTGGACCCTGCAGCTTACACACATCCTCTTTTTTGAAATCCACACCTGCCTGCTACTGGCTACTACTGCCTACTACTGCCTACTACTGCCTACTAAATCTCGCTGGACAGGTGCGCCTTTCCTTGTGGCGGAGCAAGAGATGTATATATGCTTGTATCAAGACCTTTTATGTACCCTTGAGCTAATAATGATATTAATGATAATGATTAACGCTTTCCAGCTCATGATGAGCTAGGTACGTGCAAGACAAGTCTTGTCTCTAGCCTTGAGCTACAGCAATTTATACGTTCATACTAGAGCCAGATCCTGCCAAAAGGATTGGCCTGGACCTGGGTCTTGTTTTCAGCGTGTGCAATTTTGCAGGGATGACTGGGAAGCCAGGGTGGATGCACTTGAGGCTGAGCTTGCACAGACACAGGGCATGTTGACAGCTGCTCAAGAGTCCTGCTCAAGCTCTGAAGAGCGACTCAGCAGTGAGCAATTGGCTCTCAAGCAGCTGCAGCAGCAATACAGTGAGGCGTGCTCAAGCAGGTGTGTCCTGGGGATGTGACACTGAAGCTTCCCATTGGCTGTGCCTAGCAGCCATGAAATGCATGCACCCTGCTTTATGATGTAGTTGCATCGCCGGGGTTGATGTCGACAGCCATCCTCGGGGTTCAGTCATGCTTTTGCATGAGATTGATGTCAACAGCTGTCCTGATGATTCGGCCATGCTTCAGCATATTTTGGAATGTCCATCATCCTATTCAATGCAAGTATGCTTGCCCATGTGCAGTTTTGGCAGACTTGTCGTGCAACCTGCTCTGCACTGTGAGTGCACAACTTGTGTGCTGGGCTGTTGCACCATGTTTGAGTTAACGCCAAAGCAGACAGGCTGCTGTTTGTGGATCAGCAATTGCAATATGTGCGTTGCAACCTTTGTTGCACAAGCTCAAAGCCTATTGCTGGGCAAATGGCATGTAATTTAGCAAAGCTGTGCGCACGCATGGTCAATCCATGGAAATGTCATTTGCAACAACACGGTGAGACAATGCATAACAACTGAAAATGGAACCATAAGTTGGAATACAACACAGTGCGGCTGCATCTCATTACAGGCAAGATTTGGAGCTCAAGCTGGAAGATTTGCAGAGTCAGCTGGATGTGAAAGCCCATGAAGCACATGCTTTGCAGCAGTCGCTCTTCAAGACGCAGGCAGAGCTGAAGGGTCAGGAGGTGTTGCTGCAGGGCCACCATGCATTGACACAGCAGGCTGAAAATGAAAGGTGAAGCCCTCAATTTGCCGCATGCGCAATTTTGCCAATGCTCAGACTGCAGGCTATGTACAATCCATCATTGCACATGCTATACTGGCAATACTGGTCGTACATAGATTGGCCAGCGGAGACATTGTGTCAAATGCATTGTTGCCAACTGTGTAGTGTCAGCCAGGCACTTCCCCAAAAAACTTTGTTCAGTCTCACAGAAATCTCTGCAAGGGACGGTCCTCCATCAGCTGGTGCACTTGTGTCCCATGTCTTCTTCTGATCTGGCCAGGCTGATAGCAACATCACCAGCCTGGATCATATCAAAGGCACATGACTAAATTCTCTCCTGTTTGTAGGGAGAAACTTCAGCAGGAGGTGAGACGGCTTGAAGGTGAGTTGGCCACAACACCGGCTACATCAGCAGCAGCAGCAGACTTGCGTGAAGAATTGCAGAAGGAGATTGTTGAGTGCAAGGATGAGCTGGTAGCAATGCAGCAGGACCTTACAGAGTGGCCTCATGCATGGTGAGCTGCACACAGCTGGCTGACGACATGCAGCATTTCAAAGGACATGATCTGACGTCATGCTTTGGGACACAAAAGGCTGAAAGTACGCACTAATATACAGGATAACATGTGGCATGATGGTCTGGCCATATCACTCAGCCTGCAGGTCTCACTGGCAAAGGCGCAGAGAGCTGATGAGAGCACACAAACAGCTTGGAATGTCTCACACCATGTGCAAGACTGTGTGACGCTGCATCTTCTTGTCAGTAAACTTGACCAGCAGCAGGCTGAATGGGTTATGCAATTTGTGTTGGTCAGTGAGTGAATAACATGCAATTCACGTCATTCCCTGACATGCATTTTGAGATAATGCAGAGAGCTTATACAAGTACCACGCGACAAACACAACCATGGCATCCTGACAGCTAACATATATAAAACAACAACTGTTGCATGCCTAGTCTTACTGAAGCTGACCTGCACCTTGACATGCTCACTCCTTCCAACTTGAGTGGTACCTTGCAGGGGCAGCTTCCAGCCTAAAACCAGTCAAGTCAGGGCAGCAATGGCAGCAGTCAATGACAGGCTAAAGGTGGAAGTGACAGAGGTGCAGTCAGAGCTGGAGGCCAAGCTAGCACAGGTACTGGCAGAGGCTGCAAAGTCAGCCGCCAAGGCAAAGGCCCAGCGCCAGAATGCACACATCGCTGATAGAGAAAGGCGACAGGAAGACCTCAAAGAGATGGTGTCTGATAGGTGCTCAACAAGCCGCACTTGTGCCGTTGCTGCTCTGTCCTGTTGATGAATGAGACAGCAAACTGCAGCCAAGCTTGACTTCATCTGACAGGTGTCCCAGCTCAAGATGCCACATGTTTATGTCTATCCAAGGCTGAACGGTTTTCTGTTGATGACAAGCTTTGTCAGTGCAGGGTGGTCAAAAGTTGATGCTGTCAGGTGTCTGTCCTTGCAAACAGCATGCATCATCAACTTGACTAGCACAGCACATTGAATCCTGCCACGGCTGGTACCAAGTTGGCAGCCACCTTGCTTTGGACTCTATCATAAGAAAAGAAAAGACCACTCCTTTCGGCGTCAATTTAACGAGAAGCCAAGTAGTAGCTCTTATACCGGGCTGCCCAAGGGACTGTATCATAATACATGCCTGGAGTTTGATATCAAACAAACGGGCAGCTATGCAGCAAGCACATGTTGGGTGGTGACGTAAATTCTTTACCTGCTTTGCAATGCACTCAGACGGTGAGGCTGTCAGTCATCTGTTCACAGCTCTGCATCCCCTTTAGACAGCACGCATTGTTGATGCAGGAAGGATGCAGAAGAGAGAGCCGCCAGACTGCAGCAAGAGCTGCAGCAGAAGAAGGCAGAGGTCAAGCAGCTGAAGGCTGACATGGAAGAGGCCATTCATGCCAGGTGCAACTGCTTTGCAAGAACACTGCTGCAGCTGCTGCAACAAGCCGCTTGTCAAGCTTGTACACTGCCAGGGGTAGCTTTTATCATGGCAGCAGCTCTGAAGGCCGCGTCTACAATACCCCATGGGTTTTACTCCTGCACAATGCATTACAACACTTGCAGACGTAAATGCAAACTGCACAGCCATCTCTCCAATTTCTCATGAGAAAATTGATATGAGATTTTCCAGGCATGCATTATAGCATGATTATACTTGCTCCAGCTTGCAGGGTCATAAGCATGCATTGACTTGCAGAACCTGAAGCGGAACACCTTGCTGCTGCAGAAAGCAAGCTCAGGAGATGGTCAGCAAGCTGAAGCAAGAGCTGCAAGAGGAGGGGGCAGAGAACAAGGATCTGAAGGCTGACCTGAAGACCATGACTCAGGACAGGTAAGCATAATGGTGTGCACAACACTGATGCTCCTGCACAATGGGCTTGGACCAGGTGAACAACGTGGAAGGAGCAAACATCGTGGGAAAAGGCAACTGGTTTAGGACAAGGCAAATGGTCTGGGACATGGCAAGCTAGGGCTGCATCATCATGCGTTAAGCCGGAATGGAAACAAACAGCCTTTGATTAACAAAACCACTCTGCAGCGTATATGTATGTACTGTGTAATATACAACAGTGACAATGCACTGAACATACTCGGCAGCTGCTTGCATGACTGCTATTGCTGAGTCTCAAGCTGATCTCCAAACGCACATTGCCTGGATGATTCATAGAAGTGTTGAAGGTATCTGAGTGTCTTGCGCTGCCTTGAAAGGAACCACCCTTATGTGTAGGAAGCAATCAAGCTACCGGATGCCCATCACGCATGATGTCCTAGACAACAGACGTTCTCAAATTTACAAATCTGCTGCACAGGCTGAAGTATGCAAGTGTCTTTGTGCTGCGTGTGCTGTATTTCTTATGTGGAGTGCCTGCAGGGACGACCTGAAAGCTGAGATGCAGTGCCAGCTGGATCAAAGTGCTTCCTTGGGCAGACAGCTGGCAGACGCCAGGAATGAGTCCACAGCCCTGCAGAAACAGTTGCACCAGCTGCAGCTCCAGGTTTGTGGCAACCTATTTGCCATTAGTAAGACGTTCTCAAAACGTCTTGAGCATTGTGCTGCTTTGCTTGGTGATGTGCCGTACCATGCATGATCGTGATGATGATGATGACTATGTGAGCTTGCAGCCATGTGAGGTAACTTAGCCATGTTGAGCCATGTTGTGTGCCTGCTCACGTGCTTACAGTAAGCTCAGGCCAGTCTTGCAGAATCAGGGACTTGCACATGGGCCTGCTTAACTGCAACTCTCGAGCCATCAGCTGCATTACCATCATTTGCGAACAGCATAGCTACTGCTAGTGGCTGCTGCAGGCTTTGTTGCTCGCCCAGAGTTTGCCAAACTCACTAATGACATGCATAGCATCTGGTTTTGTTGCAAGCCTGACTGAATGCTTGACTCTCTGTGTCTTCAGGTTTCACCAGACTACCCAATGGGCAGCCCTGGGTCTTCGGATGAGCTAGGCAGGTCACATGTTCGTGAGACACGCTCAGTGCCCAACACGCCCAGCAGAGCCAACTTGTCCCGCTCCTTTGATGCTGCAGTCCATTCTGCTAACCCAGATGCGCCCCTGGAGCCGCCGCTGAACAATTTCAGAGATACTGCTTCTCACAACAACACGCACAGTACTGCTGCAAGCTCATTGAACAGGGCAGAAGAGCCGCTGGCAGGGCCACCTGTTGTGCCCCATGAGCTGCCACAGGATGATTTCGAGTCAGACTTTGCTGTTGCTGATGATGAAGTGACTGATGATCTCAGCATAGACGCGGCGCCTGCTGCTGTGCATGAGGCTGGTAATGCTGAGCTGCACAATGCGGCACGCACCATGAGCGAGCATGACAGAGAGGTGAGGTTTGCACAGGTCAGTGCAAGCGGAGGCACAAACAGCACATGCCACTTGTTGGCAGCCATGTTTGTTGAGTATGGCATCTGCCGCGCACTGCAGGGCCCGAATGCATGTTACTGATGAGGGTATGATGCATCATGTGTATGTGTGTGCATCACATCCTGCGCAGGGTCAGTCAAGTGAAGCTGGCGATTCAGTCTCTTTTGTGCAGCTTGATACCTGCAATGCAGGTCCAGCACATGCCAGGAATCACAGACAAGGGCAGCAGTGATGTGAGAGTGGGAGCAAGTGCTGAGTCCTCCCCTGAGCATGCAGGTGGGGTTCAGACCCCCTGGCATGTGCTTAAATAGAAAAGGATGGGAAGCAACTGAAGTGTGTCTGCCAAGGCATGAGAGCAGCCTGTTACATGATGGACAAACTGGAACAGGCAATGTAGCGGTTTTAGTCAAACAACAGTGGTGTATGTCTTGTGATTGAATCAGCAAACTTTTCTCCCCAAAAGCTTGAACGGATTGGTCAAAGTCCTTTCACACAACAGCAAAACTGTACAGTGGGTTCACTGTGTCATGCAATCATAAGCGACAATCAAGTCGTGTAAAGCTATGCTGAGTGCGGAATAAATTCTCTTTCCTATGTGCAGTCTGACCACTGATGTCTAAGGTGGTCCTGGGTTTTGCTTGCTAGGGATCCGGCACGACATTGTTACCTGTAGTGCACCTCCATTCACAGACAACGACAGTGCTGCAAGGCATCTTAGGAGGAGTTCAGTCTCAAGCGCTACTTCGGCCAGCAGCAACACTCCCTCCATCCTTCAGCAAGTGAGGGACGCCCAGCGCCAAATGGGCTTGGACACATCTCTTGATACAATTCTGAAAGAACAGCAATGAGCAAGGAAACTTTGCGCCATGAATCCGAATTCATTCATCCATTCTCCTGTAACTGACACTGTCTGCAAGAGAGATGACACTGTCTGCAAGTGGTCGGCTTCCAGTATTCTTCACGTGACATGATGGCTGTGCTTGCAATCGCGCATGTCATGTCACACAGTCCCAAAACTTGTCCTGCAACATTTCTGGCCAGAATTGCACCATGTGCATGTGGCTCTGGTCAACGCATGCAGTTACAGCTTGTCCTGCGCAAGCCCTTAGCTTTTCATACGAACAGGCGTCCACATTCACAGCATGAACAGCATTCCCACCAATTGCAACAGCGTACGCAATATCAGGCGGGTTGGCTCACTACATGCCCCTTTTAGCTCTGCTAGCTTACAGCCCGTAAAAAGCGTAGCTCGCCGAGTTACCCGGCAAACAAGGAGAATGGCCATTTTCAACGGCGACATTGTCGCAGACGACAAGAAGACCGACGAAAAAACGGCTGCGGCTTCCTCGCGAGGTTTCGCAGGCCTACCTGAGAAACCAGAGGACATGCGTCAGTCAACTCCTGCCGCATCATCCTTCATGCAAGTGAGTGGATTGTCAGACTTGATTAAGGGTGAGTGTCTCGAGGAAGCTGTGCCATCGATAAATGTGCTACTTGTTGTGTAGGAAAAAATGGACTTCGTCAAGCAAGACTTTCAATTCTGCTGGAGAAATACCCTGAATAGGGATAATTTTGATGACAACATTTACTTTGAGGATCCTATCTCCAAGTTCACAAACTACACAGGTGCGATCTTGTAGAGGCATGAGCAGCAGTACTCTCAAAGGCTGTTTGACTGCATGCACGTCGAACGACTTGCAGGGTACAAGTTCAACATTACTTTTCTAAGGAATTTTCTGGCGCCAATCTAAGAGATACATGACATCAAGCAAAATCCTGACAATGAGTTTGAGATCTTGAGCAGATGGAGCTTTTCCATGCAGTTTTGGTGGTTGAGATATCTGCCTCCCATCAAGGTGCGCCACACAGCACCATCTATGCAAATTGTGAGCTGCCTATGTCTTTAGGCTTCTTGGATGCACAATGTCACTGCACATGATAACCACATTTCATGGTACCAACAAATAATATGACACTGTACATTGCTCGCAATGTCATTACTCACTTTGGCATTCCGCAAAATGCTCGCCTCACCAAATGACTTATATACCACATGCAATTTATCCTGTTGTGGGTCTTACGTGCACTTCAGATTTGTGCAACATCATTTACTGCATGTGCCTTCTATTGCAGGCCATCTGGGACCCTCGGCTTGCTTTCACTGGAACTACCATTTTGGGAGTCAACCCAGAGAATGGTCAGCACCATTTCCAGGCCTGTGCATGCTGCCTTTTGCAAATGTGGTTGCTACAGTGCTCCAGGAAACAGCACAAGCACATCGCATTGCCATTTGCCACAGGCATCTCATGTCCTGATCTGCCTGGCGGACCTTTTGTGTTTGTTTCCATGCTATTTTGTCCTGAGGGATAGTCACCTAGTGAGGAATCTGTTTGCCTGCAGGCAAGTTCAACAAGCATGTGGATGCCTGGGACTCAAACAAGGATAACAAGTTCTTCAGCTTTGAGGGTTTCATGTTTGTCCAGCAGCAGATCTGGAACTTCAGCAAGTCCAGCGACTTGGCCACGCCCGAGTTCTGCATTCTCAAGAAGTACAAGAAGTATGAGATTCGCAGGTAGCGCAAATCTTTTTGCCCTATAGACATAGCGTCACCGTCCTGATCAGCAGCAAAGTCATGCGTGCCCCGCAAACCAGATCTCCAGCACGACGCAGAAAGCTGAGGTTCAGTCAAAGCAAGCATTGCAATCCCTACAGAGCGTGTGCCTCAGTGCTCATCACTCTCAAAACAAGTGCTGCAGATTATGGCTGTAGCATGCTGCTTGGTAGCGGTGCAGCAAACACAACACTGTAGCAATGCTGTGCTGTGTCACACAATGGCAGCTATGTCGCACGTCCAAATGTGCTCACCTGATGTGCATTGCCTCAGGTATAAGCCATTCCTGGTGGCTGAGGTGAAGCTGAATGACCCGAAGCAGTCCAAGGGTGGCAACACTGACCCAGCAGAATCTGACAAGGCCAGTGCATTCAAGCAGCTTGCCGGGTTCCTTGGGGAGAAGAACGACAGGGGCCAGGGTCTCTCCATGACCACCCCGGTATTCAACAAGAGCAAGCAGGGCGTCATGCAGTTCTACATTGGAGAGGGGTACAAGGTGAGGCCTGCAGATGCAAGAGTTTGCTGTATTTAGTGCATGACACTGTGCATGTTGCATCAAAAAATGCAGCTGCTGCGCATACCAGAGGTCATGTTTGTCCTGATGTGCAGGATTCCTCACCATGCTGCTGTGCCATCAAGATGCGTTTTGTATGGCTGCTTTGACAAAACAGCCTGAGTCTGAACCGTTCAAGGTGTTATTCAGCAAAGTTTGTTCCTGCCAATCTCTGACATTGCTGGGCTCAACTTGAGGTTGGCTTTGTGCAGGATGTGTCAGAAGTGCCAGCTCCCAAGAACAGCTCTATCAACATCAGGCAGGAGCCTGGGGGCCTTTACGGTGTGGATGTGTTTTCTGGCAATGCCAAGCAGCCTCGTGTCAATGACCGAGAGCGGCAATTGCGTCAGTGGCTGCAACGTGATGGTACTGTGCCAGTATCTGATGAGTGGGTCCTGGCTCAGTACAATGTTCCTTGGCAGCTGCCAGGCTTCAAGAGAAATGAGCTGCTGATCCCAATTGATGAGAAAACCTTTGAGCTGTGGTGAGGCCAGCAAAATTAGCATCCTGGTTGCTGTGGCCAAGGCTGTCTTTGGCATAGCATGCAAACAATGAACCCGAGAATGTGAATGAATTCCAATGATATCCCCTGATTTCAAGAGCAGGAAGCACGTGCTGCTCACCTGATGCTTTGCAATTTCGGTGATGTCACGCATGCCATCCAAAATTGATTCTGTGCATTGTGGAGTTTTACGCGTGTTGATCTGTGCCGGCTTGATTTGATCAGGTGAGCAGCACAAGTTTTAATGAACAGCCACACTTCATTTGCAGATGTGTTAGCACTTCAAGCAATGCAGACATGGCTTACAATTTAGTATCTGCTATGTGCCCATGAGATTGCATGCGTGAGGGCACGTTGTACGTTGTACATGAAATAAAGGTTTCTTATTTCCAATCAGCAACAACAATGCAGTAGCAATGGGCTGTTTCACACAGTGACTGACATGTATTGTGATCAGTGCTATTGAATGAAATGCCTGATAACGCAAAGCTGCATTGCATGATACAACCTCGCAGGTCCATGCGATATAGATCGTGGTACATCAGAATCCAACTGATAAATGTCAGCTTGTTGTCACAGTTTGGCCATGGTCTGCCTCAGTTCATCCCTCAGCAGCCGCCGCATGACCTTGTTTGAGGCTGTGCGTGGCAGGGAGTCCCTCAGCAACACCCTCTCCAGCTTGAACAAGGGATTCAAACTGCTCCTGATTGATTGCTGACACTTGAGTTTCAGCTCATGCAGATCAGCTTGATTACCACCAGCCTGCTGCTGGCTTGGCTGCTGCGCTTGCATGTCAGCTCCTGTTTGCTGCTGGCCAGCCAAACTGCCTGCATCACCTTGTGCAGCTGCCACAGCCATGTCTGTCACTCTAGAAGCCGCAGCTGCAGCTAAACCCTTGACCTGATAAAAAGCTTCCCAAACACTTTCAAGACTGCTGGAAGAACCAACTTTGTCGCCCCTCTGCTTCTGCATAGATGGTACATGCTCTTGTGTCTGTGACCTCTGCTGCCCATTGACTGAAGCTGACAGAGGGGCTTGGGGTGGTGAAGACTTGACAACTTCAGCATTCTGATGCAAAACCAGGAACATGATGAGCTGCTCGGGGCCGCCCCCTGGGGGTGTGAGACCCACTGCTGCAGCTTCCATGACAGCGGGCACCGATGCAATCACCACCCTCTCCAACTCCACTGATGACACCTGAGACATTGCAGGCACCTGCTGAGTACACCCAGGTTTTGCGTAAATGGGTGTTACTTTGCGCAAGGTGCTCAAGGTCACAGTATCTTTGGCTGTTGAGACCTACTTGACAGCTCTAGCCAATCATGCCTTGTGCCAAGAATCATTTGTGATTATGTCTGCTGAAGCATCTTGTGATCACACAACACAGTCTGGGCAAGAGCTGTATGCTGCATCACTTGGTTCCAGATTCGATGCTGGAGCCGTATCTATCTGCTTGTACTGATGTAAACCAAAAGCCTGATTGAACATTAAGCAGCACATGGGTCTGCAACAGCAGGGCAAGCCAATGCAGACCTTGATGCCGCCCAAGTTCATGGTGTCATCACAGCGGCCATGAGCCACAAAAAAGCCACCAGGCAAGCGCTCAACCTCATCCCCATGCCGCCGCAGGGGGCCCTGCACCCCACCCATCCCTGGCATCCCCTGCACCCACAGCATTACAGTGAGTTGTACAGCACCACTGCTTGCATGGCATGTGTTGGGCCATTCTTGCCTGGTCCACAGAGGCAAGTGCTTTCCAAAGAGAATTCCACACAGGCTGCCTTGACTGCCTTGATGTGATATATTGCTACAACCAGGTGGCTCGAGAAACTGAAGGCAAAAGACAGCCTGCTACATGTTTGACCATCCCGGAAAGGCAGTAAGGCATTTGCAATATGCCACTGGCAGCCCAAGCTTGCTGACAGGAAGAAAGAATGACCCTGCAACTTCAACCCAACTCTTCTTTGCCGTGATTGAGCCGCAGCAACAGGAGGGCCAACTCTGGTATTACGATGGTATCACCACCAGCAATGACCACAACAGTGCCCAGAGACCAAAGCAGCAAACATGTAATGTGGCACGTCATCAAACCTTTACCTCATAGTACACCTGGTAATGGCTTTTGTTGAGCAGGTGCTGCGAGGAGCCCAACAGGGGAGGCGCCAATGCCAGCTCTCCACTCACAGCTTTCCCATTGCCCCTGCTTTCAAGCTGCTGCCCTTCACCTGTTTCTGCACAAGCAGAACGCTCATGCCAGGTGTGACTTTGACTGACGTACCTGGTTTTCTAACTTCTCTTATATGCCTGTGGTACAAGCAGGCTTGATCAAGCAGTTGTGCATCATCAGACTGCAAGTCAGTGGGTGTGTGCAGTAGGCCGGTATGATGCAGAAGCAGGAAATGTTCCTGCAGATGCCAAGAAGGCAACCAGGAGTGTGTGCCCATGCAATTGTGGTTGGACTCAAGCCTGAATGTTGCACAGGGGGCATCACAAGAACCGGCACAGGTGCAGCATCTGCTGCAGTCACTGTCAAGTTGCGATTGCATTGAGTCAATTTGCACTATGCCAGTCCTAGACTCTGTGCTGATGTTGACTCTCTAACAACCGGAAGAAACCAACTCAGCAATGCCATGCTGAAATGTTTGCTCCATGGCAATCAGAAAAGATGGGGTCTTAAGCAAGCTACCTTGCAGAGAGTCGTACAGCACTTCTTGATCATCCAACAAAGCCAGACGGCAACCAATGGTTGGAGTACTGAAGTGGGAGGGGGCCTGGGGCTGAACTAGGGTGCCCCCCAGGAAGCCACCCCCAATCTCTGTGCCCCCACAGTACTCAATCACTGGCTTGTATCCTGCCAGCGCCACCAGCCAATGGTAATCCTCAGGTGATGAAGCTTCTCCTGTGGAGCTGTAGCAGCGCAAACGGTCCCAGTTGAGGCCCTGCAGCACACAGGCTCACAGTACAGGCATGGGTATTTTGCGCTCAGGTATGGCCTTTGTATCAGATGTCAGTGTATGCGCATCATGACTGCCACATGGCAAATCAAGACATTGAGTCAAGAAAGCAAATTTATCTGGCTTGAGTACCTGTCGAGCAACTCAAAATATGTGCCTATACAAGCAACAATCAGTGAGCATAAGCTGCCTGCAGCTGTCTTGAACAGCTATGAAGATTGGCCAGCAGTGCATGCTGTTGCAAATGCATACATGAATGACGTGCCCATGGCTACAGACAGCACAGAGCTCAGCCAGAAAATGACAACATGCATGCAGTCAGATGCTCCCAACCCCTGAGCAGAGCCAGGCACCAGCCAATAATTCTGCAGCAGGGCGTGACATGCTGTATGGACTGAGCGTAGGTCACGCTCATGCGACACACCTTCATACAGTCAGATGCCCTCCAGGCCTTTGCAATGCTAGGAACCAGGCCCAGCATAGACACCCCAGCGCTCTGTATAAACACCCCAAAGTCCCGGCCGAGGGGTGAGCCCTGGAACAGGGCAATGGTGGCCCCATTGAGAAGGGCAGCAAAGACCAGCCAAGGGCCCATCATCCAGCCCAGATTAGTGGGCCAGGCCACTGTGTCCCCTTCTCTGACGTCCTGATGAAAGAACGCGTTGGCTGCGCTGCGTATGGGGGTCATGTGTGTCCATGGAATGGCTTTGGGCTGACCTGCCTCAAAACATGAGTGTGTGACGGCAGGTGTTTGTAAGAAAGGGGGCAAGACAGAGATTGGCATGATTGGATTTTGGCCAAGCCAACAACATGCAGGTATGTAAGGGAGTTTGTGACAACAGGGTCCAGGACCGTACATGTACAGCACAGTGTGATGCTAATTGCAATGATATAAGTGTATGACACATTCTCATCATGGAGACTGCAGTCCCTCAGTTCACTTCAAGCAGTGCTGCAGCTGAGCTTGTCAACGACAATCTGACAGCTTGCAACCTACAGCAATGTTCTGCAGAGAGGGCCATATGTGCGTTGCAGAGTCATTCTTACCTGTGGTTCCTGAAGAAAACAGGATGTTGCATGTGTCATAAGCGTCAGCCACATGTGGTGCAACTTGCTCCTGAGCGTCAGCCTTTGACAGAAAGTCTGCATAGCTCATGTCTCCTTCTCGGAGCTGCACCTACAAATGCACCATGCGCTCTGAAAATCATCTTGTGCACCTATCAATCTCTGGTTTTGGCTGTGATTCTGGTCAGTGCCAGAGGTTGCAAGTGTAAGCACCAGGCGTCCCAGGAGCAATGTCAACAGCGCAACGAGCCAACACAGCTGGTACTGTCTCGTGTCTAAGATGACTGTGCTATCAGGCAGCACAGGCAACATTGCACTGCACAGCACAGCATGACACAGCACACAATGCCGCAGCACAGCACAGCATACCTGCAGGTCTTTGCCAGGAAGAGCAGGCAGCACAATGGCAAGCGGCCCTTGGGCCTTGATCACACGCTGATAAAGAGGGTGCGCCTTGCCGCCCCGCAAGATAACATCCTGAACAAAGATGGCCTTGGTGTGAGCGATCTGAAGGCGTGTGCTGATCTCTGAAGGGGCGAATGAGTCGGCAATGGAGACTGCTGCACAGCCAGCATAGATGACGCCTAGGTAGATTACCACTGCCTCGACTGTCATGGGCATATTGATTGCTATTGCGTCCCCTGGGCAAAACAACATTCTGTCGAGATGTTGCAAGCAGCACTGTCAGCTCTTGTGCATGCTTGTCTCCAGAGCAGGAGTAATCACATTGTCTGCTGGCAAAAGCTGACATGGACTTCCGAAGTAAACTTTGATCATGCACACAATCACAATTGATATGCTGCACGCAGCTGCTTGATCACAGGGGTTGAGGATGTGGCAGACCACTCTGACAGACATGATGCAAAACGTAGGTTGGAACCATGCATGGACTACATTCACAGACCACAACTTCATATGTTGCATACAGCTGCTGGTTGGCACAAGCTCAAGAGTGAAGTTGCCTAGCAGCTTAGACAGCCAGCCAAAGCTTTGACAGACAGCCATATGTGCTCGTGATGTGTACACATGTCAACCCCACCAGATGTGCAGACGGGACAGGAAATGTGAATGGGCACATACCAGGTCTGAAGCCTGCAGCAGCAAGTGCTGTAGCAACCTGCTGACAGCGCTGCTTGAGCTGGCCCAGGCTGACCCTGGCCAGCTGGCTTGGTGTTGACTCATCTGCCCAAACTATAGCAGGGGACGCTGCATGTCTGGTACAAAGAGCAGCCTCTGCGATGTTGAAGCATGCACCGGGTAGCCACCTGACCTCATCAGGATTGTCTGCTGTCTGCAGCATCCTGCAGCATAAGCATGCAGGCTGATTGATTTGAAGGGTGTGCAGTCAAGCTTTTTGACTGGTTACAATGTTTGACAAGGAGGGCTTTGAAGTGACGCTGCGATGCAGTGCATGTATCAGGCATTACAAACAAGTTGCATGGTAGAGGATGGGCGAGGTGACATGCAACCAAGCAGGGTAGAGCCCTGCTTAGCAACAAGTGTACGACCTGTGCAGGTGTCTGACGTGGTCTGGCAGGGGGGCCAAGCGTATTGCGCCCAAGTACGACTGTATCTGTCATGGTTTTGTCATGGATCATTTACAGCATGGGCACAGAAACGTGAATGTTGAGGTTTTGAGTGAGAACCGCACAGCTGATTGTCAGACGCACCAAGCGCAGCAGCAAAAGTATTGTTGACAAGCAGCTGAGACAATGCTTGATGCACGATGGTGACCCAACAATGTGATATGCACTGCACACCCAGCACTTTGAAAACAGTGCAGACCCAGTAGTCGGGCACACCTGGTTGGCTTGGTATTGAAGGGGATTTTCAGACACTCGAAGACTGATGGCCAGAAGACCTCTGGATCTGTGCAAGACACCTTGTACAAGAGCCTCCAATCATCAGCAGCATTGCCAGACCTGCCCTGCTGCCACTGCTGGTTGCCCTATCTTGCAGCAACAGTCCCCATGGTCAGTCCAACGACAACGACATGCACTGATGCAGCATGATGACAGCAAAAGCCAGTTGTTGATTGGATGGCATATCATGTCAGTAAGGTCCAGGAGCACACGAAAGGTTGAGATGTGTCATAGCACATGATTTTTTCTATGTGAAATTACAATTTAAATTTGAATTAATCAGTGCAGTGACCTGCATGGTAGCCATGAAAAACTTGCCAACAGCACTCGTAACTCCTGACTTTGAGTCAGCAGTTACAAAGCCAGCTTTCAGCAGGTGAGCACCCAGCATCGAAATGTCAAGACAGTGTGCACATCCTGACGGGAAAGTAGGTGTCATTGGAAGCAGGTCCTACCAATGCACTGCTACGAGGTGCTTGTAAAGCATGACATGTGTCTGTCTGATCATGCACCACATGTCATCACATGTGTTTGTGCACCCTGGCAGGTACGAGAGATGAGCTCTGTTTCTGTACCTGAAAGCCTGTCATGAATCTGACCAAATTTGTATTGGCAACTTCCTGGTCCTCTGATACCCACACCGGTGCAGGACCCTGGACAATGCAAAACATTGCATTGATTGTTCACAAAGAAGGCAAGGTCTGCACCAACATACCTTCTCTTTGCAGGACCACTGACTATAGACAGCCTTGAATAGGAGTGTGTGCACAGCAAAAGGATGCTTGGCACTCAGAATGCTGCGGGTGATCTTGCTCCATAGCTACAGGGCACTGCAAAACGTCAATTAGCTCGTTGGGTCACGCTGTTGAGACTGATCTCAGTGATCTGCCTGTACCTGAGCAGCATCTGTGCCTTGTTCGAAGTCAGCAAGTGCACGCTGGATGACAGCAGCATCCGCGTGTTCCAATCCCAGGGATGTCAGCGCACTGACGGTGACACTCTCGAGAGACATCGTCAACTTGTCACTTGCTGTTATTTACGACAACCACTGGGCACAGACTACAAAAGGGTCTTCGCGTGAGTGTGCTGTGTTCAGCATGCAGCGAGCGTCAGCACAAAAGGCAGCAAGTCGTCTCAGAGTCATGCCCAGAGGCGTAGCAAAGCATGGAGAAGTCAACAACCGATGCGTATTCCAACAGTGCTAATGGTGCAATTCAATTGTTGAAGTGGGTTGCAGACATGTGCAGCGACAGAGACTTGATACTTGCAGCTACTTGCAGCAACAGAAGCAAGGCTGCCTTCGACACATGGGTACACAATACAGATCGCAAGCTGTAAACGAAGATGAGGGCTTGGAGTAAAAATGCACATCCTACAACAGCAGATCACATGGAGAAGTTTTATTGCTTGACAGCAATCAAGTCAGCTACTTATTGTCATGAATCACAGAAAGTCAGACAGTAAGGAGGTGGGCGAATGCTTCTGAAAAGGCTGCTGCATTTGTGATGGAGTTCAAGATGACTGACTGGCAGATACTTTTTGAGTGACGGACGCCACGCAGACTAGTCCTCAAGCGTACTGGTCGAGCTTGACTGTCAGAGTACGGCCCTCACACTCAGAGCCATGGAATTTCTCAATAGCAGCCTGTGCAGACTCCACGCTTTCAAACCGCACAGTTCCATACCCCTATGAAAGGCAAAACACAAGATAAACTAATGAAGTATACCATGATGAACATGCAAGCTATTCCATGCATGCAAAGTGTGTGCAAATTGTCGCTGCAATCAAAATCACTACTTCAGAACAAATTGTACTGGATCTCAGCACAACGCACTGCAAGCTCACCCTGCTGCGCCCATCACGACCATACACAACCTCGGCTCGGTCAATACTGCCACACTCCTCAAACATAGGCCGCAGCTCCTTCCAAGTGTACTTCCATGGGATGCCCTGGACCACCACCTGCAACAGACAATGACACCATGAGGATATTTGACGTATGCAAGCTCAAGAGCCGCTAATGGCGGATGTAATGGTAATAAGGTCTTATACATTTTGTTGCATACGTGAGGTTGATATTACCTGCATGCCACTGCTGCCATCTGCCTCAGTCTTCTCTCCATCCACAGCTTCACCATCCTGTTGCTCCTCATTGCGTGGAGCTGCACGCTCACCGCCGCGACCACGTCCTCCACGCCCCCTACGGCCTCCTCTGCCACGGCCTCTGCCACCACTTTCACTGCCAGGGATATCAATGGCATTGTCCCTGCAAAACAGCAAACATTGTCAGTGGGGCTGCCTCATGCACCAACAAGCCATTTTCACTTCATTGGAGCAACATTAGCAAGATTAAGACAAGATGCTGCATCAGAAGGAATACTATACCTGTTGTACTGCTTCACATCCCGATCCTCCCGGTCTTCACGTACCATGATCTTGCGACCAGCCAGGTCAGTGCCGTTGAAGGTGTTTACGGCAGTGACAGCCTACAGTTCAAAGGTATACTACAATAGCCAGTATGCACATGAGTTTGTGAAGTCGGCAAGCGAAGGCGTTGCTGCGACCGCTAGAAGGTACAGTGGAGCAGCATAAGCCATCAAAAGACTGACCTCTTCAGGGGTTTCAAATTCCACGATGCCCCATCCCTTTGATCTACCTGAAAGGAGCCAGGACGCACATCAGCCAAGTTTGTGCTTGACATCTGAGGCTTGCGCGTGACCTTTCAGCAAGTCCGGGAGTCTCTTACCACCATCGTCCCTCATAACGTTGGCGTAGACAACATTCCCGACATCCCGGAACTTGTCTTTCAAGTCTTGCCAGGATGTCTTCCAGGCGAGGTTGCCTACATAGCAGCGCTTGCCAATGCGCATGACACTGCTGTC
>JAABUP010004901.1_pt1 | contig 21319 bp, 21 predicted proteins | sample 5559201 | NCBI WGS metagenome assembly JAABUP01 (sample SAMN10711887, study PRJNA513373) | rock metagenome | isolation source: Antarctica rocks | place: Antarctica
AGAGCTTCGATTTTCTGACTTTGTGTACCGATGCATTATTCTGCATGAACACTAGTTCTGACTTTCATATGTCAGCTAAATTGTGATTCAAAATCTGAGAAGACAGCTGAATAATCGTGTTTTTTTTATTCGAAGTCGAACTCGATTCAGCAGGTATAAATCTGATCTTCCAGAATCTCAAAAGGCCCCTCAAACCATTATTGAAAAGGCCTTTCCATTAAAGATTTTCATCACCTTGTTTCTATCCCATTTCGGATCGGGAGTCCCCAAAACCCATTCCCGTGTTTTATCTGATTCCCCGAGCCACGGATGCCTCGTCCGACCAAATGACTTTCCCCCATTGATCCACGGTCCAACCCTTATGCTTTTCAGCCCATTGTGACCGAAGCAGAGCGACTTGAGGTGTTAATTTCGGTCGCTGAAGGGCTAACCAGTGAGAAATTCCGTGAGTTCGTAGTGTTATGTTGAGAGTTCTCGGATCCAAATCAATCCCGATGTCCTTTTTCAGCTGTCTTCAGGTGATTTCAGGCTTCGATCGTAACTGACGTAACAGTAATCTGACTTCTCAAGATGTAATTGATAAGGGCCTTCCTGATCTGGGTTTATTGGCTCTGGAGGGTGTTATTTGAAGTCTCCCCAAAACACTCTGAACGGTGGTTCGGGGAACGTTCAAATTTCGTCCTATTTGGGTGGGTTTTAGGTCTAATTGGGCCTAGCCTGATATCTGATCTTTGATGAGCAAAGAAAGCTTTCTTTCTAGAAGTCCCGTTACCAGAAATTGAGGTTAACGGAGTTCTTCTGAGCATTGTGGATGCAGTCGAAGAAGGTGGGTTGTTTCGAACATACGCGATTTTACGTGTTTTCGCGATCTAGCCGAAGACTTAGTGCGGGGTACTGCTGCTTGTCGTTTGTGGTGAAGTCGTTGCGTGTGATTGCAGTCGACTGCTGTAACGACCCTGACATTGTGCCCCAGTTACTGCAGCCTTGTACGCGCATCGAGATATGCGGCTGAGGCACATCTCGGTGGCATTATGCCATGGCAGCACTCTTGAGCTTGGTTTTCAAGATGCTAGGCATGGTCCTGCCTGTTGAAATATGACTGAACTAGAAGGTTTTGCAGCATATGTAGGATGTGTGTTTGGTAGTTGTTCTATGAAGGTCGAAGCTTCGGTTAACTACAGTGCGTCATGTGACCTCGATAGGTCCGAGCATAACTCCCGTTTCAACCCTGCCAGGCGTGGTCCAACTGCGTGGTTCGACTGCGTGGTTCGACTGCGCGGTCCAACCGCACGGTCCTGCCACGCGTGGTGCGTGGTCCTGCCGAAAATAGAAAAGATGATAATCTTCGCCTTCATGCTCGCTCCTAGATAGACTTCTAACAGCAACAACCAAAATATCAATATGCCCCCATATGACCTCGTATTTCAACAGTTGTCTGCAGGTTGTTGTCTGCGATTTTAGAGAAAAGTGTATACTACCGTAGTAGGAGTCCCTCACTCGACCTTACGATTATGTTCGATTGAATACATCCAATCATGGGTTACTAGGAATACTTCGTACTGTAACCATTGTGCTAAATAAAACAACTTCTCCTGGACAATGGCCCAAGCCACTGGGGCCGGCACGGCTAAGCGACTGCCGGGGATTGTCCAATCACCTTCGTAAGTGTGTCGTGTCGTGGTTCTGACGTGCCTGGATCCGTCGGTCGATGAAAAGTACGACAGGGCAGAAGCAATCCGTTTCCATCAATACGGGATAGCGAAACAGTGTTCCGATAATTAAAAGGCCCCTGAACCTTCGTGAGTCCTCGCAGTGCGGCATTGCCAGTCTGGTAGCGCGGCATTGCCAGTCTGATGCCGCCGGTTAAACGTTAGCTACAGTTGTCCAAAAGCCACCTGTGATTGCCTTATGCTCGATACTTCGTAAATTGCCACAACCGACCATTCGGACGACCGCGCAAGGCCGTCTGGGAGTGGAGGATGGTTGTGGGCGAAAGCAAGGGGTGTGGTGGGTGGTGGTTCGCCTTGTGGTTGTGGTTGATATTGCAGACAACAGTCCGCCGGTTTTACCTGAGCGCATCTCGAATAATCCCAAGCAACTAGTGCGCGTGGCGAATCCGAACATGCACGTATACCTAGTAATCGTACATCACAGATCACTCGAGGTTTGCCCTTTCGGGGCTGCGGGGCTGCGGGCCCGCTTACAGTAAGATCATAAGGATTTCCCACGCTTCGTCATTAGCACAGGGTATGTCTAAGGTCCGTTATGCAACCAAAATCACTATCAGTACGGAGTATGCAGCTGGAGTTACGACGATAATACGGCATGCTTATTGGCTTTTGAATAAGGCATCCAGCACTGCATCCCCCGATGGACCATTCCACCCTTTCATCGTCTTATGCGCCAGCCTAGTGAGTTGGACCTGCTGTGGAAAGGGTTCGTGGTCAGGCTGGCCGGGGGAGAAGGATTGCAGAACCCAGGACGAGGGACGCTCGTGCTAGCATGTAGAGTTGAATATAAATATATGTGTGGTCGACCCTCTCAAAGTTAGCATTGCTTCCTACCTTCAATACCACGCTGTTCAATTGAGCAAAACCTTCACATATAATTGATTAGCTTCGACCCGTTGAGCCTTAGATTCTGATCTTGATTCTTCATCATGAAGTTAGTGCTTCCTTTGAGCATCTCCTTTCTCTCCCTCCCACCCTGTCCTACGACGTCCTTTTCTTATACCTACTTATCAACCTTTCTCGAGCACCTTCGACTTCTAGGCGAGGTCTCATTACTCCTCGTATTCCTTGGCAGAATCTTCCTTCACTGCAAGGTCCACGTCCTCGACTTAAGACTGCTCTCTTTCGTTGCCCTTAGCAGCGAGAGCGTGTCCTTTTCGGCCTCTATGAGAATTCACCTCCTGAGCATTAGTACGATACATTATGACTGACCTTAACTAGTTATTCAAGGCCCAAGGCTTCACCTCGATTCAATGACCATCAACCAACCCCTCCTCAACCTCTCATGGTACATCGCTATCATCAAGAAGTCGATCCACACAGAGCTTTTCTCTGTGGACATCATCAAACACCTTCGAAGTCTTCGAGAGAGCCAACAATGGCTCAACACATTGGCGACTGGGAAAAGAACTGGAACCGTCTTGCTAGAGAACGCGGTCCTCGCAGTGGTAGCAGTCCTGGAAACGAAAGCGGCCCTCGCTGGGACAGCAGTTTTCGTGAGGAGCACAACGGTCATAGGAATACTTCTCACAATGGAGGCGGAGGCAGTCGCCGCGACTTCAGTGGAAGTACTTTTCATGGTGATCGTAATAGCCATGAAGCAAGCATTTTCCAAGGTGGAGGCGGCCGTCAGGAGGAAGATAGTTACGAAGGCAGAGTAAGCAGTCTTCAGGCTGACGGCAGTTGCCAGGGAGGTGTAACAGCTCAGCGGGACTGCCGAGTCATGCCGCGCCAGAGCAGGAGTGTGTGAGCGCATAGCTCATGGTTTGGGTTTGATTCCCTAGCCCAAAAACAATGGTAGAACCCAATATCTTGTTTGGACAGCTGAGTCTATGCCTCATTATGTGCAACAAGATTGATGAGTGAGATCTTCGAAATGAGTCTCAGGAGAATGCATACATCTAAGAGCCATCAAAGAAAAACAAGGCCAGAAGGAGGCTGATGTTCAAAGGTAGGTAAAGCATGCTGTACTGTACGCATAGTCTAAGCCTGTAAAGAAAAGGTTCTTCAAGGCACACTTGACAACTTTCCGCAACCGAATGATGGGAAATAATAAGCGAGACCGCAGGGACGTTGATGATGAGGGGCTTAGCGCTATGCTATGGTGACACAAGGCCTACCTTACCTATCTGCTGTCAAAATTTACTTTAGCGTGGGTAGAGAGATGCGCCACAAAGCTAATCGATCTCTACGAAGCCTCCCGATATGGCCATGTCCGTGTGTCTGCAATAATAAGGTGTAAGGGGAGTCAGGTGGAACTAGTACCCTTTACAGCTAGCTGCTGGAAACGCGTCGACTGCAGCTAGCCTCATTCAACCTGTCGGCTCATGCAGGTGGGCGCAAGTAACGTTGATCCGATACAACTTGGTGGGACTGATGGCACCCGTACCGAGTCGGCGTGGCTCTCCCTTAATCTGGAGATCGGCCCACGCTTGATACCATATGTACAGTATGTACCGGTACTTTACGGCATGCTTGGCAACGAACAGAGCCTTGATTGGGCAGCGCGACCGCTCGACTTTGGTACTTCCCATGTCGTGCTTTGTGGATATGGATACCTTGTCAGGTCGATTTTGATGACATTCTTCTTGTCCTTGGCGTTTGCTTTGTCACCAACCATGTACCTCCGTCCCTCCATCTGGTGTAATTACTCTTCTTTCCAAATATGTCGCTCGTACTGTTGTTGCCTTGAGACTCGAATCCAAAGTGCCGACAAGTTCGCTAGCCGGCGATGATGTTGTCAACTCAGAATATACGTCAAGATACAAATGTGTCAAAATCATCGTACAAGGAGTCGAAGGTACGGAGCATGACGAGCTATGTTCTCGGAATGCCAAGACCCAGCCACACTGTAATTTACATGTAATCTAGTCTTAGTGCTTGAAGATCGATAAAGTCCTATAATATCGATTTGAAACCCAAACCTTCTATTTGCCTACCAATTATCATCATCTACCTCCTCTATCACCTCTACCTCTTCTACCTCTACATCAGGCTCATCTGCCTGAATTATAGATTTCTTCACGTCGTCGTCGTCGGGCCTAAATCCTGCTTTTCGACGTGCATAACGTTTCTTTCGCTCCTTCGAGTTATATGGACGGATAGCACTATTTCCAGCTCTACCTTCTCTATATTCATTGCCTCCCTTTAGCTCAATGATCTGCTGAATGTGACGAGGAATTCGACTGATTCAGGCCTGAATTCGTTCCTGAGTGAGCTCTCTCTCCCAGCATCTAACTCATGCTTTGGTCATAGTAATTCTGTTTCTAGGAGCCCCTTTGAGCGTTGTTCTACGCTTCATTCACCACCAACAGGGCTCTATCGCGTTCAGATCCGGAGAATTAGCGGGCCATACTTCGTAGAAGACGAAGGATTGCTGCATTCATGAAGATAATGTTCTGAAAATGAGAAGCGTGAGCAGAAGCTTTATCCTCCTGTATCATAGTATCTGAAGCTAAGACTAGATTACATGTAAATTACAGTGTGGCTGGGTCTTGGCATTCCGAGAACATAGCTCGTCATGCTCCGTACTGTACTTCGTAAGGTAAAGGTAGTATAGAAATCTTGGAAATTGCGCACATGTGGCTGAGAATGACATCGTTCCGGGGCAAAGCCCCAACCGCGACACGAGGCACGGGCCTGGTCTCTGCGGCCGAGATGACCGAGTACTAGTGCGTGGCGTGCAGGTACGCGCTGGGTTTCGGCGGGTTGGAGTGTCAGGTGAGCGGGGGTAGTAAGGTACCTTAGTAAGATAAGAGCAAGGGCCACACTAGGCTTCGCACTAGCGATCAATACTGCGTTAGCCTCGATAACTGTGGCTAGAATATTTACAGCAGCGACTAAAGGTTCTTACAGTTAGTGCGGATTAAGATGAATGATCGTTGCATGGTCTCTGGTCTCATGCACGAGGATCCAACTCTAAAGTCTAAACGGCCCTTTGGAATACCCTAGAGCCCTAGAGGCAGACTGTGGTTTTCTCTCGTTCCTATGATTTACACGCACCTATCACCGTCATCGCCTCTCTCTCCACATAACATGACCACCAAAAGGATCCATCCCCGTCCAGCCTTGAAACGCGCATGACAGGGTCAGGTACCGTCTCGAGGGATAATGATGCAAACACTGGAGGGTGATGAGTTCGGTCCGACGGTCCCAGCTGGGGTCGAGGATCCAGGCCATAATACTAGTAGTTGTCGCTCCTGACCACGACTCCGCCCATCCCCTGTGGAGTACAAATGCCACGAGTACCTAGGGTTCGGGAAAATTACGTGCGTTGGTTCAACATACAACGTATAATACATGCACTTGCAAGGCTTCCACTTGCCTCAGATCTCAGACGTGTCCTGATAGCCGATGCTTACTACGCACGCACACGGTGTCCAAGGCTTCCACAGTTTGAATCTATTCAATTACTAAGCTGATAGTTATTTACTTGGCAATCTCGAAAAGAATTGAATACTTTGTGTGTGTGGCTCGCAGTTACACCGGTCTCAAGGATGCGTACTTCGTAGTTTTGTATCTAGTATTCTATATGTTTCAATCTAGAAGATTCTTCTAAAGACAGAAAAACATTTTGATGGTGACATGAGTAGGGTACGTAAAATCGAGGGAGAATTGCTTCAAAAGGTATGTATGCACCCTTTCTTTACATATGAGCACTGCTGATTGGTCACAAACCTGTGCTGTATTTTCTCAATAATACACTACTTAATCTGGTCAGTCACCAATCTGTATAGCACGTTTCTGATTCCTACCCCAGGATCGGCTTTTGTGCGTTGGCTTGATGCACGGTTGCCTCACAAAAGTCGGCCCTTGATATTGTTGGCTGAATGCGAATGCTAACCGTCTGTATGCGAATCGCCTGAATGCGAACCGCCTGAATGCGAACCAGAATCATGGTTCAAGACTTCGACATCCTGCAGAGGTTGTTATATTCAGCAAGTCTCAGAGCGTGGCTTCCTTCCTCGACCCTTTGTTTGCCTGAATCTGCCTTGCACGCACGAGTGTGCGAACCATGCTGAAATGCCCGTAGAAGTCGAGTCGACACCTTATAGATGTAGATAACCCCCCCCCAAAAAGTGATCTCGCTCCAGAAACTAAAGACCCTGTGACATCTTTCAACAAGACCCAGACCACTCGAGATAACTCTTCGTTACTTGTCTTTCGTTCTCTAGCGCTCAGAAATTGCTATCTCCATAATACCATTAAGCATGACGTTAGTTCTTCTATTTCGACCCCTCTTCGTCTACTCTTCGTCTGGTGTTCCTTGACGTTCAAAGTGGTTTAAATGAGCAAAAACGTCTTCTGTCTCTCCGCGCACGTTGTTCACTGCCTCCAGGGCTCGATACCCTTATCACTACACCTCTTTCCTCGCCACATGGCGTTAGAAGAATTATCTCGCATATCAACATCTGGTTCTTCTTCTCCCTCCCATGATTCATATTCGGCCTCATACCTACTGTTCCCTTCTCAATATATGGCTGCCGAAAGGTACACGGACTGACTGACATTTAGAGGCTCGAACCCAAGAAAAGGAACGGCATCACCCAGGGCCCGCACACGTCAATCGCGACCTCCTTCCCAGCCTCTCATGATGAGTCGATCCCTCCGCGAAGTAGACCTATATCAGAACTTTCTCTGCCGCCAGCGCCAAGAGACCTCCTCGCGAGGAGAAGCAATGGCTCAGTACGTCCAAGACTGGGATTGCAACTGGAACCGCAATGACAGCGAACATAATCCTGGAAGCGTAACCGGCCCTCATAATGGACAACTCTCACCTAGTGATGTGAGACCATACAATGGAGGTAGCAGCAACAGCGGAGCCGGCTCTGAGGATATACATAGCTGTCAGGTGGGAAGCAGGCTCTCCAGCGAAGGTAGCCTCCATGTGGGAGGTAGCCAACTCACTACATCCGGTGCTAGTAGCAAGCATAGTCCTCGTGGTGAAAGCGGCTATAATGGCGTTACTAGTTCCCGTATCGAAAGCAGTTACGGTGAGGCAAGCAGTTACCGTGGTGGGAGTAGTTCCCATGGTGTATCGAGCCAGTCGTCTAGAGGATGATGATCGTGGTGACGGACGTGCTTCCTCGAGGAGGCGGAGGGGAAAAGGTGAAAACAGCGAACGAAACGCACGCTTTCTTGTAATCAAAAGCTTCTTTGGATTCTTTCTTGAAAACTTCTTCAAATAGGTAGCTCAGTGGTGTGTAATAGCGTTGAGCTTGTCAGATGACAGTGTTGCGTTTTAAACTCGGGGTCCAGTCGCCTCATATGAGGATCAGTGAATAAAAGTCATACCTAAGCTAAGGGTTTGGGCAACAAAGAGAAGACTTGAGCTTGACTTCCATGTCGAAGTGAGTATGCCAGAAGCCTGCATTGCAAGTATCTTTAACAGAGTCGCAGTGATCGATACGGTCGGGTGCGTATGATGGTATCCTAGCCATAGATTTTGCCACAGCCCAATGCTTTGAATTGTGGCAGGTAATTCCCATCAAAGATGGAAAGCCTGTCGAGAAGCCAGGGCGCGCACCATGTCTACCGTGTTTGAATTCCGGCAGTCGCAATATACCGTGATTCGCTAGGGGTTCGTAAGATGGAAGGGAGACAGGTACCTGCATGATGCAACATGCAGTCGCGAAATACATGGTGGGGAGGTCTCGAACATCTGGTACTTTATGATCGTCGTTGCAGCAGTCGGACTATATTCCAATTGCCTGGTTTCACGGTCCGCGAACGGAATAAGGCTTTCCCAGGCAACCGATAATGCTGACGAACACAAAACGTGCAAGCTGCAGATCGCGTTTCTGTTTCGTCGAAGAATCCCATCCACTATTTCGAAAGTAGCCAAAGAATCAGCCTTGGGCAACTGAAATGTTCTCCCGGGATGTCTCGCAAGGGCCTGCATGAGCAGGTTGGTTCCACCGCAGGAAGTGTTGCTCACGGGACCCAGGATTACTGAGCCACACGCAACCCTTTCTGGGGGCGACGACAGAATTCAGCTAGGATAATTCTCCGTGGCCGAGAACACTCGCTGTTTTGCGCACATGGGTGGTGTTTGAGTGTTTCGTTTCCGTCAACAGTTCAAACCCCTCTCCGCTTGATCATCCGTAGTAATGACTGAGTACTGCGCCCCACGACATCATGGGGGATCTTCCGCATAGCAGCTTCCGTTGCGGTACCAAGCAGCGTAATCCAGCAGAAGTGGAAATGCGAGTCGCACCACGTACTCGTATGGTATCTTAGATTCGCGGTCTTAGGCCCATGAAGTCAAGGACGAGACGATTGTTTTGCGGCAGCTGACATTATCTATTGGCCTGAAAAGTTCGGTGGTTGCCATTCTGACATTCTGACATTCGGTACAAGCGCATCTCAAAGGGGTTAGGCTCCACATTCTTCCACATTGTTTCGATTGAATGAAACGTCCGTAGGGCAATTGACAAACCAATAATCGGAGATTTCAATAATCGGAGATTTATTACCGAGTAACGTGATTTAAGGTGCCGTGTACTACAAGTAGTAGGTACTTTAAGGTACCTTATGTAGATGATAGGAGGCGTGGGAGGATCGACAGCAGCGGGAGGACTAAGATATACTTTACGGTTGAGGTTGAGTCCATGCCACACTAGAGTAGTGGGTACGAGTATGGGGGTGGGGGTGGGGGGGTAAGGTGTCTTCCGAATGGACCCTTGTAGAGTGAGCTAGTGTTCGACTCACATGGTTCGGTTCATTCGATCTAAGATATCCGTTACAGGGATGTATACCTTACCCCAAAATAGGATTCCCGCATTGCATTATCTACCTAGGACATACGAACACGAGGTGTCTTTAATGCACGTGTCGTTTCATCCGGATTTGCTGACCTTGTCCCTTGTGGTATGGTATATTGGGTTTATGTATTGCGCCCGACTTGCGTGCGATAGTGCAGAGATCCCTTTACTGGTAGCTAGGTAGCCGAGGGATTATATATCCGGGGAGCCGGGAGAGCGTAGCATTTCCCCGTTTCCCCACGATATGGGAGAGATAATTGCGGGCACTATTGCGACATTCCAGCTGATCTGTGGAATCTTGTGCTCAATATTCGATGTGTCTCGCATATTTTGCGTAGATTTGGCAATTGAGGCATCTCTGCGTCCTCGGCCCTTTCTTGTATCTTACTCTGTGTCGATTGAGTAGCTCGACCAGTGAAAGCAGTCGCATCCGCGTATGTTGTCATCATCCGACCGCTGGCCCCTATTGGCTGAGGATAGGTCCAAAGCATGTTTTCTCAAGGTCCCTCATCCGTTGTGTTTCAGGTTCCCTAGAGGCTTGATCCATACATATTATCGGAAGATTCGAAGTCGGTGAAGCACACCTCTGAAAGTCGTTAGCTCTGTACTGTGCCCGTGACTACTACTCAGCCCCACGAAACACACCTGCCTTTGCAGATATGGCTTCGTATCTGGAATATGTAGTAGTTTGGATAGTGCCTGATGAAGCGGCCAATTATCGCTTCATTACTCCGTAATTGTTGATGGATAATTGCGAGGTAAATGGTTTCTATCAATCGAATGCCAGCTAGGAAACACACCCTGTGGATCGCTTGGCAGATGTGCGGCTTGGGGCGGAGAGCAAAGTACGACAAGTGAGTACCTTCATATTTAGTAAGATGGTATTGGGCCAGGACTGGTCATTACCTTACGTCTGAGACATGCGTACCCTTCTCCAAGAGCCGCACTTATCAATCACACGTATCTGACATTGTAAGATACTAAGGCCAATCAATTTATCTTCGGGGAGTGGAGCGAGCATGAGCCGGGTGGGAAAATCCCCGGATGTCCCACCGCTGCTGTGGCTTTGACGTGTGGCTTGACACTTCATCGTGCATACGAAACATCAGTACTCCGTACCGTAAGCAAGATACCTTTCTAACTTTCCTATAGGATAATCAGCCACTAGTCGAATGGTAAGCACACATTATTGGTCCGCATATAAATCGGCCAACAATCCCTGAACAGTCCACAGCGACTCGCGGTACTCTACTGACGGTCTGCGTAATACGACCGTTGTTTAGATAGGTAGATATCTTTCTTCTGATATCCCCCCCGTGAGAGGTGAGTGTCACGCAGAACAGGGCATGCTGCGGCCTCGAACCAATCACAACCACTTGCCATTACTGCGTTGCGCGTTTTTCGGCTTGTCGTGGTTCCTTCCCCTTGTTTGACACTCGCATTGCTAAGTGCAAAGGCTGGACTCGCAAGCATCACCTATACAACATGATGCTGTAACAACGACATGATAAGAAAAGGCTCTCCCGCAGGGAAGCCTGGTGTGCTTTATGCCGCATCTAAGATGCAAGAAGTTACAAGAAGAGATGATGCCGTCGGCCGTTCATCAATCCAAAAAATTTTGACGTTCCCAAGAACATTCCAGTCCAACCTTTATATTCAAGGCTATCGAAACATCCTCGTTCTTCATTTGATTGACAATTGACCGAGCTCGTCACGTGAATACCTCTTTTCGTCCTACCTGCAAATATGGTGTTAGTCGCAGCTTTCGTTATCCTGATTGTCGCCGTTATTGTCATGATTCTCGGTCCCTCATATCATGGTCTAGGTTTCTATTTGGCTCTTCCAGCTTGTTGTCTTTGTTGAGTATACCTTGTCTCCGAGTGCACTCGAACCTCCATCCTTCGTCTTTGCTGTTCTACTTCGAAGCACTAGTCGTAACTACTTGATACTTCTCTAGAACTTGTTATTTCTTGATTTACTTGCTGACGACCTCACTAGTAATTCCAATCCCGGAGTAACGTCGGAGCCTTCGAACGGATCAAATTTCAGCACTTTTTCGGCCTCAGTTCGTGTTGATGCGGCCCAAGCACATCAACACCATCGTCCCTCCGGTATTGAACGCTATATTCGTGAAGTCGATCAATATAATGCTTGGCTCGGTGGAAACCAGCACTCGAATCCCCCTCGAATTGAAGCCAAGGCGCATTATCTCGATAATTGGGACCGTGACTGGAAACGCCTCGATACCGCAAGCAATCGTTGCGCCCACGTTAGGTCTGACGGTACTGGCACTGCCAATAGCGGAGCAGGTTCCAACAGCGGAGGAGGTTCCAATGGCCGAGGGGATCCTTGTGGCGAAGACGAGTCATATGGTCGGGGTTCTTCTTATGGCAGAGAAAGTCTTTGTGGCGGAGATAGTTCCTACGATGGGGGTAACCGTCAGGACGAAAATGTTTCGCAGACTGGGATTCGTTCCCGTCGTGAGGCTAGCTTCAATGGTAAAGGCAGTCGCAATGGCGGAGGTAATAGTCATCACAGCACATCGCGGTAATCCTCACCACGAAGCTTGTACAATTAGGTTATGACAAGTGTTGCTTTCTTCATAGCGAATCGAGGTCTCAGGAACTGGCAAGCATAATGTAGATCTCTTGATGCCAACAAAAAGTAAAAGTTTAGAATTTATGAATAGCAACGCCGAGTTGGCGCTTTTCCCCCGTGTTCCTCGTTGTTCCGAAGCCCAAGGTATTGGAAGCGTGGGATTAACGCCATAGAGGGGTGAGATTGGCTCGCTTGAGGTTTCCTTGCAGGAGGAAAGGCAAATGCCGGTCGCACAGCATTCTAATATGCAACAATATGAGTAAAGGCACTCAAAGCCCTATAGTTGTATTGATGAGTAAGGTGAGAGAGGACGGATATCTTTTCAATGTAATTCGCTAACCTCATTGGCCTGCTGGTAATAGGTAAAGTACGGGTACTGACTACCTGAAACCTGGAGTCGATCGAAGCCTTGTGCTCCGATATTCCTCTGACCACTATAGGAAACGAAATGGTTCATCATGTTGCGTCGCCGTTCAGCCCTCTTTACAATCCCTTAAGTTCCTAAAGTGTAGTATCGTAAAGCTGCAGATTAACGACACATAATTATCATGATCCCTTTGTTATAGATTTTGGGAGATTTCGAATCCAGGATATAATATCAAGGTTTGCATGCGAGCTGAATGGAATGATGCTCGGTGTTGTTGTCTTGGGACAGGCCTGTGTAACAATCAGCGGGTGGGCTCTTGTTGATATCCGTCCTTGAAGAACGGCTTTTCCCTAGGCTAATTCGAATGCCAAGAGCCCCTGATCAATAAGATGCTGGCCGTAGATTAATCTCGAAATATCAACAGATCGGCGATGTAGAAAAGCGGTGGAGGAGATTCGAGAGTTGGAAGCACTCGATCATGTGTCTCAGGCTGCTTGAACAACGCATAATAATGGTGGATAGACGAAAGGCAGCTAGGTCGTAGGTAGATGTTGCGAAAGTAACGAACAATAAGGTGTATCAGCCGATCGGTTTCCAATTGAGGGAGGCAGGATGGCCTCGATGACCTCCTAAGCGGCGCCGGTTGATTCTTTCAATTCTACTTAACATGGATCCAGTGCATACCCTAGACGGATGGCAGGGTAAAGAAAGGGGTGTATGTAGGAAGGAATAGAGGCGTAAGTAGGAGAAGCTGCCTAGGGCTGACCTTACGGAAAATTACGCGTACTAGGGCGCCTATTGGATTGAGGAATGCTGATCATCGGTACCGTTCCAGCTGCGTTCGTTTAGCGTGCGCATTGGGTTACAGGCAAGGCGAGATGATGCAGTTTGAATGCAGTTGAGATGATGCAGCAACTTGCCCTCAGGATGTCAGACATACAGGGCTAAGCCCCTTCGGGTTAGCTCTGCTTTACTCGGAGGCTCAATGCGAATGGGGCTAACCTGAAGGGGATTAGCCCCACACATCTGAAGTCCAAGAGGCTAGCAGCAACAACCGGTACTTCTCCACATTACGGAGCAGGGCAAATTGCTGTTATAGGTACGCTAACAGCCAGTGTGTTTCTAGTGCCCTTCTCGTGGCCCGCTAGAATACGCCTCAGCGCTCTAGTGGTTTCTCTATGCTACCTTAGTGGCTTTTCTAGTGGCTTTCCATCGGTGAGTGCACGAGGGCCCGCCCACCAGTTGTTGGCATGCTGCTTTAAGACATTCTTACAACATTCAAGACGTTTCTCCTACCTAGTTTCAGGGGTTTAACTCTGAGAAGTACTGTTCACTTCACCAGCCTTGCCAGCCTGGTAGAAAACAGGATAACAGGCCAGTATTATTGATGGGTTAAAGCAGCAAGACGTTGCATACCCGCTGGAATAAATTTATCTCTCGTGAGGGGCCAATGTACAGGCGGACACACTCGAAGCAAGATGCCTTGAGGGCTGGCCTGCAACGATGCACTTTTTGTCAATGGCATAAGTAGAGCCTAGTTCCCAAGGTTCGAGTAGGGATTTTCTGACAGCACTCTGAACTGAAATTTCGTCACCTTGACTTGAGGAAATACCGACTCTTCGACTCTTCCATTACCTACCACCTCACCCCTCTTGTCGAACACTGCGTCTTCGCCTGCTCAATAATAGGACATGACGTGGGTTCTTCCTTCCCGTGTGCTCTTTCTTCATCTTCCTTGGTATTCGGATTGCTGCCTCGGCTCGATCTGGTGGGGAGCACATATTGTCCTCATGAACGGGCATCAAGTGCCTTCCCATGTACACCAGCACACAGCAGCGTTTGAACTGACCCCTGTTCCTACTCACATTGTCTCTCTCGCTCGTGCTTCGATTTCGAGATCCCATCTTCAACCTTCTCACATTGTCGGTGGCAAGGGAAAGTTGACCTGCAACGATAGCATCGTTCCGTCAGTTAGACACATGATCTGTTCGATGTTCTTTGCCGCCTGTCCATTGACTTGGTTCCGAAATGTATGGAGGCTAACCTCTGCTAGGCGTTCAAATCTCAAGGCAGCATCAGGATCGTCCCATCCCAATGACTCTCAAGCACAGCAGCTTCATCATCCCGCTGCCATCGAAGAGTACCTCCGCGAACTCGACCGCTATAGAGCTTTTCTGGCTGGACAACCTCGAGAAATTCCTTCTCGAGGTCGAAAAATGGCTCGATATATTGAAGATTGGGAGCGCACATGGGAGCATCTCACCGGCGAAGGTACTGCACAAGGTAGATGGCCCAACGAACGAGATACGAATGTCTTCGTGGGTAACAATATCATAGGGAAGCCGAAACTATAAGGACGATTTGCTATGATCCTTTGATGGTGCTTCACCAGTGTACTTCAGTCTATAGTATCAATTTTCAATTCTCAACAATACAATCCCAATGTACTCACTGTAGAATGAATGCTGTAACTCTGCCTGATTGACCAGATGTATCGGCTTACTCTTTCCCCCGTGTACACGCAAAAAAGAACCCTGGAAGTTGTTGTAGAACAATGCAAATTGACTCGGGAATCCTCGACGAGCGGTAAGGAAATCATGATAGGCGCTGCACCTGGCATCAGGAACCAGAACGTTAAATATTGGATCAAGGCTTCTTGTCAAGGGCGAACGGTGGGTACAGTCCGATATGCTGAGTCTGTTAGGATTCCTTAGCGTCGAATATTTGGTAAAGACTCCTGAGTGCTTTGCCGGGCGTGAGACCTATGCACAAGATGAGCGAATAGTGGTTGGATGTGCTATGCCCGGGTACGACGATCGTGTGTAGAAGTTTTAGATAGGGCGGTATCCAAGTGTGATGAAAGAAGATGTATGAAAGATCCGCAAGTGTAGCATCTGGATAATCCATCCTCCGACTCATCATTGGTTGCCTGGCGCCTAGTGGTACCCAGAAAGAGAAGCTGCCATTTGAAAGGTAAAGCTGTAATCGGTAGGAGACGGGAAAGATTCCTGCCATGACCGTCCTTTCATCATCCTCGGCAAAAGCTTGTTCGTTACTTTACACCAGCTTGTATTATGCGCATCCAGTCGTGGAACCAATGTCAGCACCCGCAGCAGCTTCGCAGCCTGCTACACAGTACTCGTACAAGAGTCCTGGCCCGTGATTGGTTTCCCACCAAGCCCACCCCACAGTAACCATCCTGCCACCAACACCAGGCAACACCACAACAATTACAATAACACACTACCGAAGGTTGGGTTCTGGACAGAAGCCTAAAGGCTCCTTCCACCCCCATCCCCACCCCCTATTAGATAAGCGAGTTTCGAAGGATCCTATAGGTGTCAAGCTCCGCGCAGGTGGCGTCTCGAAACCGAGTGCTGGGTACGGACTCCTTTAGTCAACAGGGTTAGAGTCCCAAACGCCGGTTTCTAGCAAGCGCTGAAGAACGAAGATACTACAGTTCCGAATTGACAGCATCTACAACAATTCCTGCGTTACAGTATCTGACAAGAAGTCGACGAATACAGTCTGTTGTCAGCAGGGGAAATAATCAGCATTCATGAGTGGTGACTCAACCGGTGCCCGCCCTACACGCAAGCAAGAGCGAGGAAATAGAAGGGCTTGCAACTAATATAACGTGCGCTTGACTGGACTCGGGGATGCGCTACGGAAGCTGCAGCATGTGGTCAGCCGGGAACCATAATTTGGGTTCCCTAAGGTACCTACCTATGGCCTAGGGTTATCTGAGTTAGCATCGTTGAGGTAGAATCGGACTAACAAGGTGAATTGTTTTGCCTTACCTTACAGACGCACAGCCAAAGAGATCACTCCCCTCTGCTTACTACACTAACAGCCCTGAAATGCCAAACAGTGCGTATGCTTCAGTGCTGCACAGCAACTACTTTTTACTTGACGCAACTAGCTGTAATGAAAAAGACTTGCCATCAAGGTGCACACCGCGGGAAGCGATCCCCCAAGAGCCTACTTCGACATGCTTGTGCTTTGCATCGTTGGTATAAGAAGAGCGTGCACTCCGTAACGACACTCCGCTCAAGCCAGTCTATTCTTTCACCATTCCATAGCCTTCTGAAGATTACTTGGTTGACATCCAAGAAAGCAACCCCGACCAGATCGCTTCTTCATCTTGCTCCTACATAATGGCGTAAGGCTCTTCTCCATCTATCTCTTCTGTCGCGCATTGCATGGTATCCTATCCCTCTTGAATGATGGCTTGCAAGCATGCTTAGATATTCATGTTGCGTTCAGCTGTCCAAGTCGAGTCGGCCCACGGCTTGCCCTCATCTATCCTCCATGCACACTTTGGTTTCCTAATCATGCCCCACTCTGTCTCTGGTGCCGTTCAATGCTGCCAATGCTCCATTTCAACCTGCCTGAACAGACAAGATCAACATCCTCGCTGATTTTGACTTAGTGGCTCGGGCTCCCGAGACGGACGGTCCTCTCACCATGTCGAAAGTCCTGATTCTCGCTCTTCTCCGATGAAAAAGTACCTTCTCGAAGTCGACCAATACAAAGCTTTCCTAGCTGGTCAAGATCAAGCAACCACCAAACGAGTGAAGGCTATGGCTCAGTATATTCACGATTGGGAGCGCAAGTGGGAGCGCCTTGCTGGTGATGGCATTCTGCAGGGTAAGCTATCGCAGATATGTTTTGCAGGAGGTTGCCATTACTAACACAATGATAGGGAAGCCAAAGCTGTAAGGGTAGCGGATGTCAACAAATCAGCCCTTACTAGCACACAATGTAACGCGGAGATGTACGGTAGATTTAGTACCGTGGTCTCTTATACGTTATATTCTCTTCGACGTGTCTTCCAGTCTTGCACCCCTCAGACAACCCGTCTTCATCGCAACAAGTGTACATAAAATTCTCGGGAAATTGCTCCCTCATATCGGAAGAGTCAATCCTCCCATGACAGTCTTCGTCGTGATCAACGAACATTTCATAGTCTGGCTCAAGCTCTCCTGAGCGATTGTTAGCTGGTTTATCTTGACCTGCCATAAGCCTCCAACAACGCCTGTTAAGAGTAGCCTACCATCATGGTAAGAACAAGCTTTCTTCCCGTTATCTGTAACGTCGAACTCTTCGGAGCAATTCTCACAAATTGCGTATCTCGGGCGCAATCGTTTCAGATTTGTTGACGCAGCCTCAATATCCTCTGTACCATTCTTTGCTTCATCTTCGTCTTCAGACTCGTCGCTGTTCTCGTCGCTGGTTTCCTCGCTGTCGTCCTCGTCTTCATCACTACTTTCTTCACTTGCTTTTCGATGACCCATTTTCATGGCCTGATTCTCTGGTACAAGTAGAAGGATGCTGGCGATATGCGCTGCGTCCGCTGAGGAGTTGCAGATTGCTTGCAGAGTTTCGCGCAAGCGAGCTGGCTGTGCGGTGTCAATGGCGGATTGCAGTAATGCTTTGGCGGTTGGTATTCTGCCTTGCTCAACTGGAGGAGGACTCGATTCTGTTAAGTCAATGATTGGTTCGCTCATCGTTACTGGCAATCAAGTGTTGGGTTGATGTTGATGGTTGTTGTAATAACCACAGCCTTGCGCGCGGAGATTTGGGAATCGCTTGGTACGGGCCGACTAAAGGCCGAAACGAAGCCTTTCCAGCTGCCATGGTTGTCTCCACTTCTCCAAACAAATAATAAATACAGTATGGTAGCTTTATGGATGACAAACTGACATAATACATGAATCTAAGTCATTGCTGACTCCAGATGCGATCTATCAACATGAAACATCTGGTCTGACAACTCCAGTCGACGTCAATCCTCTTATATCCGCTTCTCGTATCTTCTCTTGCCAGGCCGGACCTGTAAAACACTCGGACTGCTCATCCACATCGACAATGGAGATTCCTACTGCAAGTCCAGGCAGCTTTGCCGACGTCGATCTTGACAAAACACCGTTCATCGAATGGTCGCCTTACTACCTTCTTCTCCTTCTCATCTACCCTTTTGCTGTAGCTCTTCTACGTCACGACCGCCTCCGCACTACCCTAGAAACATTTCCTTACACTGATCGCCGCTCTTTTGCATCCATGACCGACAACGACGCCTTCCTGATACAGCAGAAAATCAGCGAGCTCGAGTTCCCTTTCACATTTGAGAAAGCCCTGCAGTTCGCGCTATTTCGCACCTATGGCATTCCTTCGATCTCAAAGCTGCTTGTTGCGACTGCTCAATTCAGCGAAGAAGCTACGTCCTGTAAACGGTATACTGACACGGAGGTACTGATACAAGAATTCATTGGTCATGCGCCTGCCAGTGGGAGGACCTTAGAAGCGATCAGCAGGATGAACTATATTCATAGCGGATATCAGAAGAGTGGGAAGATTTCAAACGACGATATGTTGTATACGTTGTCGTTGTTCGCCGTAGAGCCCATACGGTGGATAGATAGATACGAATGGCGGACGTTGGAGGCATTCGAAAAGTGTGCGATTGGGACCTTTTGGAAGTCATTGGGTGATGCGATGGGGATATCGTATGAGAACCTGAGCTCTGCGAACGACGGATGGGTCGATGGATTGCAGTGGCTGGAGGAGATCGAAGCATGGGGGGAGGACTACGAGAAAAAGTACATGGTCCCGCACCCGAGCAACAAGAAAACAGCAGATCAGACGGTAAACATCCTCTTATGGAAAGTCCCAAAGCCATTAAAGCCAGCAGGACAAAAAACCGTCCACGCCTTGATGGACGACAGATTGCGAAAAGCCATGATGTACGCTACTCTCATCTTGCCCCCAACCTACCACCATATCCCTAATCAAACCCTGACCCACCTCCACCCTCACCTACCACCACATCACTATCCAACGCTAACCCCAACTAGGTATCCGACCCCGCCACCCCTCTACACCCACTTCACCCACAACCTCCTCGCCCTCCGAGGATTCCTCCTCCGCCACCTCTTCCTTCCTCGCCCCTCCTTCCTCCCCTCCCACCACCTCTCCACGCACCCCTCCCCCAACGGCACCTACTACGCCCTCAAATTCCCCGCCGCACCCTACTACGTCAAGCCCACTCTCTGGCAGCGCTGGGGTCCTATGGCTTGGGTGAATTGGACCATGGGGTTGCCGTTGCCGGGGGATGAGGGGGGCAAGTATTGGCCCGGGGGGTATCGGATTGGGGAGATTGGGCCAACGAGGGTTTTGGGGAAGGGGGAGGGTGAGATGAAGGTGGGGGTGGAGGGATTGAGGGGTAGGAGGACGGGAGGTTGTGTTTTTGGGGTGGTTAAGAGGCAATGAGGGCGTGGGGGAATGCGCATGGAGGATGCATTGATGAATTTGATGGTTGCACGACCTAGCGTTACGAAGTAGACGTATTTTGTTACACGTTACTGATAGCCAATGAATACCCTCAAGGTTTTACCATTGGTAGCGCATGGTTGATATCTCCAGCCCATGGATCCAAAACGCCGGATTCACTATATCTTATTCCTTGAAACTCACGATTCGTCCCTTTTAATGACATAATCCAAACCCATCAACCCCTTTCGAGTGTGACATCAGCCGCCGACATAGCTGCGAAGCAAAATAGGGCGGCGAGAAAGTAGGCAACTTTGATGATAACCTTATCAGCGCGCGAAGAGCGCAGCCCAATCAATGTACGCTTATGTACACAAACCCTCCCCCACATACGGAACCCTCTCCCCTGCTCTCCCTTTCCGTCCCATCATCTCCTCAGCCCATGTGCCCTCCGGTTCTCTACGCCCCAAGCCCCTCTCAACCCCCCATCCATGGACAAACCAAAGCATCCTTCGATTCCAGCACTTCGCCAGCCTACCACGCGACCCAATACGTTGTTGGTATGTCTATAATTTCTTCTGACCCTCGAGCTCCGGATCCGGCAGGATTCCCTCGATTTCTAACCGCCGGCGAGCTTCTTCTAGCGCCCAGGTTTGTATCCTGCGTGGTGTTAGCTTTCTACACCGTCAGGCCTCCGTTCCCTCCATCAAAGAAACCCCCATCATATCCCCCTCTTCTCCTACATCTACCCCAACTCCCGAAACTCCAAACAACCACAACCAATACCCCGAAACAAGGAAAAACCACAGCACTCACGAAGTATCCGGTTTAAAAATATACCCCACAATCGCCACCGCAAAGCTCCCAAAAAACCCATACATCCAAATATTCTCCCACCCCTCTTTCTTGTACTTTTCGCCGGGTGGTACGCCGAAGAGCCAGCCGCCGGGGGGATCGTAGTGCGGTTCGGAGGATGAGTTGCGGTGGTGGGAGAGGGATTTGATGGTCGGTGGAAGACAGCGTGAGGGGCGGATGGTGAGGGTAAGGCGGGCGGGGAGGCGAAGGGGAGGTGGCATTGTTGGTTTATATGGAGTGGAGGGGTTGTGATGGTGAGGAAGCGTTTGGGGATGGGGATGGGATGGCGGTGATGTTGGGGTGAGGTTGAAATGGGCTTTGACGGATTACGTAAGCTCGGGAGGTCCGAGCTTTAGCCGCTCGCCCACCAGCCCACTCCTTTGAAACGTCCTTATCGATGAAACGTGCAACGTCGGTCGGCAATGGTTCGAAAGAGTAGAATAATCTGTAGCTGTTGATTGAGATATTTGGATGTTTGAGTGAGTTACGGTCTATGTCTTCACGATAGAACAATAAAATTCCAACCCTAACTCTAGTACTTGCGCTTCTGTTCAAGGCTTGAATTTTTTTTTACAGAAGGTGAAATTTATCTCTAATAGAAGCAGACCCTCTTCCAACCCGTTTTGTTTTTTCCAACCTGTTAGCTAACCAACAGTGCTGAAACTTTCGTTTCCCCGGCAATCGGCAGAGGCTGCTGTGAAGGGTCTAGACGAGGTTTCAAGTTCGTGTGTGGC
>JAABUP010004902.1_pt1 | contig 21319 bp, 27 predicted proteins | sample 5559201 | NCBI WGS metagenome assembly JAABUP01 (sample SAMN10711887, study PRJNA513373) | rock metagenome | isolation source: Antarctica rocks | place: Antarctica
ATGTTTTTACACATGCACGTGTTCATGCAGACACCTGTCTGCAGGTTTGATGGAAGGGAACACCTGTCTGCATGTTTTTACACATGCATGTGTTCATGCAGACACCTGTCTGCAGGTTTGATGGAAGGGAACACCTGTCTGCATGTTTTTACACATGCATGTGTTCATGCAGACACCTGTCTGCAGGTTTGATGGAAGAACCTGTCTGCATGTTTTTACACATGCATGTGTCCATGCAGACACCTGTCTGCAGGTTTGGTGCCTCTGAACACATGCACATACAAAGATGTGCAGAAACACTAGAAAGCGCGAGTGCATAATACAACTGACGGCATGCGACAGTATGAAATGTGTACAGGTCCAGAAGGTGTTCAGACATGCATGTGTTCCGACATGCTGAAACCCAAAACTCTGTGTGCTATATGTGCACAGCACTGCACCTGTCTGCATGAACCATACTGTGAGTATCAAGTGTCAAGGTGATCTGCAGCTGCCGTCATGTAGCAGCCACGCAGTATCACTGAAGCCCAAGTGATGTGTTAAGAGAATGAACGCTTTCAAGCTGATGCAAGCGCCAACTATGCATTGCCTGCATCAGATAGCTGGTGATCACCGCCGCAGCGCGGAAGCATCTGGCTGTACTCAGGACTACATGTGCCTGACCCTGAAGAAGAAGGAAGACGCCTGTGGACTGAACGAATGGTGGATGAATGCATGAACGACCAAACAGATGAATGGATGAACAGGGGAATGAACAGAATGCATAAATGAACAGAATGAATGAATGCATGCATGCATGATTGATTCAATGGGTGAATGAGTGGTGGCTGAATGAGTGAACGGATGCATGCATGAAGATATGAATGGATGGGTGTATGTAGGGCTCGCTACACGGAGTGCTGCCGTGTGAAGACTGCACAATGGGCGGGCTCAAGATGGAACCCATCGCATGGAGCAGCGATATGCGCAAGTCCATAGCACTGTGCAATGACCTGGTGCCTCTGGGCAGCCGGAATGTCAGTGGGCATGCAGATGAGCGAAAGGCCTTCACAGGTGTAGAGGCTGCCTTTCTGGTGAGGCTAACCTGCCTTTTGCATGCAACAGGGGCTGCCTTTCTGGTGAGGCTAGTCTGCCTTCTGCCTGCACCAGAGACCAGATCATGCATACAATATTGTATCATATTATGTCATTACTACATCATATTGTATCATATAGCAAATTATGTTGTGTCATGCTGGATCTGCAATCAACCATCTTTGGGCAATACTTTTTGAGATACTCGACCAGACCCCAGGCCCGCAAACTGCTGTTATAAGGTTCTGTTGTCACACAAGATGACAATGTGCGTGAGGATTGAGCATGACCACAGGGCTTGTGGTGCATTGAGATTGACTATCACCACCAAGCATGTACCGCCCACCAGTTCGGCAGCGAATGCACAGTCAAGTCCACACCTGCAAACGCACTGGTACCGCCTTAGAGTGATGCCAATCTAGCCAAGAAGGACTTTTTGATTTTACCGAGAACTGCACGATGTTGTTTTCCGCAATCTGTTGTCTTGACAACAGGTTTTGTTCGTAAGCAAGAACCCTTTTGAAGTAAACATGTCTAGCCAAAGCCATGCCCATCACTTGCAATCAATCAAGCCCAATTTTGCTGCCCAAACATGTGAGTCCTGCATGTACCTAGCTCATCATGAGCTGGAGATCATTGAATTATTATGATTACTTTTTTGTGTGTTATTGTTATTATGATAATTATTGTTATTGCACACGTGAGTGTCAGCAGCAGTGCCCACACTCCAGGCCCTACCGGCATCTTCTTCTCACTGTCAACAATGTTGTCACTGACCACTAGCAAGCTCAGACCATCACCAATTGTGTCTCCAGCAGCAACTAGCAAGCTCTGCTCATTGTCAGCGATGCTTTCAGCAGCAGCTAGCAAGTTGTGACCACGGCCAGCAGGCTGTGACCAGGGTGAGCAACAGCTGGCAAACTGAGACAATGGGCACTGAGGCTGACTTTGTCACAACTTGGGTTTTTGCACCCCCCCTCCCCCCATCTCCCCCTCCCTCCCCCCGGGGTTTTTCAACGCTTGCCATAAGACTGCTGCCACCCAGCAATGGCTTCCCAAGGCTGCAGCATGACTGCCCCATCACATGCCATATTTGACGCAGCGCACATTTATGGCCACAGACTGTTCGACGGACAGTATTGACAGCTCTCGCGGGTGTGCTTCACACAGACTTTGTTGCCTGTGCAGGGCAAGCTTCCAGTGTTCTTTTTCACACAGATTTTCTTGCCGGGTGTAGTGTAGATGATGCGCAAGCGTCTGTTTGACACACTTCCCATTGACAGATCCAGTGTTCTTCACACAGTTGCTTGCTTGGTGCAGTGCAGAGTGCCTGCTTGACACACATGTCATTGAAAGATCCATTGTTCTTCTTCACACAGACTATTCTGTTTGGTGCAGCGCAGAGTGGCTGCATGACACACATGCCATTGGCAGATCCAGTCTTCGCACAGCCTTTCTTGTTTGATGCTGTCCTATTACATCTGCCCAATTCAGACACGCGTTTCTACTGTCCCCAGGCATTCTTGAGTTTAGATTTCCACTGTAGAACGGATGTTTCTGTGAAAGTATAGACGTTTTGGTATTGACATTGGCAGAATATCTGCTGGACACACAAGCCATTGGCAGATCCTGTATACTTCTTCACACCAGCTCCTTGTCTGGCACAGTGAAGAGGAACACATATGCCATTGGCAGATCCAGAGTTCTTCTTCACACCAGCTTTCCTGTCTGGTACAGTGAAGAGTAAAACATATGCCATTGGCGGATCCAGTGTTCTTCTTCACACCAGCTTCCTTGTCTGGTGCAGGGACGCAACACTATATGCTTGCCTGTGAGGCAACACCCAGCAGAGCCTGCCAGGTTTGTCACGCTGGACGTGCTTCACCGATTTGAATTTGATGCGGATCACATGATGTCGGGGGTGATTGCCAGAGGGGCGGCCTCCGGCAAAGAAGAAGAGCCAGAGGTGTTCCTCAAGGGCTCGCCACAAGCTGTTGTCCAGCTGGTGGCTCACAATCGCTTGCCTGAAAACTGGGCACCGGTCAGTTTCTACATGCTTTGCATGCTCTGCACACTTTGCATGCTTTGCACGCTTTGCACGTCTCAGTGTTGTTGTCAATGCACTCTGTCATTCTGACACCATGTGAGCAACTGAGTATGAGTATAGCCCAAGCCAGTCCCCACCAGCCGTATACCTGTATTGGGCTGCGCTGCGCTGTGCTGTGCTTTGCTTTGTCGTATCAGTAACAAAGAAGCTCAGTTTGGGCTGTCTTTGGCATGGATTTGATTTTCAGTGTCTTGACAACCAAGCCCAAGCCTGACCTAACACAAGTCAACAAGCACATCACTGCCAGGACTCATACTGCAGGTAGCAGGTCAGAACTGTCACGATAAACCTAGGACTGTTTAGAATAATGTTGTACTGATTGACGTTCACAGGTCAAATTTGAACCGCTACACCCGTGATGCTCAGCACAAGCCTGTCTGGAGGGAGCTGACTTGCGCTGCACGCACCTCATGCCTGCTGGCTCAGCCCGCATTTCAGCAATTTTTACTGTTCACAGTACCCTGCTAGTCGCCGTAGCTGCTGCGTCAAGTGCAACCTCACTGATAATCCTCACATCCCAAGCCATCACTGCTCCCTTTTGGGCCCTCATGCAGGCCCTGACTGGAAGGAGCTGACTTGCGCCGCACGCATCTGAAGCCTGTTGGCCAAGCCCAAACCTGATTATTATTATTATCATTATTGTTGTTGTTGCTATGCTGCAGGTGATGCTATCATGGGCTGCAATGGGGTATAGGGTCTAGTTACTATCATTATCATTATCATTATCATTATCATTATCATTATCATTATCATTATCATTATCATTATCATTATCATTATCATCATTGTTGTTATTATTATGCTGCAGGTGATGTTGTCATGGGCTGCAATGGGGTATAGGGTCTAGTTACTATCATTATCATTATTGTTGTTACTATTATGCTGCAGGTGATGTTGTCATGGGCTGCAATGGGGTATAGGGTCATGGGCGTCGTTTGCGGCAAAGCAACCGTGAACAACAAGCAAGATTTCGCATGGCTTTCACTGGCTAACATCAAGGATAACATGCGGGATGTGCGGCTGCTAGGCTTTATGGTCATCAGCAACCCAGTGCGCAGCGACTCGGGATCGACCATAGCAGAGCTGCAGAAAAAGTAAGCCCGAGTTTTATATATTATTATTATTATTTCTGCATGCCATGCCGGGCGGTCATTGCCGTGCCGTGCAGTCATATAATTATTATAATTATTTATATAAATTGTTATTATTATTTATGCATGCCATCCCGTGCGGTCATTGGAATGCCGCCCACAGAGAAGGCCAAATGTACCTCACCCCCAGGATCAATGCCAAACGGCCTTTCCTTTTCTTTCCCTTTCTTTTCTTTTTCTATCCTTTTTTTTCTGTTTGTATCTTTCCTCTTCTTTCCTTTGCTTTTCTATCTTTACTTTTCTTTTTTCTATGCAGTTCTATTTGTTTTGCACCTGCTGAGCGTCTGAGGGTCTGTTGCAAGAAAGAGGGGAAAAAGCAAAATATGGCTTTTGGCGCTTTGATGAGGAAAAGCCCAGGGTGGGAGATATTTGGCTGCCCTGTGGGGTGGTGCTTGACGCGAGACAAGACCACCATCCTCATCTTGGGCCTGGCCTCCTTTGCCACCTGGCGTTCCAGCCTTTCCCACAGAGATTTTGTGCAGCTGTTGAGCATCGGGCAGAAGACTCACTGCCAGGACATTTGGTTTGCCATCTGTATGTTGCTGAGTCTGTCCATGTGACTGTGTGTCTGATGCATTGTTTGGACATGTACAGGGGCTGCATACGAAGCGTGATGGTCACCGGTGACCACTACATGACGGCCAGTGCAGTTGCGCACAGCCTCGGCATATTCGAAAAGGGCGGCAAAAGAGTCGTGCTTGACATGATTGCAACCAAGCCAGCTTCTGAGGCACCCACAAACAGCCCCCAGCACGCGTCTAAGGCAACTGCTGCAGCAACTTCTCGCTTTGGGGGCCCTCAGCATATTCATCAAGACCTCAGTCATGCTGCACTCAGATACAGCCTAGCTCAAGACTCAAGACTCATGGCGGCGAGCAGTCCAAGCCCTAGGGTCACCTTCCACATGAACCCCAATGAGGACAGTGGGCTAGCTGCGTTGAGAGATTCACTGCAGGAGTCATTGCAGACGCTGTCAGCTTCCCCAGCAGCTGCTCCCTCCCAGCAGGCACCTGCTGTGTCAGCTGCAGCCAACGCCTGTCAGCTTTCACTTTGCTCCGTGTCATGTGCACCTGCTGTACATGCTGCAGATGCAGCTGCCTCTCCAGCTGCTGCAATAGCTGCATCATCAGCATTATTCCGCTCCTCATCCCTGCAGGCAGCTTCACCAGTAGCTTCACCAGCAGCAGCTGCAGCAGCGACTTCTGCAGCTTCTCTGGCAACTGCCAAGTTACCATCGCCGCTGCTTGCTTCCTATCTGCACTCCATGGGAATGGATAAATCAGCAGGCCAGGCTCAGGCAGGATCAGCTCAGGCTCAGCCGGCATTAGCTCAGGCTCAGCAGGTGTCAGCTCAGGCTACTCCCCTGCATGCTCAGAGAAGATTTGCTAGCAGGTACAAATTTGTGCCCTTGCATGCCCCACCAGCATTGCGTCACACTCTGGACATACCCTGTACTTTGGCTTAGAGCATTGACTGTGCATGCTTTGAAACGTTTAGATGATATTGTTTGTTACTTCAGTCTACTGGTCAAGTAATCATTACTGGCCCCAACAATCTTTGAAGTCTAATGATGAATCAAGGAATGAAGGCATGAATGAAGTTAACATGCATCAGCCTTGGCTTCTTCTGATCATGTGCCTTTGCATGTATCATGCCATGCAGCTCTGGTGAGCCTTTCACTTGATGAGCCAAGCATTTACTACAGAAGACGCATTAAAAACAGTTCCATTCTGATTTAGTATTGCTACAAATTCTGCACCAATCCCACATGCTTTACAACATTGACACGTACTGCAATCCATAGTTGGTTTCCACTCACGTGACATTGTTGCTCTTGCTATTGCCAGGATGCCTGGCACGTCTGTCCAAGCAGCAAATCAAGCGCTTGCATCGGCACAGCTGAGCAGATTGGATCAGCATCAGCTGCCTGCTGACTCACACCCTACAAGCTTGCCTCAGGCCTCAGCTGCCTCAACACTCAGCCGTGGTGAGTACAGGCAGCAGATGATTGGCATGCATGATCCAGACAATGCTAGAATCAGCATGGACTCAAATCACCCGTTGCTGAGTGCTGAGTCACAGGCAAATGCTAGCAGCAACAGTCACACTGCCGATGAGTCACAGCTTGAGCCCAGCAGCACGAGCAAGACTCAGGTTGAGGGTGTCAGACTCAGTGCCAACTTGACTCGGTCAAGTGCTGCTCTTTGCAGTGGCGAGTTTCAGCTTGCTACTCAGTCTCAGACTTCTGAGCAGACTTGGGCTGAGCTCAGGCACAGTGCCATCGGTGAGGCATAAGCTCAGGGTAGGTTTCCCAGTCATAGTCATGACATGACTCATGCTCAAGCTGACAAGGATTTGGACAGAACCAGCTTTGAGTTGAGAAAGTGGGCCCGAGAGCAAGGCAAAAACCAGCCTTGGAGTCGTGCAGTCTCAGACAATCAAAGCAGCGTTGAGATCAAGGACAGCACACACACTCGCAGCCTGGATCTCCTCAGAGCTGATGTGAAGAACATCAGGTTGAGCGTTGAGTCAGCAGGACTGCCTCAGGGAGAGAAGATGCTGTGCATGTGTGTGGATGGAGGGATGTTGAAGGTCATTACCAACAAAGATGCTTTCAAGATGATCGCTGAAGGAGCTCAAAGCACTATCACAGGCTTCGCCTTTGATCACATGCTGAAGGTGACTCATTGCTTGCTTGCCTTTCATCACACGCAGAAGGTGACTCGCTGATTACTGGCCTTTTGATCACATGCTGAAGGTGACTTATCGCTCACTTGTCTTGGCTGTTTCTGTCGTCGATGTTGGGCAGCGTGGCATCAGTGACAAGTCGGCAACATTTTAGCTCAGGGGCAGCGGATGCATGAGCCCAGACATGGATGCCCAAGTCGATGCAATTACCGTTTTCTGCTCATTGCTGCATGTCTCATGCTTGCTCCCTCACTCACTCATGCTGCACTCACACGCTGCCATGCTGCGTCCTGTTTTCCTGTTCACCATTCCCCATTCTGTTTATTTGCCTCATGCCTTCATTCGTTCATTCATTCATTCATTCATTCATTCATTCATTCATTCATTCATTCATTCATTCATTCATTCATTCATTCGTTCTCTCATTCACTTGTTCATTCTTTCATCAAACATGTGTCTTCCCCTAGGGTCAGGTACCCCTAGGGTCAGGTACCCCTAGGGTCAGGTACCCCTAGGGTCAGGTACCCCTAGGGTCAGGTACGACCAGCCCTGAGGAGCTCCCTGTACGAGGTCCTGTCTTGGCAGTCAGCGTACCAGATCGTCCCTTGCTCGTGCTGAGACATCAAGGGCAATGGCTGCTTCTGTCGCTTACACAAACAAAGGCCACACTCGAGTCAAAATGATACATGCATGTTATTGGGCCACGGGGGCCATGTCTCTGGATCCAACCTGTCAGGGAAACAAAGGACAGAACTGAATGACAAAGGAAGGGCAGACAATCTACCATTCCACCAGTCACTGTTTTCATGCAGAGACAAGACTTGCCTTGCACGTGTCTAGCTCAGTATGAGCCGGAAAGCATCATTATTGTTATCATTATTGCTATCATTGCTATTGTCACGCAGGAGGTGGACTCAGATACAGTAGAGATGGTGGTACGTAGCGCAGGTGTGTTGGCACGCATGAAGGCCCACCAGAAGGCTCAGCTGGTCCGCCTGCTCAGCAAGGGTCTGCAGGTCTCGGACAATTGCTACCTCAAGGTGATCTGCTGTAGACTGTTGTCTCATTGTTCCCGTCCTCCTTCTTCTCTTCCTTCTGCTTCTGCTTTTCCTTCTGCTTCTTCTTCCACTTTTCAGCAAGGGCCTGCAGGTCCCTGATGATTGCCATCTCCACGTGATTTGCTGCAGCAAGTTCCTTCTTCTTCCTGTCCTCCTGCTTCTTCTTCTTTCTCTTCCTTTTCCTCCTCTTCCTCCTGCTCCTCCTCTTCGTCACCTTCGCCTTCTTCTTGGACTTGCTACAGCCTGTTGCAGTAGTAGTGGTGATGTGAATGGTGGTGCAGCGCCGCATGCATCAGAGTTTGTGAGTCTTTACAGTGTTATAGACCTGCAACATCAGAGACAGTTGACTAAGCCATGCCATGCATTACCAGGGTATGGGACACACCGTGGCCTACTGTGGGGATGGAATCAATGACATAGCAGCGCTACATGCAGCAGATCTGGGGATCGCCATTGGGGCCACAGAAGCTGTTGTGGCTGCTCCTGTCTTCACACCTACCGAGTCTGTCTCAGGTGGGTCTCATGGACAGACACCCTCTCACATGGCTCCAGGCTGCCTCCTCAGGAGGCCCCCGTTGTGATCGCCAAAAGGCATAGACTTCTGTCATATTTTTTCCCCCACTCACATGGACAGCCTTGCACTTCAATGCGTCATGTATTGCACTGCAATTGTGCTTGCATCCTGACCGTTTCAAGTCATGGTCCCCCGACGAGTGGCGGTATGAGAAAGCATAGAAAGCGATCATTCGGTACACCCCATATCAAGAACTTATCATGAGAAATTTTCTACCTGTCTCCAAGCCGAACCTTTTGTCACCCTGCCCCTCATGCCATGTCCCTGGTCTCCACCTTTTGCAGTCCTGCTCCCCATCCCTTGTCTGGTGCTACCCCTGATGCTACTTCAGGCCCCACCTGCCTCATGAAGTAATGTATGCCTGCATGAAGGAAGGAAGGAAGGAAGGAAGGAGTGAATGAATGAATGAGTGAATGAATGAATGAATGAATGAATGAATGAATGAATGAACGAACGAGCGAACGAACGAACGAACGAACGAATGAATGAACGAATGAATGAATGACAATTTGAAAAAATGAATATATGCGCGCAATAATGAATGCAAGAGTGAATGAACGAACGTATGCCTGCATGAATGAGTGTATGCATGCATGTATGAATGCATGCATGAGTCAATGCGTGAGTGAGTGAATGAAAGAAGGAAGGAATGAATGGATGAATGCATGCATGAGTCAATGCATGAGTGAATCGGTGGATGCCGTGCAGTGGTGTGCCCGCTGATCAAGGAGGCCAGGTGCAGCGTCATGATCTCCTTTTACCTCTTCAAGGTCTGCACTTGAGCCTCTCGTACCTGCATGAACATCACTTGACACACACTATGTCATGTTTCACCTATGTGCAACTGCTGCTGACCTGCTGCACTTATGCGTGGTGTGAATGCTTGCAGCACAGCGCTACTTGTTGATTAGCTCTGTGCTGCCATGACATATGACTGTACTGAAGTGTACTGGAAGCTGATGCTCCTGTTATGCTCGTGCACTGACATACAGACCTGCATGCTTTGCAGCTATTTGTTCAGTGAGGCCATCTGAATTGTTCTTACCCACACAACTGGCCTGTGGACGCTTTGATAGGCAGAGAAATGCAGTGCAACAGAGCTGTCTTCTGACGAGCCTTCCATGTGTTTTCTTATATGTTCTCCATGTGATTTCTGATAAGCCCCTGCATGTGAGCTTCTGATCAGCCCCTGCATTTGTTTTCTGACAAGCCTTGCATGTACTTTTGCAGTACCTGGTGCTTTATGGCTTGGTGGAGTCAGCAGTAGGCGCAGTTGCCTTCTTTGCAGCCCACACAAACTTGACTAATGCTCAAGTAAGCTCATGCACGCTCGTTCTATGCCAGCTTCCGTCATGCGTGCACGCAATCTCAGGCCCTTTCACATTGTTGCCACAAATGATGCATGCTGTCTTGCGCTGTTGTTGTCAAAGCATGTGCTTGTGCGTGCTGGTTTTGGTATTGATTTTGGGGTGCTGTCATTGACAAGCCTTAACACCAGCTGCATGATAGCTTGCCAACTAGCTGATTGCGGCCGGCTGTCGTTGCAAGCATGCAGTAGTTGCTGCTAGTTCCTGTGATTGTCTTCATTTTGCCTTTCTGAGGCACAGATAGGTCGGCTTCCTGCGGAAGAAATAGTATGAAGAAGGCATTGCTGACTGCAGTATGAGACAATGGATTTCACTGCACTGGTTCTGGCCCTTGCGGCAGTGTGCACCAGGCCTTCGGATCAGCTGCATGACAGGATGCCAGCTGGCCGGCTCATCTCCCTCCCCGTGCTTGCCCCCCTGGTGTTGTTGGGGTGCTGCTATGGGGCACAGCAGGGGATGGCGATGGTCTTTGTCTCTGTGCAGTCCTGGTACCAAAGTGGTCAAGACCCTGTAAGCACCGTATAGCTTATTTCACATCCGTCTGTGTGTTGCTTGAAAGATTGTCCACCATGTGCCGGGATGGCGTCTTGAACAGAGCAGCTTGACAGCTGCAGCATGCACAATGCCTATTTTGCTCAGTTCATGATGATAGTGATGATGGATTGCTCATAAGGAATGCACAATGCCTTTGTTGTTTTTGCCCAGTAGTGGGTTGTTGACGTTGACAGCTCTGATGGCCTGTTGGACAGGTGTTCATGTCCTGATGACCTGCATGACTCAATGTTGAAAATTGACTCTCACTCTCCTCATCCGTGGCATGCAGACACCGGCAGTGGCCACTTCGAATTTAATAGGGCTCTTCCAGCTGCTGCTTCCAGCATTTGCCTTCTTCAATGACATGAGACCCCATGTGCTGGGATTCCGGCACAATCCACAATTGCCAGCTGTCATGTGCCTGATTGCGCTGTTTTGGGGCATCTGGGATATAGTCGGCAAGGGTTTACTGGCAGATGCCATTACACTGAATACCCTACCAACACAGTTTCGCCTCAGACTTCTGGTGTTTGCAGTGGTCACTTTTGCAATCATCAAGGCTCTGCTCATAGTCACCAGATGGGCAACATTGACTCACAGGGTGAGTGCAGCTCAGCTGAGGCTGACTCAGTGGAGAGCAGTGCTCAGACATGTGGCAGATGCCATAAGGGGAATGCAAAGCGCAGCAAAGCGTGCAAAGCAGGGAATGCTGCGAGGCTTGAAAGCAGTGTGGTCAACAAGGGCAGAGCCAACTGCAAACAGGGTCCCTTGATTGGCAGCATGGAAGTTCCTTGCGAGACAGGTTCTTTCTGCCATGAGTTGCAACACAAAAAGATCAGGAAAGGCCCCATGTGTCTTCTGCGAATGTGTGATTCGCAGAAGACACATGGGGCCTTTCCTGATGGTGCATGTCACATGACTTTGGTCAGTGCCGATGATGGGTAGTGTATGTGTTGAGACTGGCCCTTGCTAACACGTCTCTAGCAACAACTATTTGTGATAGATGAATCACTAAACAATGATGATCAGCAATTGTATGGTGTGAGATTGCTGTGCTGTGCTGATACGTGTAGTAGGTAAGCAGTACAAGTTGCTACAGGTTTTGGCCTCGTTTCATGCATATTTCTGAGGGTGGTGTAGCAACACAGGCAACATTCAGATGCATCCTCTTTTCCTTTTTTTGGCTGGTCACGGCTGGATTCTGTATGCAATTTCATTCCCTGACAGTGTCTGACGGTTGTCTGCCAATGCATTGCTGCCAGGTAATTCAAGCTATTTAAGGGCATGTCAACAAGAGTTTTCGCCATGGCGGACCGGCTACATGCGCATGCAGCTGGTCCAATAGGCCAGACAGCTGCGCAGTGTGTGTTACTGCACGATAAAAAAGTTGGAGTTGGTGCAAGCATGCTGCTGCATAAAATGTCCTTGATAAGGGCAGTGTGCAAAGTACCACGCCTCATCTGTCGACATATCATTCACTTCTTTGCTGATACAGTAGGCTAACCTAAGCGATGTACCGGGGTTGGTAAAAGGTCACAGCTAGCGTTGCAAGCAGGCTCATTACAACCGTATGTGAGCCACACTGTAACAAGCGAGCCTTGCCCTCAGGGTTGCAGGTGCTGCGTGTCAGCCCAGATATCTTGCTCCGTCTTGCTAGGCTTGATCTTCGTTTTCAGGTATCTGCTATTGGCTGCCAGGTCCTTGCGTGTTCTTTGCAGGAAGGTGTTATACCAGATGTTGCAAAGGCGTTGACCTAAATTTACAGAATCTGGCAGAGGATGCTAAATCAGTCGAGCACAAGAGAACTTGGCGCACGCAAATAAGCAAAATTCCTGCGTTGACTTTGCGACAGATCTACGAGCTTCACGATGGGTTATCTAGTTTGCTTCGGCAAGCGTGACGACCCACATCCAACGTATGTGAAGCATAGGCTTCCGCCGGAACTGCTTCGGCGAGACATGGACACTGCACCGACAGACAGTGTGTGAGTGCCGTGAAAATAAGCTTGCTGATTATGCATGTGCAACGTGCAGCCTTTCCTGTCAAGCAATGCACATTGGACCAGAAGGATGTGTAACAATGCTGTGCATTCTGTGCAGACTACACCAGGAACTGCAAGCTCTGCGGGTCCAGAAAGACAGCAAGCACAGGGTCGGCGAGAGACTGGCTGCAGAGCAAGATACACTATTTCGCAAGGCAAGCTATGCAGTCCTGACCGTCAGTACTGACGTGCACTGGCATGCCACACCGCTGCCGACACTGCTCAGCTGCTGCTGCACAACCCTGGGCTGCCGCAAGGGCGTTTGTCATTGCTTTCGTCTTGCAGGTTGACGAGTGTGATGCGGAAGTCAGGCTTGCCATTGATGCGGATGAGCAGCCGGCTTGCAAGCCCACTCAGAATGTCAGGCAGGCTCTGGCCAAGCTAGAAGGTCTGCTTCAAAGCTGGCGGGCTGCTGTGCAGGAGACACAGGTATGTCCAGACTTGTTGCCTAAATCGTAGCAGGTGGCTCACATCAAGCCATCCTGCATTTGTTATGTTGATTGGCAAACCTGAACCTCACACATGGAGGCAATTAGGGCCAGACATACCTGACTCTCAAGGCAGTATTTGAGTGCGACAAGAAATAAAGGTGACCATCAGAGGCGACGCGCATTTGATGGGTCAGGCATGCCTGAACTTGGTGCTGATTGCATACAGGACCAGGTGTGCAAGGATGCCCAAGCCAGCCTCCAGTCCAGCAACAGCAGCCTGGACACAGTGACCCATGACCTGAATGGCAGGTGAGTCCAAAACCCCTTGCTTGGTGACTATGACAACAGCAGGAGCGTCTCAGGTCAGCCTTGCAGCGTCGGAGGAGCTGTGCAGAGTTGAAGAAGCTTTGCTAAGAACGGCTTCAAGCCAGTGATGTCTTTGATGGCAGGCATCCTTCAGGTCCTGCACGTATTTAGCTCATCATGAGCTGGAAAGCGTTTGAATTATTGTTATCATGTTCCTTCAGGCTGCCTTGTCTCTCTTTCGATGTGCTTTCTTTTGGCTTGGAAGTGTGATGCATATAGTCTGTGCAGTTTCTCAAAGCAGGGCATTCTTTAGTATTCAAACTGGGGAGATGTGACAGGGTTGCGAGAGCCTATCATGACCAAACACCGCCAGCACACAAACTTGTCCTGTCTGATGTCAAATCAATTTCTTTGAGACTCTGGAAGATGCGTTCATTAGGAAAGTCACAGAGAAAGTGTGTATCGACCAGTGTCATTGCCATGTGCGTGGCTGACAGGGCACTTTCTGCACAACAGGATGCGCTGGCCGGTGGCCCTGAGCGCTGATTAGTTTGTTTTGGTTGTCAAGTTGAAAAATTTCTCCAAAAAATAATTTGTGAGTCCAAGCAACTCTTGAGAAACCAGTGAAGGTGATTAGATGCAGTGAGCGCTTCCAGCTGAGTGCATGGCACATAGCTTTGATCATGCCTGTTTGTTCCAACACACCGTGCTGGTAGGTTTTTATCACTATTGAACCGTGTGTGCGTACGCTGTCTGATTGTGTGCATTTGTGTTTTGACAGGCACACCCTGCAAATGAATGCCTTGAGGAAGACTCATGATCTTCGGGCTGTAGAGCTGAGCGAGCAAGTCACCCAGCTTCAGGTAAGGCTGCTCTTCATGTGCCTCCTCTGAGCAGCTTTGCATGTACAGTGGGGTGAGACCTGACACTTGTAACAGCCCTCTGCAGTCAAAAGCATACAAGCAAAGCAGCAGTCACATGCCCATGCCTGGAATGTAATACGATGCTCTGCTGCACCGTGGTAACCTGTCACTTTTCACTGATTTTGTGTCTGTGAGAGGCACATTTCAAGCACCCCTGTATGTGTCATGAGCCCTCACAGAGCTTTGTGCAAACCCAAACTTGTTGCATTGCAAGTCCCAATTTACGCCCACTTCATGCATTGCAATTTTGCATTGTGCCTTGCATCGTTTCACGGCTTTCACAGTTGAACAGCCTAACAGTTGGCCAGCCTGACTTTGTATGATGTTGCAGGGCGAGCTTGAAGATGAGCGCAGGGCCAGGAAGCCACAAGGTCAGCATGACAGGCAGGCACAGCTGGACCTGGCCTTTCAGCGCATCACCGCGGCAGACGCAGCTTCAGATGAGGGCAAGAGCAAGGCCCAGGTAATCTTCACATGTCCCTTGATCCCTTCTCTCGGCGCCTGTCATGGCTTTTTACATGTGATCGTGTGCGCAGAGCTGGCTGGCTCTTGTCGACTACTACTCCTTGCAGCCGTCTATTTGTCTGTCTGTGTGTCTGTCTGTCTGCTCATGCGCTGCTGTGGTCTGCTGACATCAGATGGGTGACTTGCACAGGCACAAAGGAAGCCTTTGGGTTTATCAAAGGTGGAATGTGTGTGCGTGCGTGCGTGCGTGCGTGAGTGCGTGCGTGCGTGCGTGCGTGTGTGCGTGCGTGCGTGCGTGCGTGCGTGTGTGTGTGTGTGTGTGTGTGTGTGTGTGTGTGTTTCCCCTCTTAGATTCTATAAACTTTTGTTCTTTCTCAAGTCAACACCTGACATGTGACTTGCACAGGCACTGCAAGCGGAACTCACAAGCGCTCGCCAAGCAGCTGTCGACCTGAAGGTCCACATGGATGCTGAGCTGGCACATCTCAGACTGCAGCTGGATGCTGCCACGAAGAAGAATAGCATGCTTGGCCAGCAGCTGAACACTGAGCTTGTGAAGAAGAGCTCTCAGCTAGAGGCTGAAACAAAGACGAATGAGGGACTCCTCCATCAGTTGAGAGGCGAGGGGAACAAGCGCAGCCTGCTCCACCAGCAGCTGGATGATGAGATGAACAAGAACAGCAAAGTTCTCCAGCGACTCAGCGCAGAGACCAAGAAGAATAGCAAAGTCCTTCAGCAGCTAGACGCTGAGCAGAGGAAGAATGATCGGCTCCTCCAGCAGCTGGACACTGAGCAGAAGAAGAGTGGTGAGGCTGAGCAGCTGCAGCTCAGGAATGCTCAGACTATCAGAAAGCTGAGACGGCACAATATCTGGCAGATGCAGCAACTCAATGTTGCGGCCTACAAGTCAGAAGCAGGTCACCTCGCTCAAGTCCGAGCTCAACAATATGAGTCAGGTCGCCCAGGCAGAGGCCAAGAAGCTGCAACAGCAGCTGACAGAGGTGCAAGCTGAGGCAAACTCAGCAGCTCAGCAGGTGGTCTCACTCACATGTCAGCTGACGGCTATGACCCACAAGGCTGAGGCATCTGAAGAATTTGTCAAGATGGTTTTGCAACAGCAACAGACTGATGCACAGACCGTTGCTGATGCCCTGAAGCTGCAACAGCAGCTGTCAGATGCACAAGCAGTTGTAGACTCAGCTCAGTCAGACGCCAAAATGCTGCAGAAGCAGCTCTCAGACGCATCCATTAGTGCTGATTTGGATGCCAAGAAGGTGCAGCAGCGGCTGACTGATGCACAGGCTGTTGCTGGTGCCCAGAAGCTGCAGCAGCAGCTGTCAGATGCACAGGCTGCTGGCGAGTCAGCTTCAGCAGACACCAAGCAGGTGCTGCAGCAGCAGCCTATTGAGCTTCAGCCTAGCATTGAGCAAGGCACGAGGCACATGACGGCAGCTCACCATGCCGAGCTACTTGCAAAGGTACCCATCTCACCTTCTGATTGTGCTGACACGCTCTAGGTGTTGCTGCTGTTGCTTTGCAACTCGAAATTATCACAAGTGACTGTATTGATCGCCTTGACATCTCCACACCACTTCCACTATTGATTTTGCAAGACTATGCTGAACTGCATGTCATACACCTGATCTCTGCTGGTGTGATGAGGCATGATTGTGGTGGGCCAATGCTGCAGGAAGCTGCATCTGGTGAGCAGATGTCCACGCTCCAGAAGGAGTTGGAGCAGCTTCACACCAGCGCTGGACACATGAAGGGGCAAATTGACGCAGCTCAGCAAAGCCAGATAGATGCACAGGTACCTGACTCTTGTCTAGCTGCAATTGCAATGCTTGCAATGCGCTTGGCACTGTTGCGCAGTTGCACTCTTGGCATCTCCATCACTCTCTGTCACACGGCTTCTTGTGCAGACACGTCTCCCTTTCTCCTTTGCCTTCCTGCTGTTCATTGATTGTCTGTTGGCAATGCTTATTCATCCCATTGACTGATCAAAATACAGCTAGCAGAGTTTCAGCTGACTTCACAAGGTCCCATATGCTTCAGCTTTTGGTGCTGCTCTGCAGACCGGTTTTCAACATTGCTTGAAAGTTGAGGGGGCTTCCAGGCAGGGGGTGGAGAAGCTGAGCCAGCAGCTTCTCAAGAGGCCACAGGTGCCACTGCTTGTCATTTGAGCCCATCTGAACTGCCTCTTTGCACAATGTTATGCAACCATTGTGCATTCGTTGTTCCAAGTCTACATGCTATAAGCTGCATCTCCTGTGTCTGGCACATCTCTGGTGTCATCATACACTCAATAAAGCAGTGACAGGCAAGGCAGCACATGCAGGTGTTTGCATGCTGGTCCAGACATAAGCATCTGCCTGGCAGTACATCTTCTCAATACACATTGCATTACCCATAGGTGGTGCCCGGTGGTGTTCATCAGCAGCAGGCTATTGCTCAGCTTGAGCAGAAGCACCAGAGCCAGCTGGCTGCTCTGTTTCAGCAGCTGGCAGACGCTGAGGAGCGAGCACAGTCTCAGAAAGAAATGATGAAGGCTGCTGAGAATCACACAGAGAGCAGCAACGCTGTCCACACGTAACCTTGCAGCTAAAAGCTTAGCTGCTAGCATCGAGGCACATGCATCAACGTTGTTAACAGTAAAGAGCATTCTTGCCAGGCAAAAGTTTGGTGACTATATATGGACATATAAATACATGTATATACGCTGTGAAATGGCAGGTGTACTTATCTATACACATGCTCAAAGTCACAATCACTCTGAAGATCAGAAAGGTCAAGCCATTTCACAGAAACTGAAGCTCATTCACACACTGAATGACTGACTGTCGCAAAGACACAACAGAAAACTGGCGCATTTAAGAACAGCTGCATGGAATCACCTCGCCTCATACTTACATCAGAAGAATCATCTGACAATGTGCCAGAAGGGCGAGCTTTCATGGTGGACAATGGCGGTGCAACCCTACTGAAGCTGTCTCTGATCATGAATGAGCCTTTTCTTGTCAAGGTGACTGCTTTCCGAACGTAACGTTTGGTCTGACTGGCGCCAACAACCGCAATCAGGACCAGTTCCAGAACTACAAAGCTGATGTTGAGAATCACGAGCTCGAGAAGGGCTCCCACAGCCTCTAGACCTTGAGTGCTGGCAACATTGCTGGGATCCATGCAATACAAACAGCCAGTTGCCGTCAAGACCACTGTAAGCAAGCCCAGCACCTATGCAACAGCAGGCAAACAATGTGTTTGCCTTGGAACACATCAGGCTTAACATATGAGGAACAAAGGCACCAGGTTGTTGCATGCCACTTCATCAGCATGCAGTTTCAAGTTTGACACATGGTGATGTAAAGCAAGAAGCTCATATGATATCAGCCACAACGTGGATGCCTGAGCTCTTCAGTGGCACAACTGTAGAGCGACATGATGAGTACAGATACCTTGGCTTTGTGTTTCATGCCACCAAAAACATGGCATATGGCGTCGAATACCTAGTGGCTGCTGGGAAAAAGGCAGTGCATGCCATGCGACGGCGTTGCATCTCCCTCCATCTGTCTGATCCTGCTACCATATGCAAGCTGTTTGACATTTTGGTGTTACCCATTTTGAGCTATTCTTGTGAAGTTTGGGCAGTCAATCCCAAAGTTGGGGCAAAAGCTGAACTGGTGCATAGGCAGTTTCTGAAGCAATTGCTTGGTGTCAGAAAAAGCACTACCAACCAAATAGTGCTTGCAGAATTTGGACGTTTCCCGTTACAGATTCACTTTTGGCAGCAGATTTTACTTTACCACAACCAAGTCCGTGCTCTACCAAACAGCCGGCTTGACAAACTAGCATTGATTGATGGTTTTTGGGACAGCAACCCTCCTCATAGGGTTGAAGCCCTTTCAGGCAATTGGAGATCTGATGTGCGCCTGTTTATTGACACACATGGGCAAACAGATCCTGTATGACGAGTTAGATATTTCCATCAATTGTTGAGCGAGAAAAAGCGCGCTGGGTTGAGGACTTTCTTTTTGACACAGACCATAGCAGCTTGCAACTCTACAGGACTGTCTACAAAGCCAATCATACCAACGCTCTGACTATTTGTCTACTGTCAGATGCTATCCCCACAGGAGATTGATCAGTAGGTTCAGGTGTGGTTGCTATGGCCTACATGTTGACACAGGCCGCTTTGGCAACGATAGTGAACACCGCAGCAGAGAGGATAGGGTCTGTCTTGTGTGCATGTCTGGCTCAGTTGAAGACCAACACCATTTCTTGTTTGACTGCCCCGCATACTGTCACATACGTCAGCAGTACAGCCACCTTTTCCATCAGGCTTCATCTTCAGTAGCAGCTTTTCTGGCTACTGACCAACCCAATGTGGTAGGCAATTATCTCAAGACTTGTTTTGCACAAAGACAATCTGTTTTGGCCAGTCCACTTTTAGCTTGGCTTCTGAACTTTGTGGAGCTAGATTAGTGTAGAGCGTGTGGCGTCGCGGTACTAGCGCCCTCCTTCATTACAGCATCACTACAGCAATTTCTTTGGTGCTGTATATACGAATAGTTGTATGGATTGTTTTCCCAGTTATTGTCTGTTGACTCCCCTGATGAGTCCTAAAGACAGGAAATGTAAATTGATTGATTGATTGTATCGCAAGTTGAGAAGAATGACGCGATGAAGAAGATCTTCCTGATATCTGACATGGCTGCACATGTGCTGCGCATGACAACTGAGCACGTTATTTGTTATCACCAATAAGTGAGGTCGTCGCCAAACAAATTCGGCGAAGATCAGACTGCAATACCGCTTTGCAAGATGAGGTGTGTCCTCGTGGCCAGCACTTACCGATAGAGCCGGCTCAATCTGCATTATACCTCGCAATATGCGCTGCCTAAAACGAGGGTTGCATTATCCTTGAGGCGTAGCTTGCGAGAGTCGTGTTGGTTTTGGTGTTGCTTATGTAGGTCGACAACAAGCACACCCGTTGCCTGACGTCCATTTTGTGGCTTGCAGGCAGGCTGCAAGCACAGGATCCCGGGTGTTTGCTCAGGCCAACCGGTAAGCCAATAACCGATTGCGATCGCAACTTCGTTCACATGATGCCCTTCAGTTGCTGACCCTTAGCCATGCATGCAGGGCCTGCGCAGTCGCGAATGTCACCCCAGCGGCATACTCGTCTGCTCGGGTGTTCCGACCAAAGGCGCCAGCCGCACACACGTTCTCACGTGCCTTCAGACCAGCTGTCGTAGCAGCAGCTGCAGCCCCTCAGCTCAAGGACATTGACCACAGTGACATTGCTAGCAAAGTCAAGCGACAATTGTTGATCAATGGAAAGTTCGTCGATGCCATTGGCGGTGAGGCAGCTCACTACCAATATCAGCTTGACATGCAGTCGTTGCCATGTCTTCTGCCAGCGCGCATGCAGACTGCACTGCTGACAGCTTTTTCAAGTTTCACCTATTCCCCCACTTGCAAATACACAAGATAGCTCCAGTGTGCTATCTGTGATGCTACCTGCAGTATTGTGACGCCTTATGTGCGCTGGTGGCATGGGACCACAAAAGCAGCATCAGCCTGTACAGCTTCATCCATGTTTGTTTCAGGTGAGACTTTTGGCACTGAGGACCCACGTACAGGAGAGATCTACACTCAGGTGGCAGAGGCTCAGGAGGCAGATGTTGATGCTGCTGTCAAGGCTGCGAGGATGGTAAACACCCACTCTGTTGTCTGTCTCAAAATCATAGTGCATCTCTTGCACAGTCTGTCTAAGTTTCATAGCGCATTTCTTGCACAGTCTGTCCCAACTTCATAGCGCATCTCTTGCACAAGCACAGAAGCAAGACTGTCCTTTTTCTTTGTTACATAGTGTCTCCCTAGTGTCTCCCAAATCACACGGTGTCCAGTTGACTCAACCTGCTCGTGTGCACAGCACAGCAAGCAATGTCAACATTACAACATGCCACCTTGCAGCAGGCAATGTCTCAGCAAGCAATTGGACAAGTGGGTTGCATCTCGTCTAAGTGCTACACAAGATCAGCTACTAGTTCACCTCACAAGTGAGAAGGATATTGTGTGTTTACAGGCCTTTGACCACGGACCCTGGCCTCGCATGACTGGCCGTGAACGCGGTGCCATCTTGTATAAGTTTGCTGACCTGATGGAGCAGAACACCCATGAGCTGGCCATCCTGGAGTCTCTGGACAACGGCAAGCCACTCTCTGCCTCCAAGTAAGCCCTTAATCTCTTTGTCCTGCCTCCAAATATGCCCTTCAACTGCTTGTTCTGCCTTCAAGTATGCCCTTCGACTGCTTGCTCTGCCTCAAGGCATGCCCATCAACTGTTCGTTCTGTCTTCCAGCATACCCTTCAACTGCTTGTTCTGCCTCTAGGCATGCCCATCAACTGGTTCTTCTGCCTCCAATCAGGCCCTTCAATTGTTACAGGCCCTTCAATTGTTACGACTGTCTGTTCTACCTCAATCAGACTGGACGGCTATCACTGTGCGTCGCTAGGCAATTGCACTACTGCTGATTGAAAAAAAGCATCATCTGTGGGGGGGGAAGGATGGGGGGGGGGGGGGGGGGGGGTTTTTTATGAA
>JAABUP010004903.1_pt1 | contig 21315 bp, 25 predicted proteins | sample 5559201 | NCBI WGS metagenome assembly JAABUP01 (sample SAMN10711887, study PRJNA513373) | rock metagenome | isolation source: Antarctica rocks | place: Antarctica
TTTGGCGAAAGGATTGCTGGATTGCATGTCTGCGGAGTTGTTGGATTTGAAAGATGCTGTTCTTGAAGAGGTATTGGAATCTTTGCGCGAGGACAATTTGCTTCTGAGGGAGCCGAAGAGAGGCATTTTGGTGGGAGTGGAGGTGTTCGTGAATGAAGAGGTGTTCGAGCATCGCGACTGATCCAGTATGAAAGGCATGATGACTGGAGTGAATCCGTTTGTTGTGAATGAGACCAAACAATTGAAGTATTAAGACAGATGCAGGTAAGCGTGAGGAGATTAGGTTAATTTGGTGATGCTCTAGATAGGAGCTACAATGTCAATGCAAGTCACTTGATGTTGCTGATGACGGTAGTGATGAGATAGTCTCTGATCTGTCACAACACTCAAACCTCTTATATACATTTTTCTTTCAGAATATCATCCCTCCCAAGAACAAGGCCACGCCGATGGAGCCATTGCAGTTCTGCCTCGTCGAAAGCCAGATGATGATATTATCAAACGCCGATATTAGTCTCAACTCTGTTACAGAAGGCTGAGCGATGTTTTGTATGATAGAAGGCAGTGTATGATCAGCCCTAAAGGGAATGTTGAGCATGGGGGAAACACCCTACGAGATGTGATAAGCGCTAATGTAATGCCAATGCCCCGGGCTGTGGCTTCCTAGTCACGCTCGCTACCAAATTTCAAAAGGACGCAGCAGGCCGCAAGCGGCTATGTCGGCAGAACATTGTCATTTGCGCCAATTACAAGCCGAGCGCAAAGGCGGTCAGAAGCTGGGTGATTGCATTTGGACCCACCTTGTTGTCTGGCTTGTAGGCTTGCCATGCGTTCCCTGCAGCACAATTCGGTGTGAAAAGCTTGTCTCTGGATGCCTTGCTTGTGTCAGGCAACCATAGGCCCAGGAAAGGAACCTCGATGATTACCTCCAGGACTAAGGCTATGGGGAGTGCCGAAGAAGACTGTACGATATCAACTGATAGAGCTCGGCTTGTCAAGACCACTGCTCGGCATAGCCTCAGACAGCTTTGAATTGAGAAGTTGTCTAGCTAGCACTAAGTCCAAGCTCAGAGATGTTGTGCCTAAGGCTAGTGGGCCGCCTTGATGTGCGGCTTGTCCGTATCAGGAGGTTCGCGAGAGTCTTATAACCAAAGCCTTACAGTCGACTCTGCTTCCAGTCCACCTCCTCGGCGGTGAGCTGATACGCATGATGCAGGTTCTGAGGCAGCGGTGACGTACAGCTACCTAGTCGATAGGAATTGAGGCTCCCAGTCCCTCTCCCGTGCTGTGAACATCTCCCTAGCCTTGTCATGCTGCTCACATTTGTTCCGCCGTATCATCCTTTGCGGTGAACAAGCCCAGCTTTCCACCCTAGGATGCTTAGACCACGCAAGCTCAGCTTTACCGTGAGTCCAGCACTTTCCACAAACCCCTGCTTCAGATTCAAGATAGCGCTGGATCAAGTCTACCGCTGGCCGGAACCTGGTCCTGAGTCCACAGTGCGAGTGATGCTTATTGATTTGGTATGAGGGACATTGGCGTAACGTATCCAGCAGGTGATCAATTGTATCAACATAAGGTTCCGAACCGCTGCAACCATAGATCATGCTCTGTAGGTGTAGCGTCCCAACACGGGTGAGAAAGCGGATCATTTCCCCGAGCTGGAAAGAATCACACTGTGGAGACGAGTCATAGCCAAGCTTACACTGGCGTTGTTTGGAGGTATAAGCCTTCAGAAAGTAAGTCTGTATAGAATTTATGGTGTCGAGTATACACTCGTGGCGGTACATCAACTCCTCTGCGGAACGTCAGTATCATATGGCTGAAGAAGAATGATCGACGCACCTTCCAGGCCGCTAGGTAAAGTCCACCAAAGTGCCCTGTCTCCCTCGTCTTCATTCTCTAGTGAACCGGCCCAGCACCTGGAGCCATGCATGACCAGGCGCGTGCTACAAGATGTCACCCACTCTGGGAAATCCAACAGCACGCCGCTGAGCAAAATCTGGCGTATCGGTTCTTCTTTATATGTCGAGTTGAGCCACTTCGTTGCAAACACCCCATAGACCCAGTGACGGGTTTTAACAAATTCTCTGATTTTTTGTAGACCATCAAACCTATCCGCAATGACGACAAGATTGGCAAGCCATGAAGGAGACGACTGGTATTCATGAGAGGGGTCTCCAAGCAATATACGTAAGAATGTGGTCATCAAGTCCTCATGCCGAGCACGTCGTGACAGTTGTCCAATGCCCACAACAGAGATGCCAGGCAGCTCAATTGCGGGTACGTCTCTCAAAGAGGGATATCGTTCTCGAAGCGTGCTCTGCACTGTCTTCACATGCGCACCCTCGCTGAACTTTTCAGGGTCGAGCAGATTGCGGAAATACAGGGAAGAGCCTCGAAGTCCGCCCGTTGACACCTGATATAGTATATGCTTATCCTCGGATGGAATATGCACATCCAGAATGAGATCCGCATCGTCTGAGATGCGAATAGTGGTCCTTTTGGCCTGGCTACGATCTGAAGTATGCTCATCAGACTTCAAGGCTTCGGATTCAGCATCGTGTATGGACGAAGTGGTGGACAAGGTGCACATCGCGCCACTCTTTGGACCAGCAATCGCAAAGGCTTGGATATATATTCGAGTGGCGGCGACTGCGACGAGGGCAGCTCTTTCCCTCAATCCGTCGTCAGGGATGAGAGCAGTGCGTTTGGCTAGGGAGTTGCCCCAGGCTGATAGGATCTGTTCATGGATAAGGCCAAGCCATCGTGAGGGACCGCACTGGAGGAAATTGGTTGAAGTTTGTCAATGAGGTTGCGTTAGTTAGAAGAATCATAAAGGTAGGCAGCAACGTAGATCAATGCGTGACCAATCATCGGGCTCGCGATGCGGCTTACGGATATGGGTGCTCTCAGCAGCACACCTCCAATTTCTATCTTGTCTCGCTCTTGCAAGCAACAGGCAAATGCTTTTGGAGTATGACAGCAGCCTGGGACCTCGAGAAAGATCCTGAAAATGAAGGCATCTGCGCCGGTCTTCAAAGGTGTTCAGTTTACAGCGGTACGTCTTGTGGATCTCTTTAGTTTAGCACCTGCGTCGATGTCACTATGCTAACGCGCAGGCCGAGAGTTGAAAATATGCCCTCAAGAAACGCCATGTAAAGCTCTGTCGCAAACATCTCTGTCGCTCGTCCAAATCATAAATACGAACAGAAGTGTGGAATTGCGCTTCAGTGAACCCCAAACACGACGACGCTCGTCTATACTAATCAATACTTTTGATCGTCGCCTTCACGCCTTCCCCTTCGCCTTCCGTCTTGTCAAATCTAGGGATTACTCTTTCTGGAGTGCGTTCCTCGCCTTCTTTGTTGGCACCAATCGATACTATGCCAGACTTTCTCTTCAGCAACGGCCAATGCCCTTTCTTCTCGTTGTACCGCATGGCCAGGAAGGCTATTATGACACAGACCCAGTAGAGGTTATAGGAGATGACGGAGCCATAAGTTGCGGAATTCTGCCAGCCAAAAAGGGCGTTGAAGATACCCCAGCCTCCACCACCATTGATTCCCGCATTACAACACTGAACGGATAGGTTAGGCATAAACTCGAAGCATGAATGAGAACTAGGGCCGGTGCTACTTACATTGACATGCCATACGCTTTGACGAATATCGTACGAGCCTGGACCGGAGCCGGACTCCGCAGCACCACTTCCAGCGATCGAGTTCCACTTGGACCAATCAGCAGACGCCCAAGTCCCACTGCATTAGTGAACAAGGAGACACACCTTGTTAATCTCGAATCTCCACACTGCCTTGGAGAAGAGGCCCGCGGCGACAACATATAGGGCACAGGTAGACACAATCAGGAATGTCTGGATGGACGCAAGGTTCCCTCCTCTGCATCAGGTTTGAGTGCTATCCCGAGATATCGACATCGGATGTTCAACTTACTTGTAGATGAGGAAACTAACCAAGCTTCCCCCGGCAATGCCGACGACAACTGGAATAGGAAAAGACGTAGCGGGAAGACCGAGGCTCACACCACCGATGAAGACGACAGCTTCCAGACCTTCTCGGAGGACTGTGATGAAAGGCAGGATGAACATGGCATACTTCTCGCACCATCTCTTGAATCGGCCGCCTGCGCTAGCCTTGCTAACGTCCTTTGCTTCAAGGGCTTTCGCCAGCTTCATCCGCCATTTGTCTTGAAGCTTTGACACGCGAAGCAATGCAGCGCCCATCAGAGTGATGATGATGGAAGAGAAAAGGCTGAAAGTTCCTTCCCAGATGTCTTCCGTGCCGGCCCAGTGGTCTTTTCCTAGGCCATAGAACGCTCCGATCATGCCGGCGCCCACCAAGACACAGACAATCAACCCAAGGACCGTACCCCACCACACCTATACAATGTCAGACGATGGGGCTCCTGTCTGTGAACATACAATTCTGGTGGAGGACTCCGTACCTGTCTTACGAGTTTCCTATATGTTGCCGGATCTCGATCTGGGCCAAGGGTCTGCTTCAGAAAAGACAACAAGATGGCCACAATGATGCCTGTCTCTATCGTCTCTCGAAGGCATATGAAGAACACTGCGCAAAGAGGTGTCAATACGGGTCCAGATGCATCTCGTAACATTGTCTCCTAACTTACCGGGAACTGCAAACACGTTCACCATGTTGACAATTCACCTGAGGAAGAGTAAGATTAAGTCCAGACCGACCACAGGGCTCCTGGACACACGATAGGCCTAAGAGGGTTGAAATGTTTCGATCTGATAAGAACAGGAAACGCGAGATGATCTGATAAAAGGGCGGGACGACGATCTGATAAGTAAATGGGCAGCTGAGCCAAGCGAATTCAGTCAGAGCCTCTAGTAGGTATTGGCGTCAATTCACGGATTGACATAGCCGTACTGGCAAGGAAGTTCATTCGGAAGCCGATATCGGGGTTGGTAAGAAGGCCGGATCATCGATGCCGAACACTCTATGTGGAGAGAAAAGAGTTTGGCTTTTCAGTTTTGTCTCTGTGCACTGCATATTTCTGACGGACATCCGGAAAGCTCCGCGCAAGATCAGATAATTCCAGGATCTAATCTCTGCACGCACGAGTACTGAGGTATTAGCGTGCCGAGACAAACACAAAATTTTATCTGATCGCGCGATTATGATCTGATAAGTAGGTAATAGTCTACGACCGATATCATCATTTTGCTTTGGAGGACTCTCACAATTGTCCCAGCCACGCGGCAACAAGACAACCGCAGACGTGGTATTGTAACTCCCCGTTGCTAACCATTGCACATGCGCTGTCTGCCCTGGGTACCTCGACGCCGTTCTGCAGCTCACTTCACTCAGTCCAAATCTAGCGCTTTACGTTATCGATTCAGTATCTATCCGGGGATTTGACTGGGGCACCCCAAGCAAGGGAAATCCGATCACTTGTCGCTTGACTTCCTTGACTACCCAGGTTCACCACTTGAGCATACAACTACCGGAGGAGTGCCACGTTGCCGGTGGTCCATTCGTCCTAGGAGTTGCTTCTGACCAGATCGAGCAGTACGGTGGCAAGAGCAAGGGCATTGATCTAACTTGACCTGTGTCCGGAGCGTGGCTGTGGCCGTGGCCGTGGACTCGTCCCAACCACCTTCTTCCCTGCATCCTAGCAATCCCTCCTGATATTGAGAAGGTTCCCCTGGGTCTGATCCTAAGCACAACATCAACCTCCTCACCCTTCCCATCAACACGCTTCTGCGCGTTTCGCATGATCTGATTGCAATGGCTCTTTCTCTATCGAATTCTCTCTACAGAACTGCTGCTCTTCTTCTTCTTCTCGGCTTTTCGGCCCAGGCTACCACTGTTACCTACGACTTCAACATAACCTGGGTGGTGACCAACCCGGACGGCGTTTTCCACCGTCCTACCATTGGGATTAATGGTCAATGGCCTCTCCCCCACATCACAGCTACTGTAGGAGACAGAGTTGTAGTCAATGTCAACAACCAGCTCGGCAATCAGAGCACAAGCTTGCACTTCCACGGACTTTATATGAATGGCACCACTCACATGGATGGACCTGTAGGTGTAAGCCAGTGCTCGATACCTCCTGGAGCTTCTTTCACATACAATTTTATGGTAAGCGCATCTTACCTACTACAGTGCTGTTCATGAGGTTTTCGTTTGACAGTTCTCAGATTGATCAACCTGGAACATACTGGTATCACTCCCACGAGTCCGGCCAGTATCCGGATGGCCTTCGAGGTGCTCTCATAGTCAACGATCCTGAATCTCCCTACAAGGGTCAGTACGACGAAGAGATTGTTCTTACGCTGTCAGACTGGTACCATGACCAAATGCCACCTCTGCTGAAGAAATTTATGAGTGTTACCAATCCCACAGGCGCTGAGCCAGTACCCAATGGAGCACTCATGAACGACACGCAAAATCTCACTCTCTCAGTGGAACCTGGAAAGACATACATGTTCCGTATGGTCAACCTGGGCGCCTTCGCTGGACAGTATCTGTGGTTCGAAGGCCACACAATGCGCATCGTTGAGGTCGATGGTATCTACACTGAGCCGGCCGAAGCGGACATGATCTACCTAACAACAGCGCAGCGATACAGCGTGCTAGTCACGATGAGGAATGACACAGATTCTAATTTCGCAATTGTGGGCAGTATGGATCAGGTAACTACCCTTTCGATAAAAGTCCATGAACGACAAAGCTAAGCCATGTCAAAGGATCTCTTCGATACCGTTCCGCCCACCCTAAATCCCAATGTCACGGGCTGGCTTGTGTATGATAGGACAAAGGATCTACCAAAACCGGCTCTTCTGGAAAATCTTGATCCTTTCGACGATTTTAGCTTGGTCCCTACTGATGGCGAGGAGTTGTACGACCTCGTCGACTATTCCTTTAATCTCGATGTCAAGATGGACAACCTCGGGGACGGTGCGAACTAGTTAGTCTTAGTGAACCTTCGTTTGGTACATCTCTGACATATCCTACAGTGCCTTCTTCAACAACATCACGTATGTCCGTCCAAAGGTTCCGACGCTTTACTCCGTCATGTCTTCCGGTCTTTCTGCCACCAATGCAGAGATTTACGGCGTCAACACCAACCCCTTCATTCTCAAGAAAGGCGATGTTGTGGAGATTGTCGTCAATAACGATGATAAAGGCAAACACCCATTCCATCTCCACGGCCACAGTTTCCAAACAGTCGTTAGATCCGAGGAAGCAGCTGGTTTCTACGTCGGCAACGAAACCTTTCCGAAAGTGCCCATGAGAAGAGACACTATTATGGTAAAACCCAACGGAAATATTGTACTTCGTTTCAAGGCAGATAACCCAGATAAGTCCATCGCTAGCCTTGTCTACTCTCACCTGCTGACGGAACTTCTCACGCGTCTGGCTGTTTCACTGTCACATTGAATGGCATGTCAGCTCTGGTCTCATGGCCACTATGATCGAGGCACCTGAGGAGTTGCAGAAGACTCTGGTGATTCCTCAAGACCATCTACAAGTTTGCAGCGACCAGGGTGTACCCACGACTGGCAATGCTGCAGGCAACACGAGAAATCTACTTGACATGACGGGAGCCAATGAACCACCTTCACCGTTGCCAGCTGGTTTCACGGCGAGGGGCATCGTGGCGCTTGTGTTCAGTTGCTTGAGCGCTTTCTTAGGAATTGCGGTTATTGCATGGTAAGTGCATAAGCCATGTCGTTTTTATCTACCTTCTACTCCTGTGACATGCGATACTGACGGCAATGTGCAGGTACGGTGCCGGCGAGATCGGTGCTTCAGAGCTTGCATCAGCGAAGAAGCGGATTACTGAAGCCGGAATCGAAATGTGAAATAGTCGCGGTGGCGAGATGGATGCTCCTGGATGTCCTGTCTGAAGAACACGGCGTCCCATGTGTATGATGTTAGGTTATCAAAACAAAAGCATGTTAACGACGTATCGTGATCTTCGATGTATGCAAGCCGACGGCGCCACTGATCTTATCGTTTCCTTTTCTAACGATAGAATTGGATATCACTCCATGTATATAGCGTAGATGCTTTGGTTTCTGAGTGAGCATTGGGATATCCTAGTGAGTGCAATGTATTGGAATTTAGACCCTTGCCAGATCTGAGAAGATCAATTCGAAACGTAATTTATATCAAGCTCTTCACAACCCAATTTTCTGGATCCTATATCACTTCCCATACCTCTGACCTCAGCAACACTTGAACCTGCAGCTGGACACTTGTTCTGCTACACTGTCTTGATACGTCCCAGCACAACCATAAATCTCACAATGCCACCTTCGCGACATCCGACGTTCACACAATCTTTCTCCCACCGCGCCTCCCTACCCGACACGAACCCTCTAGCAGCCTACCTCCTGCATCTCATAACCGTCAAGAGGTCGAATCTCTGCGTCTCTGCAGACGTCAGCAGCACCGCCGCGCTATTACAGCTTGCCGAAGACGTCGGAGACTCGATATGCGTGCTCAAAACGCACGCAGACATCATCGATGACTGGAACGAGCGGACGGTACGGAGATTGAAGGAGATAAGCAGACAGAAAGGCTTCCTACTATTCGAGGACAGGAAGTTTGGGGATATTGGGAGTACATATCTCCCCCCCCCACTCCACTCAGGCTCTACACCCATACAACTCATAAAGGAGGAAACGGCACGAAGCTGACCACGCCCTCTCATCACAACAGGCACCGTCCATAAACAATACACCTCCGGCCACCACCGCATCTGCACCTGGGCAACCCTTGTAAACGCCCACATCTTCCCCGGCAACACCATCATCACCGCCCTCAAAGCCGCCGCCCTATCCACCCTAACCTCCCTCAACCAATCCGTCTCCACCGAAATTAGCGCCGGCACCCCGCGCAGCTCCTCCGACACCGACTACTCCCACTCCGACGACGGAGAGGACGAGAGCGCAGAAGCGTACAGCACTAGTGGGAGAAAACGAAGCATCGTCACTGCGACGACCATAAGTCAGTATACGGAACATACGACGCACCCTGCCCCTCTGACACCGCGGAGCGTGCCTGATGACGATGAGGATGATGTGGGGGTGAGGGTGGCGGCGCTGGGAGAAGCGCCGGTGGCGAGGGGGTTGTTGTTGCTTGCGGAGATGAGCTCGGAGGGAAATTTGTTGACGGGGGAGTATACGCGGAAATGCGTGGATGTTGCTCGTCAACACCGTGATTTTGTGCTTGGATTCATCGCGCAGCGGTCGCTGAATAGCGAGCCGGAGGATAATTTTGTCGCCTTTACGCCGGGGGTGTCGTTGCCGCCGGCTGGAGAAGAAGATGGTGGAAGTGGTGGGAAGGAGAAGAGGGGGGATGGATTAGGGCAGCAGTATAATACGCCGAGGAAGGTAGTGCTGGAGGAGGGATGTGATGTTGTGATTGTGGGACGGGGGATACTGGGGGTGAGGGATAAGAAAGGGGAGGCGGAGAGGTATAGGAGGGAGGCTTGGGGGGCTTATGAGGAGAGGATTGGGACGAAGAAGTAGTGGTAGCGGTTAGGAGGTAAAGTTTTGAGAATACTCTAAGCGTTGCATGCGTCTACGTTTTGGCATTGATGGTGCTTGTGAAATTTGGAAAACTTGTTATTCTCATACTGTTGAGTAGCTGAGACTCTCAAACTGTGGTGTCATTCTCAAACACTCAAAGTGGATATTCTGTTCCATCTTATCGAGTACATAGCTCTGCTCTCCAATCGCTACCGTAACTTAAGCCTTGGAAGTAACCAAACACATGACAGACCAACAATCTTACGCTTGGCGTCCAAACCCTATCCCTGACCTATCCAACCTACATTCTCACCTTCAATCGATCCAAACCCAACTTATTGACCAACTCTACCCCAACGCCCCCTTCTCCGCCAAATCCTCCTCCTCATCACTCTCAAAACTCGTATCCTCCCTATTCTCCCCCTTTCCCTCTCTCTCCTCCACAACCTTCTCCTTCTTTCCCACCCTCAACTTCAGCCTAACCTTGCCCCTCTCCCCCGGCCTCGGCACGACATCCACCCACCCCACCTTCTCCAACTCCCTCCCAACCCTCTCATCCACACCCCTCAAAATTTCACTCAACTCCCTCCCCCTAACCTCCTCCGCACTAACCTCAACCAGCAATCCCCCAATCTCCATAACGCCTCTCATCGTCCGTGTCTCCCCACCAACATATATTTCCGGACAATCTTCGGGGTATGCATAATGCAATCCGTTCTTCTCCATGAACGCGTTGTTAGAAGTTTCGGGGTGGATGGAGGACGCGATTGCTGCGAGGGTTGGTGGGGGTTGTGGTGGTGGTGGGGTGTTAGGGAGGGTTGGTGTTTGGGTTCGGCGGCGCTTGAGAGAGGGTGCTGGAGAGGATTTGACGGGTGAGGGAACCGGTGGAGTGTCAGCTGGACCGTCGAAGTATGTGCCGTGCGGGCGGGTGTCGAGGAAAGAGGGGGAGGGCTTATAGTAGAGGGCGGAGCAGGCCTCGCAGTACCAAGAGTCTAGTCATGCATTGGTTAGCGGATGCGATACAGTGCTGAACGGGGCAAGGTGGCTTATACCGCCCTCGTCTGGCACCATGGCTAAGCCGGTACATTTGAGATGAAACCAGCCGACTAAGCAGAATTCTCCGTCGCATTGGATCATGCCTAGCTCGTCATCTGGTTGGTGGCAGATACACCAGTATTCTGGAATATGGAACTTCTTGTTCTGGGAAGAATCTTTGTCGAGGTCTCGCTTCAATCTACGAGTCAAACTCATCACCCTACTGGAGGGCAGTGTGGGGACATCTGCATCCAGATCCTCTGTCTTTGGTAGGAATTTGCCATTCGCGTCGCGTGCTTGTAGACGAGCACACTTGTGTGCCGGCGATTGGATCCTGAAATGGCTGGCTGGCTCCAAGGAGGAGGACAGCGTGTCGTCCATGAACTTGCGTTTCTTCGCCTTTGCAGCATATGTCTTCTTCGATTCGACTTCACGCAGAATCTTCTCAACTTCACGTTGACGACGGAGGCGTTCCTGTATAGTTTGGCTTGATCTCACTAGAGGGCCGTCTGCGGTATGTTCTGGTTCATTCGCTGAGGCCTCTGTCACGTAGCCGCCATCTGTTATAAGTCGAGAATGAGTTGGTGTTGTCGGTCTAGCTGCCTTTATGGCCGGTCGTGGGGTGGTCACTCGCCTAGAATTATTAGTACCTGGTGTGCGAGTTGCAGCACCCCTGGTATTATACTTGGACGACGGTGTCATTGGGCCCTCTGCTGGATATTGGTTACCAGGAGGGACTCCTCGTGGCGTTATAACAGAACTGTCGGCTTGGTGACGATCAGGTATCGCGAGCAAAGCGGCTTCGCGCTCTTCTTCGTCCGTCACCATTGCTCCAACCTGCGCTGCAGCCCGCAAAATTGATGTTCGAGGGGGCCCTTTCTGGCGCCAGGGCCTTGGAGGAGGCATGTCATCATCAACAGCTCCATCGATGCTTAGCGAAAGTCCCAAATCCAGCCCTATCGTTGGAGCGGCAGGTTGGTCTGTTGCAGTAAGATCATTGCGTGGTACTGTAGCATCACTTGTTCGTATACTCGCCGGTTTCTTGAGATGATTGTGCTGGTTTAGTGCGGACGATGGTGAGCGCTTGGCTGCATCTTGCGCGTCACGAGCCTTTGCTGTGGGTCTCTTAGTTCTAGTTGAGAGGAATCTCTGAGGGGATGGTTCCACTTTCTGCGGAGCACGCTTGACACCCATTCTAATATTATCATCATCCATGAGGGTGGGTGGTGACTTAGCCACAATCGTGCTTGTCGGTTCGCATGGGGGTCGAAGAAAAATCTTTGCCTTCTTCTTGAGAGCTTCAGGACTTCTTGGAGCTTGACGGTGGCTCGAGTCGACATCATATGACAAAGTTCCTGCAGAAGGATTGTAAGGCTTGACAGTGTCTGTAGTTGCCAGAATCCGTTCTGGCCTCTCAGACCATGCCAGGGCGTCCTTCTTGACGTGTGGCGCTGCTTGTAGCATTCCCACTCCGTTCCAAAGATCTTCAATACAAGTAAGGCAGTACCATGTTATACTATGCTTTCCTTGACCATGCAAACCACCTTCGACATTTCCATCTGGCCGTTCCACGGTCCCGCTTGGATACAATTCGTCTATGGATACCACAGCACGCTTGAGATTCTCTCTCGGCTCTAAACTCAATCGATAGGATGCAGAAAGTATGCGCTTTCGTGTTGCTGGACAACAAGGCTGGGCACATGTTGTGATCTTGGCTTTGAAGACAGATGGAGGAAGCTTCTGCAGGACGAAGATGTGACCATCTGTTGCATTCAGACGTTAGCTATGAAGCTTGGGTTACAACGAGAACAATTTACCTCGGAGTTTGGCTTGAATTTGGCGCTGACAATTCCTTAAGAGCAAGTCTTTTGTCCAGGCTGTCTTGAAGCGAATTGAACCGCTTGCTTGCTCAAGCTTTCCATATGTTTCCCAGTCCAGTCGCTGCTGCTCCTGGGCTATCGATTCTACTTTCCATTCCCGAAAAATGTCCACTGCCTTAACCGCAGCACTGTGCTCCTTGGGATACCCAGAAGCGAATTCGAGATCGTTTCTGTCACCATCTTCGGAGCTTTCACCACTACTCTCGCGCTCCACAATGACAACTTCGAAGTCGTGAGCTGGTTTCCTGCCACTACCTTTCTTTAGGCTGGAGTAGGATGTCACGGAAGTTCTGCGCAACTCCTTGGTTCTCGGTTCCGCTATCCGCTGCTTCGTTGGCGAACGGACATCGTAGGCTACATCTGTCAGTGTCTTTGACAGAGCTTTGAGACCTCTCGGATAGTCTCCATGAGCCTGCGTGGAGCTCTCGAAACTCAGAGCACGAGGCTGTTCGGAGGAGAGCGGTGTGGACAGAGATCGAACAGTCATAGGAGTCTTGAAGCAGCTTAGTTTGGCGTGACGCGACGGAGATCTTGGTGTCGAAGTAGTCTCTGATTGTGAAGGGGCTTTCTCAAACTGCACAGTGGAAATAACCTCTCGAGTAGGCGGTGGAGGTGAGAGCGACACACCTATGAAACTATCTTTGGAAGCTGCGTTCAAATATAAACCATCCGAATAGACATCAACCTGCCTCTGCGGCACGAACTCACTTCTGCCTTCAGTCCGACCGGTGTTATCTAGGTCAGACGCGCCGTCAAACGAGCCCTGGATACCTGAGAGGTACGCTCTTGGAACGTAAGAGGAATTTTCTGGAAAACCACTTGCTCCAAAACTGGTACCGACGAGGGCGCTGGTATAAGATATTTGACGGGGTATCAAGGTGGAGAGCTCGCGCTCGAAAGTGACTTGTTGCTGGCCTGGCAAGCTGGAAGTTTCGTTACGTGAAGCAATGTGATTGAAATCAGTGCTCTCGCGCCGGGATGCGTAGCCAGCACCATTGTCGGAACCATAGGATGAGATGAGTCTTGGTGAGGACATTGAGTGGGGTTGTGACCTCTCTGGTCGCAGTGTCCGGACGTGACCATGTCGCCGATCGCGATCTAAAACCTCAGAAGTAGCCCTGGAAGATTGTTGAGCCAAGGGACCATAATCTAAGAAAGATGCCGAGTATTCCATCATCTCTGACCGAGCGTGTCTCGTGTCTATTGGTTCATCGATCGTAGATTCCTCGCGCGGATGTCTGGGACGTACTGTCACGTCTTACAGAAACAGGAAGGACTAAATTAATCTGAAGTTTGCAGATGCCAAATACATAGGAATTAGCGTGCCTGAGAAGCTAGACTGTTGAGCGACAGCCGTTTGCTATGTGTTGAGTTTTGGGCGGTTGCTGTGTTTACCTAAGGGCACCTTCCAGGGGCTTATTTTCTGTAAGACTTCAGCGTGTTACGCACCAAGCAGCAGCAAGAAACCACAAAGTTGTATTGCGGATTTAGCGCACGTCTCCAAGTAGATTCCCGAAAAGCCTCTAGACAAGTAGAGGCGATTTTAGTTGCTCTTAATGATATTCTGCAACGACAACAATGACCTGTATGGTGACTTACCGGAGTTCGGTACACGAATAGCCCTAGCTAAAGTCCATTCTATTCTACTCTGGCAAGATCCAGAAAGCCCACTTCAAAAGAATATTTGTTCCCCACTCGTTATGGTACTGGGATGTTTGTGTAACGGAGAACAAAGACTATAAATGCTGCTCTTGAATACGAGCCGTCGAAATCAAGGGAATTCCATTGAATCGCGCGCTTAATGGTACAGAGGGTAGAGTTTTGAACGTCTCGAAATCCTTCAAAGCTTCATGACCAACCGCTGGAGATGAACCGTCTCCTGCAGATACCATCACAAATCGGGAATCCCAAACGTGCGTCTGAGACTTCATCATTCCGAACGTGATAGTGGTGAACTCGCAGTCGCCATGAATTTGAGCAAGGTCAAACCGTGCCAGCGACAGAATGGCAATTGCTCTAGCAACAAGACGGAAGAAGTCATCGTCTGGACTGGACGCTGGCCTTGGTGAGTTCTTCACGTAGATTGAGAAGTCTTCTGTGACATCGGTCGTCGTAGCTCTGGGAGCTATGATTGGAGACAGTGCGATTGAAGACCACTCAGGTTGGAATCTATCGGTTTGCTGTATGTGCAGGTGTCGAAGATGAGGTAAACGAGGTATACTTTGGAGAAGAGCTGCCGTTTTATGCGCGGCCATCGAGGACTCGGAAAAACAGGGTATTACGAAGAAACCAGGAAGACCTAGCACGACGATATTTGGACAGCAGCTCGCCAGGTCGGCAAAGATGCTCATTTCTGTTCTTGTGGCTCGGGCTAAAACGCAGTCGTGACACCATTTAGCAACACAACTCTCCCAGACTAGAGTCCTCAGACCATCAAGGACCGTGGAAGCTTTCAAGTTTTCAATGTCGGCGTCCTCCATGTTGAGTAGCCTCCAGCCTCCTAAAAGCTCCAACGATTGCAGTTTATGAGGTATCCTACCCAGGTAGATTAGAAAGCCGGTCAGAGCCGAGAAGTTGATGGCGTGTTCGTCAATTGTGTCCGTTTCGAGGATCAGGTGCCGCAAACAGGACAACGCTTGAGGCCTTCTCCATGCACTGAAAAACGTAGAAAGATCGCCACAGATGGCAACGTTGTGCATCAGAAGCGTCTCTAGTGGACAGTGGTTAAGCATAAAGCTCAGTCCCTTCTCAGCATCCTCGTCCATAGAGAAAGTAGACAGGCGAAGGTCACGTAGACAGAATTGATGTGGGCAGCACGTTGCACTCGACGGTGCTTGGAGGAAAGACCTCTGCGTCCCGACGATAGCTCTGATCAAAATCCCTAGTCCTTCCGGCCCATCAGGAATAATCTCTTCAATAAAATCCTCGTGCAAGCCAAGCGCCAATTCTTCCATGCAGGGGTTCAGTCCAATGAAAATGCCAATTTTCTGCAGTTGTAAAGAATTCCCTATACTTCCGCAGATAAGCCTACGTAAGGTAGGCATCCGTGCTATCACTGAATGGTTCTGATGAAGAAAGGAGGTCGGCTCCAGGGATTGGTGGCTGAAACCCGAAGAGCCAACCTCAATATTTGAGATGGCCGACCTGCAGAGGGATGATTGTAGAGTTTCGCCGATAAAATTATCTATTTCCCAGCTGCAGGGTTGTTCAGCTGGGAAACACTGAAGCAGAATTCGTAAGTATTACTCACCCAAACTTAGCCAGCTTACGCATTCGTTCGATAAGCATTGCTATATTTAAGCTGATGATGCTCTCCTGGCGGGTCCCACCCGTGCTCCGTGTCGCGCGAGACCGCGGACCGTCAACCATGTTTGCCATGGCCCGATCGATTGATTCCCACGAAGGAAGCTCACGGCTAGCAGGTACCACTCGGAGTTTCCTGACACACTCGATTACCTCGAATTTCGAATGAAGCAGCTTATGGACATCGCAGGTAGATCCCGTTTCGTTGCGCCAAAGTCCTAAGCCTGCGGTAAGGCGCCATTTTCTCTTGTTCGCGGTGCCGCGAAGTGGCGGAAGACACAAAGGCTGTTCTGGAGAGACCCTAATGATGATATCTTCGTAAAGCAATGGTATCGTCCAGGCATGTAGGGTTGAGCAAGTCTGACTAAGTGCAGAGATGTCTATCTATATTCCAGTAAGCTTGGTAATTCCGTAGAGTACCTAGGTCATTTTGATTGACCTTCTGCGCAGTCATATGAGAAACAACTAGAGCATAGAGCTCCGTTGGCAGGCTCATCAGATGGCATATGGGCTGTGCTGGGCGTTCCGCATGCCCGCACGCAGGACTGTTGTGTTGATCACAATGGCTTGTGCGAGATGGGTTAATGTTCTTGCTCCCACTGACTCTAGCTTTGCCTCTAGCCGTCCTCCCACGCATGTTGCGTGACAAAAGCACACTGTTCGCTGTGGATTTGGTTATGCAGTTGGTGGGAGTTAGTTGCCATAGTTGACTGATACATGGTAAGACGACGTGTTTACGTGTCTAAGGCCGGCCGTAGCGATAAGATAAAGGGTCTCTCATCTGCGCTGTACGAAGTACCTTATTGTTGCTTGGGTGGGAACATTGCAGTTCAATTCATTCAGTAGATTTAGATTCTTTTGAAGCAAACTGCTATAGAGAAGCATGAACATAGATCAGGCAATGGTCATCTTGTATAGTCGTCTCAAGTCATCTGCATGATCATTGTAGGGTCCAAACTCCCTTCTGATTATGTCATCAACCCTGTTGAACATATATTATTAGTCAGTCAACGGCTTTTGCCTCCATTGAAATTGTAATGATCTACTTTACCGACGCACCCGGGCTCACCCCTAATACGAAACCATTATTCTTTCCATAAGTTTTTTAAACCTGTCATCACTCCTCAAGTTTCACCGCCGTTGACATTTGAGCTGCCAAAAAGAACTGGACGGCCACGATGCCTGGTCGAACCCTACCCACGATCCTGCAAGCCGATCTGCAGTCTCGTAACACTACCAAGTCATGCTATGTCACCCTTGGAACGAACGTCTACGACATCACATCGTTCCTTAATGATCATCCTGGTGGAGGTGATTTGATCCTGGAGTATGGAGGCAGAGATGTCACGGAAATCATGAAGGATGAGATATCACATGGGCACTCGGAGGCGGCGTACGAGATACTTGAGGAGCATCTAGTCGGGTTCGTTGTTACGGACGCGGTCATGAAGGCGGCAATAGAGAGTCGCCATCCGGATGACATCTTGCCGCTGCCTCCAACAGATAACGGCCTGAAGGCGTTGCGGTTGAGCAATGCTGTCAATCCCGTAGCTACCAAGCCAATATACACGACTACTGGAATGTCGTCAGCCGCGGATCTTTCCATTGAAACGGACCTTACTTCAGACTACCGCACTCATAAATTCCTTGACTTAAATCGGCCGCTGCTGATGCAAGTGTGGAACGGCGGTTTCAGTAAAGCCTTCTACCTGGAGCAGGTCCATAGACCTCGACACTACAAAGGAGGCGAATCTGCTCCGTTGTTCGGGAATTTCCTCGAGCCGCTGAGTAAGACCCCGTGGTGGGTTGTGCCTGTCGTCTGGCTGCCACCGGTGGCTTACGGCACGTTCCTTGCGTATCGCGGACTTCCAAGCTTTGAAGCGGCTGCATGCTGGCTGTTTGGCCTAGCGTTATGGACACTGGTGGAATATACTCTGCATCGGGGTCTTTTCCACATAGATAAGTCAGTCAACATTGAGTCTTTGTAATCCACGCAAGCTGGTGCTTACATGTTAATAGGTACCTCCCTGACAATCGCGTTGGCATCACTCTTCACTTCCTCCTCCATGGTATACACCATTATCTGCCAATGGACAAGCTTCGATTGGTCATGCCACCAACCCTGTTTGTCTTCCTGGCAACTCCGTTCTACCACTTAGCATACTTTCTCTTCCCTTACAATTGGTATGCAGCGACAGCTGTCTTCTGCGGTGGCATATTTGGGTATATCTGTTATGACTTAACTCATTACTTCCTCCATCATCGGACGTGAGTTGGCACTTGATTGTTCATTGAGGAGGCTAAACTAACACTAGAAACAGGCTTCCTTCGTACTACAGAGAACTGAAGAAGTACCACCTTCAGCATCATTTTGCTGATTATGAGAATGGGTTTGGAGTCACCAGCCGCTTCTGGGACAAGGTGTTCGGGACCGAGCTTGCCCCTCCGAAAGCAGCAAAAGCAGCTTAGTATATAAGATACCTTTGAGAATTTCATAGGCTTCAGAAGGGGATCGGCTCTCGGCAAGGTGTTTTTGGTGACTCTTTCTTAGCAGAGTCTTTTGTGTACAACGTTGACGACCTAGATGTACTTAATATCTCCTTTGTGATCATGCATTTCAGCGGCAGCTCGGACGTCGACTACCAGGAGCGTAGGTTATATAATCACATCACCATGCCTGACTTACTAAGCGTTCTGATTCACAGTTTCCTCACTCTAAGTGGTAATTGCTCGAGGCAAGTACGTACATTATGGTCTTAGACACTCTATGGTGAGTAATACCACGTGACACTCCTAAGCTTCACTAGCGTTCTCCACCATCAAAATCGCAACACACCCTTGCTAAAGTATCTGCGACTGATACAGCTTCGCTTCTTAAGGCACCGGCGCTCACTTCAAGCATCAAAATCAAAAGGGTTCGCTCTTTCGAATCCGCAACGGTGTTCAGTCTAACCAAGCCGAAAGTGAAATCTCTTTCCTTGAAGTTACAGCATTCGTACTCGGAGAGAACAGAGTCCAACAGATCGCGAATATGTCAGGTCTCGATGTCGAAGCCCTTCTTGATTCCACTGCCAATGCAGCCCCTCCCACCTCGAAGGAGTCTCGTCCCAAGGATCGCCACAGGAGCGACCGCGGTGACCGGCGCGACCGAGATCGCCATCGAGATGGCAGTCGGGATCGTGATAGGGACCGGAAACGACGAGATCGTAGCAGAGATAAAGGTAGAAAGGAGAAGGATATCGACGGAGATGAGGAGATGAAGAGTCCCAGAAGCGAACGAGGCAGCGCGACTGGCAGTCATAAGAGCAGGAAAAGAAGCAGCAGCCGAGATGGCGACAGACGCCACTCTCGTCGTGATCGTCCTCGTGATTCCTTGGATACTGATGATGCATTCCGCGCTTCTGGTGGTGACTATTATCGCGGTGGTGGACGTGCTCGCACTCGATCAAGGTCTCCTGACGATGACAGATACTACCGGCCTGGAGGCCGAAGCCGGCGCGATCGAGATGAACGCGAAGAGGATAAACTAGAGGATAAGTCCCATGGACGGCGTGATAGAAATGGCGTTCGAAAGCGAACTCCAAGCCCAAAGCGAGCAAGGAGCAAAGAGCCAACCCCACAACTTACTGAAGACGAGCGTGACCGTCGTACAGTCTTTGTTCAACAACTCGCGGCGCGTCTGAGGACGAAAGAGCTGATTGCTTTCTTTGAGAAGGTCGGACCAGTCAAAGAAGCGCAGATCGTTAAGGACAGAGTCAGTGGGAGATCAAAAGGGTATGATCCAAGTCTGACCTTTTGCCGGTACTTTACTAAGGAACGGCAGAGTCGGCTATGTCGAATTCAAGCAAGAAGAATCGGTTCCTCTCGCAATCCAGCTTACAGGCCAAAAGCTTCTAGAAATTCCCATTATTGCTCAGCTCACAGAGGCAGAGAAGAATCGGCAAGCTCGCAATCCGGAAGGTACCACGAACAGTAATCCAAATCAAATACCATTCCATAGGTTGTATGTCGGCAACATCCACTTCAGTATTACGGAGAGCGATTTGCAGAATGTGTTCGAACCATTTGGAGAGCTCGAGTTTGTGCAACTGCAGAAGGAGGAGCAAGGGCGGAGTAGGGGTTATGGTTTTGTGCAGTCAGTTGACCTTACAATTACGCAGTGCCACAGCTAAACAATTTGTAATCCAGGTTCCGTGATCCGAACCAAGCTCGAGAGGCTTTGGAGAAGATGAATGGGTTTGACCTTGCTGGTCGGCCTATTCGCGTTGGCCTCGGCAACGATAAGTTCACTCCTGAATCCACCGCCAATCTTCTACAGCGATTCCAAGGCCAAAGTCACCAACACAACTTTCAGGGATCCGCTTTCTCCGGCCATGGCGGACGTGGTTCGCAAGCGGGTGGTGCTGGTGGGGCCTTCGATCGCGCTGGTGGCCGAGACAATGACAAAGGTGCAGGTGGTGCAAGTGCCTTGGATGACACAGACGTTGCCGGTGTGAACTTCAATAACTATAGCAGAGACGCATTGATGAGGAAACTTGCGAGAACAGATGAGCCTGCTTCGGACACGAACGGCGCGGATGAAAAGCGCAAAATCGTCAAACCGAAGACGGAGAACAAGCCGCTGCCTATCAGTGTAAACATGGCAAGCAGATGTGTGCTGCTTAGAAATATGTTCAATCCTGCCGAGTTAGTGTCTCCCTTTAGGATTGCATGACTCGAATGCTAACGCTCATGGCAGGGAGGAGGGCGAAGCCTGGATCAAGGAGCTCGAAGACGACGTTCGAGCTGAGTGTGAGGAGAAATATGGTCACGTTGTTCACATTGCTCTAGATCCCAATACCCAAGGCGATATATACCTTAAGTTCGACCGAGTCCAAGGGGGCGAGAACGCGATCAAAGGTCTCAACGGCAGGTTTTTCGGCGGTCGTCAAATCAGCGCTCAGCCTGTTGTTGATGCTGTTTACAGCAGTCTGTTCTCACGCACCAAGGCGATCTGAGAAGCTAATAGGAAGTTGAATCTAGTTTTAGGGCACAGATTGGTAGGTACTGCTACTTCGAGCCGACTGCGCAACACCATTCCAAGTTTGAATCATTCACATAGATTACCAACTCTCCTCTAAGATGAAGTCATTTTCAATCACCTAAACTCCATCCATTCTAACTTGACGTGCAGAGCTAGACTGTGCTATCTTCAGACGCGCCTGAGATTCCTGTCACTCGAAGACGATCGAATCCATTGTGCAGGAAGCCACAGCAAATGTCAAGGACCTGTCTGTCCCTACGGCCTCGAGCCTACCGCTCGTTGCATCGCTCCCCTGATTCCATACGCCAACACGCTTATATAGAGCCACTGATAGAAGGCTTTTAGGTCTTGTGACTTGCTTAGTATCTCCAAGTCGATTCCAATTTTGCAAATAAAATGCCATGCTGTGCTGGAGGCTGTCGGGAATTATTGGAAATCATAGGTTCAATCTGCTGTTTAATTGTGTCGTGTCGACAAACAGCAAAGGCGGTACTGCTAAATGCACATAGTATTCCACTTGCGTCCCATCCTACAATATGATC
>JAABUP010004904.1_pt1 | contig 21308 bp, 20 predicted proteins | sample 5559201 | NCBI WGS metagenome assembly JAABUP01 (sample SAMN10711887, study PRJNA513373) | rock metagenome | isolation source: Antarctica rocks | place: Antarctica
TGTTGCTAGGAAGGGCTGCTGCTAAGGGAGGTCATTGTTAAGAAGGGCTGTTGCTAGGAAGGGCTGTTGCTAAGGGGGGTCATTGTTAAGAAGGGCTGTTGCTAGGAAGGGCTGTTGCTAAGGGGGTATAGCTGCACTGCCTGTTGCAACCAAAGCATGGATGTGCAGGAATGAAGTTGCATGTGGTTGCTTCTACCTGTGTCAGAGGTACTGATTCCAGCATTGCCCGGGCTGCTCACATGACACACATGCAGTCCTATTGCTCAAAGTCATCATGAACCACAAAAGATTTATTGGAGGAGCAACTCACATGAAAAACGTGAAGTTCTGCTGCCCAGAAAACCATCAGCCCTGTGGAGTTTGTTGAAAGGAAAGGGCCACGAAAAACATGCAGCAAGAGTAGTAGTAGTCTGGTACCTGTATTCGTTCCTTTCCATGTCAGGAATGAAAGGCTGCAGCAGCCATTTCTCTGTGCAAGACTCCTTTATGATCCTCTCTGCCGCCTTGAACAGCTGCTGTGCATCATACAGTGCATCATCCATGCCTTCAGCCGCATCTGGTGAGTCATCCTGCTGGCCCACATGACTGCTGAAAGGATGAGTAATGCCCTGTGTAAGTGTGTGAGTGGTGCCTGGAGTGCTGCTGTGATGCTGATGATGCGCACAGTCTTGCTTGCATGCTGCCAGGGAACTGACATTGTCACAGCTGCAGGGCGGACTTGGGGACACAGAGGGGCAGCTTTTTGTCAAGACACCGTTGTTGGTGGTGGCGTTTGAACGCAGCTGTGCGCTGTGCATGCTGGGCATGCTTGGCCTGCTGTGCTGCCAGCTGGAGGGGCTCCTCAATGTGAAAGTGAATACGTTCTTGGCACACGCTGCACATTGCACGCCATGCTGTCAGAGAAAGAAACCCCAATAGGATTTCTTACATTGAGTGCTTTGGATTCGCGCTGTGTAATGTATAGTACAACCACTAGTTGCAGTACAGTGGTTTTGCACCTGCCTGAGCTTACACTGGCATAGGTTGTGTGCGCTTTCCTGATCGATCTGAACCAAAGTGTGGTCGTGCTACAGGAATGGACTCATCAGAAATGTGACAGACACACATCAACAGCAGTAGACTCCAAACGCAGAGCATGTATGTGAATATGCGCTTCTGGGGATCTAGGACAGAAAAGCTATCAGATGGCATTGCAAACTGGTGCAGTCGGTTGGGTTATCATATGCAACGAAGCAACAATCCACAAAAACGCTCTGTCACGGCATTTATGAGTTGTTGCGTGGCTGCATCAAATGACCCTGCTGACTGTACCACTCTGCACTGCTGAAAAGCAAGGGCTGTCAAAAAATGCGGCTGTCATGCCCGATGCTCTGCACTGCTTGCCAACAGTACCTTGATAAAGAAAAGAAAAGAACCCTACCTTTCGGTGTCAATGTAATGAGAAGCCAAGTGTTATATTGGGTTGCCCATGACAGCAACATCGGTACCCTTTTACCACAACCTGAGCAATTATGTGCAGCTTGCCAGACAGTACCTGAGTAATTACGCTTGATGAAGAACTTGCGCAGCGCCTTCCCGCTGCTTTCCTGGTTTGTCTGTTGGATCATCTGTGCGTCTGAGTCCAGCTCAAGCTGCCGCACAACTTCCAGGAGAGCTGCAGCTGTGGCCCTGATGTCCTGGCCTGTGACTACCAGCTGCTGCTGCGAGTACCGGGATGAGTAACACAGGTTCATCTGGGTTGACAAGGCCATGGGGATGGTGACAGGGATGCTTGGGATGTGGGAAAAGCGATGCTGGGGATCCTTGTGATAGTAGTCTTGGAAAACATCGTGCATGATCTCCTACATGCAGAAAAACCAGTTATGCTAAGGGAAAAGATAAATTGATGTTATGACCTGAGCAGGCACCCCCTGCTGGGGAGCCGAGCATCCTTTGTGCTCCATTGACTTCGCTTGTAGAACAGGAAGTGAACAACAAAGCACAAAACAAAGTAAAAGGCGGAGAAGTAGGAGGGGGGAGGGGGGTGAGGAGAATAGGGCGGTGGGGGTGAGGGGAGGGGAGGGGAGGAGAAAGGTGAGAAAGATCAAAATGAGGGTGTAGGGAGAGATTGACGGCCAGCCGCAGTAGAAGAAGAAGAGGATGAACCAACACAAGCAAAAGGCAGCAGCAGACCAGAAAGAGGATGTGTGCCTCGTCAAACTGCCTTGTTGCGCGCAATCAGCTGTGGCAGAGCGGTATCCTAAAGCCAACTCAAGCAGAAGCAGAAGCAGAAGAAGCAGCAGCAGCAGCAGCAGCAGCAGCGGGAGAAGAAGAAGAAGAAGAAGAAGAAGAATAGAAAGGGATAAGAGGAGCGAAAGCAAGCGGTCACCTTATCAAGGCGCCAGTTGTATTCAGCCAGCTCTGGCAGGCTAGTGCCCTGAGAGGCATTGAAAAACTTCCCCAGAATCTCCACAATAGTGCGCACATCCCATGCAGAATGATCCCCATATTCTTCTGACACATGCTGTGCTCGCCAGCTGTCCTGTCCGTGTATAGCGTTCATGGTTGGAATGGCCACAACATAGTCACGCAGGGACTGAACTTTGAATCCTTCTTCTTCGACGTCTTCCTTGTGAATGAAGCTGCCAGCTGCTGCTGTAGCTTCTGCTACCTGTAGCCATTATGCATGTTGTCATACATGGTCTGTGAGTACGTGTGCAGCGAGCATTATCATGCACCAATAATGAGTGGCAGCACAGCATGCAACAAGTGAGTGAACGCATTTTTGGGGAAGAACATGTGTGTGCACAGTGATGCATAGCAGTTGTTTGAGGTGCAAGCATACACCATGACTCACGCTAGCATGCAGCATGCATCATGCTAGCATGCAGCAAGCGCTAAAAAGTCAAGGGCAAAACATCTGTAAAAAGAGTCAAGCCATACCTGCCAGAATGTCTTGACAGTTGTAACAAACAGGTCATCCAGCCTAGGTCCTCCAGGAACCCTACAGTCCACACGACCAGTTTGTATTGTGAGTTTTAAGTAGGACACAGGAAATGGGCATAACGCGTATTGATGTGCTCTGCTGCAAATGCATCAGTGTGCAGCCTATGTGACTGGCCCTTCAAGTCTGTAAATAACCTCTTTCAGCCAGTTTGCTGCATGCAAATGCATGATTGAGAATGGCAATGCCTGAATTGCTTGTATCCAGTGAAGCTGGCAGGACAGCGAAGTACAACAGGCAGCTGTGTAGATCTCTCAAAACATGCAGTGGCAAGATGCCCAAGCCAGTGCTGCAATCCATTGATTAATCAACCATGTATGTATGCACTCATGCATTCATTCAATCGTTTGCTCATTCATTTGTCCAGGCATGCATGCAATCATGCATCGATCCCATCAATCATTTGTTCATTCGTTTGTCCATGCATTCATGCGTTCATTCAACCAACATGCATCTTCCCATAGGGCCAGGTATGGACAGTCCTGCGCAGTGGGTTGTTATGAGGTCCTGCTCTGGCAGTGAGTGTACCAACAATGACAAGTCTTGATGTGATTAAGACACATCTTAATCAGAGGCATTGTCATGCTTCATACACAGCCAGGCTTTACATGCAGGACATAACGTATAATGGGTTGACCATTTGGGTTGACACATGACCAGCAATGCAATCATGCTGCATACATGACAAGCCTGTGCAGACAGCTTACATGGTCAGTTGATACACCACCAGCAAGTACTTTGGAAGCCATACAGTAGCTGCATCTGCGGCCAGCTGTAGTTCCAAAACCTCTTTCATGCTGATCTCTCTGCGCTCATTGCCCTGACTTCTGGCTGTATCAGCAACTGCTGGCACCCACCAGGCCTTTGGTATCTGCAGCCCAAGGCAGACTTTCTACTTAGGACTTAGGGTTTATGATGTTCCATTTTAGTCAAGCATCACAGCCTTGTCGTATGGTGTAGGGTTCAGTGCCTTGAAACCTAAGATACAGGTTTGCAGCCAAAGGCAAATGTCCTACTTCAGTCAAGCGCCACAGCCTTGTCCTAAGGTGTAGGGTTGAGTGCCTAGCCTAATACCCAACCCACTGGTTTACACAGTACTAAGCAGAAAGGTGAGACCAGACAGGTGTCAGCTACAGGCACACACCATGGTGAGCATGCCATCTGATTGCATGTGTACCTGATAAGTGCCTAGTCAACCATTGTGGAACACCTGTGTAATGAGTGAATGGGTGAGTGAGGGAGTGAATGAGTGAGCAATTGAATCAGTGCATGCATGCATGCATGAATGAACACTCAACAGGACCGTGCCATCAACAGGACTGATAGGATTGGGTCAGGCTAATGCAGTTAATACAAAAATCTTCAAGAGAGTTTCTTGACTGTGACTATTTTCAGCAATAATATGCACAAAACACTGCACCAACTTCATTGCTGGATCTGTGGTCTCTGCAACAGCATGCGCAGACAGGCAGCAATATTACCAAAAGATCTGCTGACGTCAGGTCGGGCTAGTTTTGAATCGGTAAATATGAGTGTATCTGCCGCAGCGTAGCATGCAGGACTTAACACAGAGGCTCCATGGCACATGATGCTGTTGTAAGCTAGCACAGGGAAGGTCTGCTTGGTATGACTATGGCTTGCAGCACAGATACATGCATGTATGGCCTTGTTGCATAGCAGCACAACCCCCACAGATTCATTCACCCAGACTAGACTAGACTAAGTGAGCTGAAGGTTACTATGGTCTACCAATACATCCATACAGGAGACAACTTGCCATGAGCTCCTGCCCAAGAGGCTGCTGGGTGGTCATGGTCAGCCTGTCGTGCAGACTCATCAGCCAACCCAACACATCGTCCGTCAACCCCTTCTCAAGCTGGACCGGTTCCCAGTCGAACTGGCAGTCGTACTCCATGACGTACAGCAGCTTGAGACGCCGCCCGGAGTCCTCGGTAGGTGTTCGCGCGAGGGTGTCGGAGCCTGCATGGGCGGCGGCGACCGCTAGGAAGGCTGCGGACCAGCAAGCCCAGACAACCCACAGGGCGCGGGGCATGGCCGTCGCTGCGAGCAGACCAGCTAGACACAGACGTCAAAGTGATGACATTTGGCAGCGTGATGTCCGAGGTGCTGCATTGTCGTGGACGGTCGTTCCGTCCAAGAGGCGCTGCCGAGACTAGTTTACATTACCGTGTTTTTGCTCACTGCAGGTACGGTACGGTACGGGTAACCCAAGCCCATCAGGTGCAAGCTCATCGTGCATGCTCATCGCCCAATATGCTCATATGCTTGGGTAACCCAAGCCCATCAGGTGCAAGCCTGCCATGTACAGCATTGTTTCGCGGATTGCCGGCCGAGAGTAGGTCAAGAGCAGATTTATCATGAGAGCAACAAGCGATTTGAAGGTGAGGACGTAGAGCTGGCCTAGTTTGGATACATGTCATGCATGTGACCTGTCATCCCCAGTATTTCATGTACCTTGTTGGTTGAAGATGCCTTTGCACCCAGCTAATTTTGGCAGAGGCTGCTACGAGGGTTTGACAGGGTCTTACATCATTGACTCAATCATCATGCACTTGTGCACATGCAGGGGGAGCTACCTACCTGTCACAGAGCGCATCTGGAGGTCAAAGCAACCCACGTCTTCAGTCCCAGAACAGGAGTGCGGTAGCCCCCTCTTTTGTCCACCGGTCCAGAGGTTTAGTGCCCTCTGCAGCATGTGCAATGCAGTCAGATGTGACACATGCCATGCACAAGCTGCAACTATGATACACATGCACATGGTTTAGGTGGACATGCGTATGGTGCAGCACTGCCTTTCGGGGCAGCTCCCTACCAGAAGCTGGATTGTGGAACGTGTACAAAAAGCTCTTCCAAAATGGCCAAACAGCAAAGCACCCAACACTTTCATTACACCACATGACATGCGACCAAATTGAGTGCTGGTTTGTTTTGAATGAGTGAATATAAAGCTTGGGAGAGGCAGCACCTCTGAAATTAAAGAGCAAACCTGTGATGTAAAAATCAAACAGGCCAAGCAGCACCCTACCTTGAGTATCACAGGCACACGCTACTCTGTTCTGGTTTGCTGCCAAAGCCAAGCTGTTGTTAGCTGTCAGCATGCCGCCCACAAGACTTGACAAGCCAAACTGCTTTTGTAGAGGCAGCAGGGCAGAGTATTCAATACCTGTCTTCCTGCAGACAGGCAAAAGCATTAGTTGGTTCATGGCAGTTGTGGAAAAGCACTACTTGCTGCATGGCTCATGGCAATTGTGCAGAAGCACTGCTTGCTGCATGCTTCATGGCAATTATGCAGAAGCACTGGCTGCTACATGATCCATGACAGTTGTGGAAAAACGCTACTTGCTGCATGGCTTATGGCAATTGTGCAGAAGCACTGCTTGCTGCATGCTTCATGGCAGTTGTGCAGAAGCACTGGCTGCTACATGGTTCATTGCAGTGGAATTAGACTTGCACGGACGATCTGGACTTGGCATGTGTGTCTTTGGACAGAATGTGTGTTCAAGTTTGGAATCTTGAAAGCATGCAAGCTGTTCTGCACCTGATGTCAAGCAGCTGCAGCTCCTGCAAACTGGACAAGAATCTCAATGTGGCATGTGTGATGTTTGTCCTGGATAGCCTGAGCTGACAGATGTTGGTCTGGGGCCAGCTCGCTTGCTCAGTACTCAATGCCTCACCTGAGGATAGCAGTATCAATAATAATGATAATTGAAACCTGTACTTAGCCAGCAGGCATTAGGTACCTGTATAGCAGTGACATTGTCAAGGATGCTGTGCATGAGCAAGCATGGTCTATGTAGCCCTCTTGATGTGCACAAGGGAGGAAAGATTGGGGGACGTTCAGTCGTGCATGTAGCGTTCAGGAACTGCATGACGTAACACCTTCTTGGAATCAAAGATGCCACGTTTACTTTGCATAAGGCATGCATGCATGCATATGTCTCAGGCAAGCACAGGTGGAGAGCTAGACTCTTACTATAGTCAACAGGGTGCCCATGTGTGAGTGTACAGAGAGCATGCAACATATCACTGGGCAGCGCAGCACATCAGCACTGCCCTACACGACAGACAAGAGACCACTGCACAGCACAGCAGAACACGGCTCAACAGGCTACAACACAGATGAGCACATGCTGAGTGAAGAAAAGGCTCATCAGAAAACAACTTGGTGCGGCACAACGCAGCAGGGCAGTGCAGAGCACACACCTGTCTCTCTGGACCATGCAGCCAAGCGTCTACCAAAGGTGATGGTTTCTACCAGCTTGTCCCCTACCTCTGTGGACTGTACATTGAGCACCTGCAAGTCAGTACCTGCTGGGGCAATAAAAATGCAGCACTTTCCTATGCAGCTGAGATCTGACACGATGCAAGAAGGAGGAGAGGCAGACAACTTTGATAAGCAACCAGGCACAGATGCAACAGACTGGCTGGAACACAGTCGCAAGCACTGGTCTGCTTGCTGAAGATTGACTCGCACAGCATCATGGATTCATGTGCATGCTTTGTCAGATCTTGATACAGGGCCGCACTCAGATGTGCAAGGTTGTTGCAGCAGACTCTAACAACTATCTCACCTTCAAATTCTGAAGTGCCGCCAGCACATAACCCAGCTCAAAGCCTGTGGGTTCTTCAGATCTAGCCATCTCAAAAAGGTCTACAGCCCTCAGTTGAGGCACAGCAAGGAAGTTTTTGTACTGAATGGACTGCAGGTAGCAGAGCTGTCTCAGAGACAGGCACTGTAGATTAGGGGTGCCTACACATGACAGACCATCATTAGAATGAAGCTTCTTCAGATACAGCACAACATTTCATGTGTGGTACTTGAGACATTCTACTCAGGGGCAACAGGGTGCAGCTACTCTGTTTATTGAAACACCAAAATTCTGGAGTGAAGCATGTGTGTAAAAGACTTAAATCGAGACTAGGTAAAGCATCTGGTCTGAGGTTCTGCAACTTTGGCCCAACAAAGATGCTCTGTATCTGCTGCTGCTGATCATACTTGCATGATATGTCAGCAAAAAAAAAATGAGCTTGCTTACCATGCAACCAAGCCAAATTCTTGATCCAGTAGGCCGAGACCTCTAGATGTGTCAGGGTCGTGCCAAAGAGGTGCAGTCTTGGCATCAGCTGATGATGATATCTCTCTGGGGACACTTTCAAGTGTCTTGGCTGCCTGCATCCAGACTTGATAGGTTAAACTCCTCCAAAAGACAAAGTAAGCCATTTCAAGGCTCTGTGACAGAAACAAATCCACACCCCGCCATACCAGAACTTAGCAAAAGTCTTTGCTGCTTGGTCACCCAGAGGTATCAGATTTGCGTTGCCACTGGTATGGCGCAGTCTGCAATCACACACAGGTCGGGATCGGTCATATGGACAGAGCAGCCCTGCAGTGCAAGAATCCTTGAAGAAGTGATCAAAAACTGTTGTGAGCTTCACCTCAAATATTCGTTCCATATCTGGCGTGCATCCTCTGGCTCGCATATCCTAGGCACTGTAGACATAAAAAGTACTTAGACAGCAGGATGCATGGGTCCCTTGCTTGACAAAAACTTTGACTTACAGTCAGGTTCGTAGCGACTGAGCAGGTTCCGAGCCACGGCGCGTATGCAGATCTGCATGAGACTTGAAACGCCTTCAGAGTCTTGCATGCTGGCCATGCGGTTGTCGCTCGGAGAAGTACGCACCGATGTCGTGGGTTTTTGCTCTAGAGACCTGGGAGAAAAGTCAACAGGTCAACGAGGAAGTCACACAAGAAGTTGCTTGCATCATGCGTCCTTTGGCGATGCAGTGCTTTTGGACAGCGAGTGCACCTGAGCACATTTACTAGCATCAAAACCATCGCTCGCTCCGGACGGTGGAATGCAAGCAAGATAGTAGCAGCGAGCTGCGGCGGCCTTCGCCTTGAACTGGTTGCACTCCCTGCAAGTGGGTTATTAGACGGACCGATACTGCTGTCGGTCTGGCTGGGCTTTCACCCTTTCTACCCAGCGTGCTAATCTCCTCGACAGCATGTGAATTTTTGCGTCCGTGCCCTGCTGTTCGCAGCTCTCAACGTCAAGATTGATCAAATAACCTAATAAGTTTGTGGGGCTGCGACAGGTTTACGAGCTTTAAGGCTGTTGCGAGCAGTCCCCCAATAAGACGCTACCGAATATCAGGTAGCTGCTTTACAGCTGGGCCTTTCTGCCATCTGCTGAGCGTTGATGCCAGTCAGCACAAGTGAGGTTTCCCCCTGTTCAGGTGGCGCTTGGGCTCAGCTTGAAACAAAAACATTCCTTTGATGGGCAAGTTCTCCTCCTTTCAAGTCATCAGGAAGTAATCTGAACCAGGCTACAGCAGATGGACAAATGAGGCACCCAACCCATCTCATGGATGGCAGTTTTTGCAGATCCCCAGGTATGGCTTCCACGTCTCACCACACTAAGCATATTTATGGGTGTGTGTAGCAACTGAGCTGATGGGTTTGACATGGCCACAATTAAATCAGCAGCACAGAGTTTGGGCATTAAATTGACTCAAGTCACTCTGAAGGAACTTACTCTATGCTGACAGAGGGACTTGAATCAGGTTCATGCCCAAATACATCTGTCATACACACTGGTGGCAAAGACTATGATATGTGTTTTTCCTGAATAGAAGTATGCAGGTCATTCACTCCACGTAAGCCTTTTGTCTGTCATTGACATATGAATTTCTTACCCAGCTGAACAACCTAGGTCTGGCTTGCTTCAGGAAGTTGTTTTGAGCCTGAAAGTATCAATCTGGTCATCAACAGGATTTGAAGAACTCTGTTTGCCTTCATGTGAAGCCCTGGCTCAGTTGCAATCAGATGCAGCTTTTTGCGCTCTGCACACCCTTGCTGTGCGATGAGGGTTTTGCAGACTTGTTTGTGCATGCACATGTGGGTTTCCCCTTGACCATTGCAAATCCCTAGCTTCTTGAGGGTTTTGCAGGCTGCTGGCAAGAGTGATGATGGTCACGGTCAGGTCTTTAGTTTTACAGCATAGTCCTACACAGTAGCACAGTGTTGTCAACCATTTTTGCTGTGTACTCATTGATGCAATGAAAGTCTGTCTGGGACACTAGTGCATGACAGTGGATGCCAAGTGCATGATTGACAGGCACTGAGCATCCACTGTCATACACAAGTAGCTCACGTCGTCCCTGGTGGTAGCCAAACAAGTGAATACGCCAATTGCTTTTGTGCTGATACATAGAACATGACCTTGACACACTATATATACTACATGCGGTCAATTCAGACTTGGCAGCAGTGTTGTAACAGCAATGACACAACCCCATCTGATCGCCAGGCAGGGCAGAGTCTGTTGTTCTCTTATGTTTGCAGCGTCAACACGGCTATCATGAGAGCATGTACACGGTGGCACAGGCTGCATGTATTCCAGCAGCCTGTGCCGTTGGAATACGTGCACCCTGTGCCATTGTGTCATCTCTAGAATTTCACAAACATCAAAACCATTACATTCAAGCATTTTTATGCCAGTATGACATAACACTGTTTGATATTTTGAGGGACATTGGGACATGGTATGCATGCATCAGGGCAGAATCACAACAATGCAGTGCAAGTTTGCCGCTTGATACATCCGATGCTTCCACAGCTGAAGGCACAAAACAAACCATGAAGTCATCAACGCTATTGCATCAGCATAGTAACTTTGTTGGATTCATGCGTTCTAGTGGCGCCTTTGTCCAGGGAACAAGCTGGTGTCGCAAGCGCTGTATCAGCACTATACTGTTTGTTTAAGGATGGCAAACACTTGAGCTCATTTGATCACTCACTCAATAGCTAGCTCACTCGCTGGATCAGTCACTCAACTAGTACACAGCACTGCCTACTTCAGACTGGCCATATTCACATGGACAGACATGCAAAAACCAACAGACATCTGGTGGACGAATCAGCCTTTGGCATCATCATGTGTGTTGGTTTGTTGCATGCCTTTCAAATTTTTGGTAGCCGAGTAATATTGTGTTCAGCTATTGAAATACTTCATGGAAGCCAAGCTCGTTGCAAGCACAGTAGGCACTTCAAAGCAAAATGCAGTGACGAGCACACATCTAAACCCTTGCAGCTGCAAGCCAGTCAGCCTTGCGGGATGGCCTGAATTACCCTCACAAGCAGCTATGACTTAAGTTCATTGCTGCTAGGAGTGGTCATAATGCCCAGTCAATAAAGACACGCCTTAGCACCCATAGGTCACAATCAGCATACATCTGAATCAGCCTAAACAGGCAGACTCAGCTGTGCCACAGAGGATACCAGACAACGCAACCTTAAGCTTTGTTGATGAGGCTGAGTTGTCTGATATCCTCTGTAACCATGGCATTCAGCAGCTGTCTGCACAGCATTCCCAACCACGTGATGATCAAACCATATACCTGGTCAAGAACAGCATGTGTTAGAAATTGCGAGCCCATAGGTCACAATTGGCATCCATCTGACTCAGCCTAGACAGACAGACTCAGCTGTGTCACAGAGGATACCACACAACACAGCCTTATCAGCTGCGTTGTCTGGTATCCTCTGTAACCATGACATTCTGCAGCTGCCTAGGCATGCACAGCATTCCCAAGCTTCAAACTATATGCCTGGTACTAGGCATATGATCTGAAGCTTGGCAATGCTGCGCAGGCAGCTGCAGAGCGCCATGGTTACAGAGGATACTAGACAACGCAGACTAGTCAGAAACATTATGTGTTAGGCAGCCCAAAAGTTACAATCGGCATACATGTGAATCGGCCTAAACAGACAGACTCAGCTGTGAGCTTGGAATGCCAAAGCTAGGAGTCAATGTTGCTTGCTCTGAGGAACATATTTCTTGCAACAATCCAACATGTTTGAGAACACCCAGGGGGAAGACCATGCCAGATCTGGCGCTGTCAAGCTGCACCCTGATGCTGCTTGGCTGACTGCTTAAACAGGCTCTCTAGATAGGCGGCTTGAACTTCCTATTGTGGCGTGGCCAGCCTTTGTTTGATCCAGCATGTTGTCATGACAGGTTGAACCCGTCATGACAACCACCACAATCTTGGGGACAGACAGTTACCTTAGCGTCCTGTGTGTGCATACCGACCAAATTCTCGACAACAGGGTCTAGAACTGGTCTTCCCTCTGCAAGCAACATCAACAATTGGCTTAACATTGTGCAGCCTGTCAGCAGTTGTAGTCTCATCAAGGCAATGACTTTCTGCCTTGTTGGCCTGCAATTGTTGCTGTGGCATCTGGGCATGTGAGTCTTCATGCTTACAGCTGCAGCACAATGCAAGCTTGTTGTTAAAAAGAGAGACTCATGCCCACACGCTGCACACATGCAGCCTGAGCTTGCTTATGCAATGTGTCTCAGATCTCCAGAGGCCATAATAGGTCCTGAATTCCAACAGCAGCTCTATGGCACAAGTTAGCACGTATACTTTGACACTTTAGTGGCGTCACAATTGCCTAAGCAATGACAAAGTGACAGACTGCTCAGCCGATGTGTCCCACTGCTTCTAACATGCAAAGACTAGCTACTTTTGATCTGCTAAACAACCATCGGAGCTGTTGTAGCCTACAATTGAAGACCAAGTTGTCAACAACAGTTGGGTTTCAGCTTTGAGTGGCTGAGACCATCATGCTGTGCAAATGAAGGTGGCCCACAACAGCAGCTGAGCCTAGCAGCTGGTGCTGACAGCTAAGCTGCAGTTGTGCCCCGCCTCCATTTTCTGCGCAGGCAGCTGTTTGAGTGTAGAGGGCAGTGTAGGGGCCACACCAGACTGCCTTCCCCTTTGCTTACCACACTCATAGCAGTGACTACGTCTGTGCTGCAAGCTTTTCTCCTTACATCAACGCATTGGCCATGGACTGTCTAAAAATGCTGGACCAGAGGCAATGCAATCTGCTGATGTCAGCTGCATGCTCAGGAACGATGGCAACAGATTGGTGCTGCTCTGGCACCAAGTTTAGACTGTTGCCCTTTCTCAGCATGCAGCTGTTCCTGCAAAGCAGGCGGTCCTGGTGATCAGGCAGCACAGCAACATGAGTGCTCTGCTAGGCAGCTGTATGCACCCAAAAGGGTCCTAGCCAGTTGTGATAAGTGCACTGGTGTGCATTTTGACAGAAACATGGATGCAGAGTTTGACAAGCAAAGTTGGATAAAAGTCAGGCTTATGCTGAATGAAGCTGTCTTTTGGGCCAACTTTGGTTGTCAAGTCACTGTCTTGATCCAGAAAGTTCTGCTGAGATCTGTCTTCATTTGATGTCAGCCTGGTGAGCATACATCAGCCTCACCATGCAAAGCCAAAAATGTCAGGGGTGCATCATGAGTTTAGGCGCCCGATCTAATCATCAAGGGCACAAAGCTAAGCTGCCAGCCAGCACCATGGGCAAGCTAAAGCCTTGAGCTGCTTCCAGCATGCTATAAGTCTGACATATACGCATATCTCAGACTTCTTGCATGTAACGAAGCAACACATCTTGGAAGGCCTCCATAATGGTCAACTGGTAAGCACTCTCATCAGTTGATGTCTCAGCTTCACTTGTGAGAGGTTTGAACTAGACAGTCTTTGTTTGGACGTGCTATGCAAGCAGCACAGACTTGGCATTGCAAAACTTCCAGAACCAACCCTCTACATGATCTGCTTGTTTGCGTGCGGTGCTCAATGTCTGCTCAATTTGTCAAAAGTTGAGGCCTCGGTCCTTCAGCTCACTCACACATCAAGCCGCTCAACAGAGAGAGATCACAATGCTTCACCCAGGCCACAATACATATATATAGAACAGGACAAAGATAAAATTGGAAGACAACGGCACATCATGCAATGCTCGTACATATCAATTGTTGCAGATCACAACAAATGTAATATGCATTAAGGCAAGATCATGTACTGTGCAAATGCAATTTGACCACAGTGTTGTACCCATGTCAAACTGAAAGTGCTTATAATAGGCTTTGCAATTCGCATGAGGACTTTGGACGTACTCTTTGAGATAATACATGCTTCAAGCACAAAGGCTCAAGGGTTGAAACGTTCTATGCTGGCAAGCTTTGTCAGCGTAGAATGTTCAACCTGAGAGCCTTTGCGCTTGAAGCATGATCGTCAGCACAGAATCTGCTGGCAACATTTTCCCCTGTGCTTTGACAGCAGCCAGTGCAAGGTCTCTCACAGCTCATGGCTTTTTACAGAAGCTTGCCAATGCCACTTGCGTACATCTTGCCTCGGTCTTCATAACAGTCACACCTGTATGGTATGGCTGGACAACACAGGACAAGGCTAGCGCAGCATTGTCTATGCCACAACGCATTGGAGCGAGGGTGATTCATGTGTCTTTGTGACAGTTGCTTGCAAGCAACTAGCACAAAGACACATACAATTGTATGTGGAACCAAAAACAAAAACAGGTGTGCCATTCAGGTAGCGTCTGGGGTCAACTTCCCGCCAGCCATGCCATTGAAGACAAACCTCTTGTGCTTGCAAGTCACCAAGATGTGGAGTCAGGCTGAAGGACGTCCAAGAGCACCCTTCTGGTCCAAAGGGGATGAAAGAGTCCACTTACCACAGAGGGGGTCCCCTTGTAGTTCTTGTAGGCGCTCAGGTGGCTACCACAACACATCACACCAAGCCGTTAAATTCAAACGTGTTTGACACATTGAATGTGTTTATGACACCCAGCCGATGAGTGCAACAACGCCAAGCTGACAAGTCAAGCATGAAAGTATATGACACGTCTTGTTACAAGGTTTACATCATGTAGTGACCTGGTTCTGGTTCTAGAAGATCTTGCTCAGCACAGCTGTCAATTGCAACCATGGCAAACATTGAGATGTGGGTATTGTCCCCATTTAATTTTGCAAGTCTTGCGCAAGTGCATGCACTCCTCACAAGACATTTGCCAATCACTGGCTAGCACCAATTGACCTGACAAAGGACTTGCCTGCACTTGCTGGACAGCAGAGGCAACTCTCTGGAGATGAGGCAGCTGTTGGTCAATGGGATACTAGCCACAAGGCTTCCACAGATATGGAAAACCTACACCTTTTGATCTGCTGGACAACCGTTAGAGTTGTTGTAGTCTATAATTGAAGACCAAGTTGTGAGCAAGTTTGGGCTTCACCTTTGAGTGGCTGAGACCATATTGCTGTGCAAATGGAGGTGGCTTGCAACTCCCGCTGAGCCTAGCAGCTGGTGCTGAAAGCTGAGTGGCAGATGTGCGCCGCCTCTATTTCCTGCGCATGCAGCTATTTGAGTGTAGAGGGCAATGCTGGGGCCATACCAGACTGCCCTCCTCCTTGCTTACCGCACTCAAGGCAGCAACTACACCTAACTACACCTGTATGACAAGCTGTTCATCCTACGTTAACGCATTGCAATTGGCCATGCACTGTCTAAACATGCTGGACTAGAGGCAATGCATATTGCTGATGACAACTGCATGCTAAGGAACGATAACAGCCGTCTTGTGCGGCCCCAGCGCTCCTTGTCAACTATTGTTATTTTTCCTCAGCATATACAACATCTTGCATGCGCATGCAGTTGCCTCATGCAAAGCATGCAGTGATCAAGCAACACTCTAACATTGGTGGTCGCCTAGCCAGCTGCATGCACCCAAAATGGTCTTAGCCAGCTGTGGTATGTTCACTTGTGTGCATCTTGACACAAACATGGCCATGGATACAGTAAAGACTAGTCTTTGACCAGCAAGGTTGGACAACAGCCAGGGTCACGCTGAATGAAGCATGGTTTCTTTGGGATTTTGTTTGTCAAGTCATTTAGTTGAGTCATTGTCTTGACTCGGAGGGTTCTGGTCATGACGTCATCTGTTTGCAGTTGATGTTAGCTTGGTGACAGTGCTTCAGCCGCATCCGCAAATCACAAAGCCAAAGCTGTCAGGATTGAATGACAAGTCTTGGCGCTTGATCTGACCTTCAAGAGCACAAAGCCACTTGTCATTAACACATGGGCCCCGGGGGCAAGCAAAAGCCTTAAACTGCTCTAACATGCCATGGTAGTCTGAGATATACAGATATATCAGATTACTCAAGCATGTTGACGCAGCTCAGCTGTACAGGCCCCTGTATCGGTAAACACTCTGATCAACTGATGTGCTGGCTTCACTTGTGAAATGCTTGAAGAACACAGTCTTTCTTGGGGCTGAGCAGTATGCGACCACCCCCGGGTCGGCATTGCAAAATTGCCAGGGACTGCCCTCTAGAAGATCTTGTCTGCATGTAGTGCCCACTGTCTGCCCCCAAAAAGTGAGGCCTCAGTCCTTAAGCTTACTCATAGGTCAGGCTGCTGCCAAGAGTGGGTGATGGTCATGGTCAGGTCTTTGATTGTATAGCATAGTCCTACACTGTGGCACAGTTCTCAAAACCATTTTTGCTGTGTACCCACTGATGCAATGAAAGTGTGTCTGGGACACTAGTGCATGACAGTGGATGCCAAGTGCATGATTGACAGGCACTGGGCATCCACTGTCATACACAAGTAGCTCACAACGTCCTTTGTGGTAGCCAAACAAGTAAATATGCCAAGCTCTTCTAGGCTGATGCATAGAACATGACTCTGACACAACATATATACTGGTTGCGGTCGTTTCAGACTAGGTAGCAGTGCTGTAACATCAATGACACAACCCCTTGTGACCGCCAGGCAAGGCAGAGTATGTTATTCTCTTATGTTGGCAGCGTCATGGCTGTGCTATGCAGACAGCAGCATAAGCTGTTGGAGTACTTGCAATCATCTCTGGAGTTTCCCACAGATATCAAAATAGTTATGTTCAAGAGTTTTCTACACACCCAGGTTTTGCAATTTGACGGACATTGGGACATGGTATGCATGTATCATAGGGCAGAATACTGCAAGTTTGCCGCTTGATACACCCGACACTTCCAAAGCTGAAGGCACAAAACAAACCATGAAGTCATCAAAGCTGTTGCATCAGCGTAGTAGCTCTGTTGGTTTCATGCTTTCTGTTGGCGCCTTTGTCCAGAGAACAAGCTGGTGTCGCAAGCGCTGTAGCAGCACTGTAAATATGTTACAATAGCTTTGTTGGGTTTGTGTTGTTTATTAGCGCCTTTGTCCAAGGAATAAGCTGATGTCACAAGCGCTGTATCAGCACTGTACTGTTTGACTGAGGATGGCAAGCACATGAGCTCGTTCAGTTACTCACTCAGTAGTTAGCTCACTCGCCTACTCGCTGGCTCAGTCATTCACTTGGTACATGCATGGTACATCCATATGGCATTGCCTACTCTGGACTGGACACACATGAACAAACATGCAAAAATCAACTGATATCATGATGGACGAATCAGCCTTTGTCATCATGACTTGAGTTGATTGTTGCATGCCACCCAACTTGTGGTAGTTGACTAGTACTTTGCTCAGCTGTTGAATTACTTCAATGGTAGCCAAGCTCATTGCAATTGCAGTAGGCACTCAAAAAGCAAGCTGCAGTGACAAGCAAACATCTAGACCTTGCAGCTGCAAGCCAGTCAGCCGTGCTTGATGGCCTAAATTACCCCCACAAGCAGCTATCGATTCAGATTGTTGCCGCTAAGAGCAGTCATACTGCCTCATCAGTCACAATTCATGTCAGCAACTGGACTGCTGAAGGAGAGGAGCCAGATGGCTGCTAAGGCCCTCAAGTGGCACCTGCTAGCCTGTATGTTGCGGGGGCCATGCAGACTTCACCTCAATCCCCTTGAACGCATGTGCGAGACCACTGCAAGCTGCTGTATTGTTGTCTGTGGGATGCCAACAATACAGCAGCTTGCACAGTGATCGTGCACATGCGTTTAAGGGGATTGAGATGAAGTCTGCATGGCCCACAGACCGCTGGCACCCTCTCAGACCATAATAATAATAATCTCCAGGCATTCCAGCTAACTGTTCTTGCTAGGTACCTACCAGGTGAGCCTCAAACCTAGAGCTGTGAGCCAACATGCACTAACACAAGACACTAATTCCACCCAAGGGGTGTGCGTTGACAGGCGAGTGCCAGACACGCATTTGCGAGGCAGAAAAACCTCTGCCCACTACCCGACACGGAAGCCTGAAAATTCAGCATGTTACCACTGGGGCTTGAATCCGTGACTTGCTGCATCGCATCCTGACACATAGCAGCTTAAGCTTATACAATGAGCTTATACCATAAGCTTATACCATGACCCAGCATATACGGGTGCTGGTCTGCAAGAGATGCTGCATTGGCATTGGCAGAGAGGCTTGCTGATGACTTGTGGGCTCTGGAATGTTTGAACAGATGGTGGCTGTTGTCTGAAAGTGCAACATGTTGCACCAACTTGGATGCGCTTTAGGTGGCATGTGCTTGTCAAAGGCTTTCAGAACATGTGAGGACAATCACAGCTGACATGTTGTCAGCTCAAATGTTGTCTGCTCTTGCTTATGCACAAGCAGGTTTCTTGAACAATGGAAGCTTCTCACGCGAGAAGCTTCCACTGTTCGGGGAATCTGCTGGTTCCGAGCTTATAGGTCACAATTGGCATATATCTGATTCAGCTTTGAGAATGCCAAAGCTGGAGTCAACAATGCTTGGTCTGAGGAAACAAATGTTGCATTTTGCAACACTTCAACTTGTTGAAAAATCCCAGGGGCAAGACCAGGCCAGAGCCCTGTCAAGCTGCTTCCTGATGCTGCTTAGTTGATTGCTTGGACAGGCTCGGGACAAGCTCCAGGCTGCTGGCCATCAATCCCAGAATCACACAAGAGAAATATCTTCAAATACAGGACAGGTCAAATCTGGAATAAGAACATAGCCTTCAAGAGGCGTATGCCATACATGCCCGGGCAGCCAATAGCCAGAGACACACGCTGCCCACTCTGCAGAGGTGATGACTCCCAGGGCCACATCTTCGGGAGTTGCATGCACCCAGACATGAGCAAACAGTATATAGCTAGACATGATAAAGCTATGAGAACAGTCATCCAAGCCTTCACTAAAGGGCAGTGCGGTAGTCACTATCTGATTGCACGTTGGAAAGATTAAAGGAATCTAAGACATCGGCGTGCACAGTAAGAGAGTTCCAGCCTTTGTGCTCCCAGACAGGTGTCTACAAGCAAGGGGCTTGGACCCTACGGTGGAGAGGGGTTTCTTGCAGGGGGGAGCAGCAGACACACGGAGCAAGATGAGGCCAGACATGATGATAGTAGAAATGACAACAGCAGAACAAGAACAGTGTCTGCGCCATGATGACAACTCTGGATCCGGACTGACACCCTTGACACCAGTGATGCCTAGTGGAAATCCAAGGAGCATAAAGATCGTGGAAGGAGGATACTGATCTGATACAAGATATGAGGAAAAGCTGCAAGAAAAGGGAGCACAACATAAAGCATTGGAGGAAGCTCTCAAGGACTATGGTTACAATGTTACCACTCTGCCGATTATCATAGGACAATCTGGTTCACAGTATCACACTACATCTGATGCTCTAGCAAAGATTGGTATAGAGCATGGACCTGCAAACAAAGTTATGTCCAAGTTACATGAACATTCTGTTTTGACATTTCACAAGATTTTGACATCCAGAAGAGTACTAGAAAGGGAGAAGACAGACAAACGCAGACAGAGCAGGCCGGATCCACCTTAGGTTTAGGAGTTTTCCTTTCCCTTAGGGCTATGGCCTATGGTCATAGCTCCGGGCTGCCGCCTTGGGAGGCTCCCGTTATGATCGCTGAAAAGCGTAACCTTTTCTTTTCTTTTCTCCAGGCTGCTGCCTTAGGAGGCTCCCGTTATGATCGCTTAAAAGCGTAAACTTTCCTTTTCTTTTGCTTCCAGGCTCTAGACAGGCGGCATGACTGTCTAATGTAGCATGGCCAACCTGTCTTGATCCTGGATGTTGTCATGACAAGTTCAACAGCTTGACCTGTGTGCAACCATCACAATGTGGAGACATGTCCACACATCTATCTTTGCGTTGTGCAGTGGCATCCCAAATTGTTGACAATAGGGTCTGGTCTCTGCAACATACATTGAAAGACGGCGTAGCATTGGGTAGCCTGTCGGCATCTTTCGTCTCCATCAGGCAACGCCTTCCTGCCTTGCCAGCTTGCAACTGCTGCCATAGCATCTGGCCATTCAGTCTGCAGCTTACAGCTGCATCAAAATGCAAGCTTGTTAGCAAAAAAAGAGACTCATGCCTACTCAATGTGTCTCCGATCTCTAGAGGCAACATTAGGTCATGAGTGTCCATAGCAGCTCCAAGGCATGAATCAGCACACATGCTTTGATACACTGGTGGCGGAATTGCTTAAGCACTGACAAAGTGATAGACTGCTCAGCCGTTGTGTCCCACTGCTTCTAACATGTGAAGACTAGCTACTCTTGACCCTCCTGGACCAGTGTCAGAGTTGTTGTAGCCTACAATGGAAGACCAAGTTGTTAGCGACAGTTGAACTTCACCTTTATGCTGTTGAGACCATCATGCTGTGCCAATGGAGGTAGGCCAAAACTGTCACTCAGCCTAGCAGCTGGTGCTGACAGCTGAGCTGCAGTTGTGCCCCGCCTCCATTTCCTGGCCATGCAGCTATTCGAGTGTAGAGGGCGGTGCAAGGGCCACACCAGACTGCCTTCCTCCTTGCCTACCACACTTATAGCAGTGACTACATCTGTGTTGCAAGCTTTTCACCCCACATTGACGCATTGGGTGTGGTATGTCTGAACGTGCTGGACCAGAGCCAATGCAGGCTGCTGATGTCAACTGCATGCTAAGGAGAGTAACGACAGTCTAATGCTGTTTGAGCACTCCTTGATCAAGAGCAACTGGCGTTGCTCTTCCTCAGCATGCAGTTGCCCCTGCAAAGCATGCGGTTATCAAGCAAAACACTAACATAAGTGGTATCCTAGGCAGCTGCATGCATACAAACTGGTCCTAACCAGCTGTGGTATGTTCGCTTTGATGCATCTTGACACAGACATGGATGCAGTGTTCAACAATCAAGGCATTGGACAAAGCCACGCTCATGGTGACCGAAGCCGTGTTTTGTTTTGTTTGGGTTGTCCAGTTACTGTCTTGACAGGAATTATATTGTGATCTGTCTGCATTTGATGTCAGCATGCTGAGGATGCTTCAGCCGCACCTTGCAAAACTGAAGCTGTCAGGACTGAATCATGAGTGTAGGCACCAGATGTAAACATCAAGGCCTTAGGGCACAAAGCGAAGCTGTCAACCATCATCAAGGGCACTCAGAAGCATTGAGCTGCTTTGTTATGCCAGGGTATTCTGAGATATACAAATATATCAGACTACTCAAGAATAATGAAGCAGCTCAGCTGTGA
>JAABUP010004905.1_pt1 | contig 21302 bp, 21 predicted proteins | sample 5559201 | NCBI WGS metagenome assembly JAABUP01 (sample SAMN10711887, study PRJNA513373) | rock metagenome | isolation source: Antarctica rocks | place: Antarctica
GCGCAGCCTCCCAGCGGCGCACATTCCCAAATCATTCAAGCCACTCTGGCCATACACAGGCTGCCCCCGGCCCAGCAGCAGGGTCGCCCACATACAGCGGACGCGCTCGTGCGGCGGCGGGCGCGGGCGCAGAGGCGGCCCGGCGCCGCGCGCACCGGTGGTCGGCTCGTCCAGGAAGAGCGCGGCCGGGTTGGCCACCAGCTCCACCGCGATCGTCAGCCGCTTGCGCTGCTCCAGGCTGAGGCCCGTGCCGCCGGGCGCGCCGACGAGCAGGTCGCGCAGCGGCCCCAGCTCCACCAGCGCAAGCACCTGCCATGCGCGCGCCCGCAGCGTTAGGGTTTCAGGGTTCTGCTCTCGTTTGGGGCACGGTGCCGCGCGGCCTCAGAGCTTTACCCGCGTCTGGCGCGCGCCGCCGCGGCCTCAGGACTTCGTGCGCATGCACGCACACGCGGCAGGCGCGGCGGGCGTGCGCAAGGCAGCCGGGCGCGGCTCAAGCGCATGCCGCCGGTTGCAGTGCAGGCACAGCAGCTGCAGGAGCACAGCGTGCGCGCCGTCTCGACAAAGTCGGCGCGCGCGGCCGCGCCCACGCTGGGCGGCAGGCGCAGCGCCGCGCTGAACGCCAGCGCCTCCCACACGGTCGCCCGCGGCGCGTTGACGTCCGACTGCTCCACGTAGCCGGACACGCGCGCAAACGCGCGCCGCTCCCAGGGGAAGCCGTTGACGCGAATGTCGCCGGCAATGCGCCCGGCTGCGAGCGCGCGCGCCGCGCGTCGTCGGCGCTTGCCGGTGCCGCGGCGAGGGGCGCGCGGGAACTGTGTTGGTGCAGCAGCTTGCGGCAGCGCGGATTGGCTACATGGCATGCTCCAACAGAATGTGTCAGCCCGCTGCGGCTCTGAGGGCACGGCCTGTGCGCGCGCGCGCGAGCACCCCGTTCCATGCGCCGGAAAAACCCCGCCTACGCCCTTGCACCCCGAAGCGCCGGGCTCGCGCGGCGCGCAGCTCGCAGGCGCCGGCCCGGGCGGGGCCCGCACTGGTCTTGCGCCCGGCCAGCACGTCCATGAGCGTCGTCTTCCCGGCGCCGCTGACGCCCACCTGCGCCCGGCCGGCCGCCCGCGCCTCAGGCCCCGGGCGCAGCGCCGGACAAGCGCTTGGAGAGCGGCCCCGGCCTGCCGTTGAAATGCATGCTGTCATGTCTCGCATGCAAGGCAGCCCCGAGCTCGCCCGCCAGACATGCGGCCCGCCGCCCGCGCGGCATGCGGCGCTGCCCTGCGCTAGCTAAAGCCGAACCGCACCAGCGCGGTGAGCACGCCCGGGCGGAAGGTGCCGGTCACGCCGCGCAGGATCTCCAGCTGCTGCCGCCCGGGCCGCCGCCCGGCGGACGCGGCGGCGGACGCGCCGCGCGCCGCGTGGCCCGGGTTGTCCGGGTCGGCCAGCAGGTCCACCTCCACGCCCTGCCAGTTTTTCAAAATTTAGAACCAACCCCACGGATCGGAGGGCGCGCTGGTCGCGCTATTCACAGAAAGACTCGCGCCACAAAGAAAGAAGGGCGCGAGAGCGAGCGCGCGCGCGCCCTGGGCAGCTCCACGGTGTAGCAGATGTCCCGGAAGGCCAGCGTCAGCGGCTGGAATGGCAGCGCCAGGCCCCGCGTGCCAACGCCCGCCGCCGCGCCCGCCGCGCCCGTTGCGCCCGCCGCGCCGCCGGCCAGCCGGCGCCCTATTGGGGACTCCCTGAGCGCCTGCCTGAGCGCTTGCAGCGGCAGGCCTAGGCCGCGCGCGCCCGCCGCCGCAGGCGCCCCTGGCGCGGCCGCGCCCGCGGGCGCGGGCGCCGGCGCGGCGCCGGCCGCCGGCGGCGCCGCGCCGGCGCTCCGCGCGCCGGCGCCCGCGCCGTCCTCCACGCCCAGAAACTGGCAGAGCTCCAGGATCTGCGAGCGCGCGGTGGACATGCAGTCCTCGGAGCCCGCGCGGCTGGGCCGCGCGCGCGGCCGCTCGCCCGCTTCCGCGTACACGACCACCGCCTCCACGCCGCCCGGCGTGCCGGGGCCCGCGTCGCCGTCCTCGAACGCGCCGCCGGCCGGCCCGGGCGCCCAGGGCGTGCGCGGCGCGCCCGGCGTCTCGGCCGCCACCTTCTCCGCGGCGGCCAGCAGCGCGGCGTAGGTCTGCGGGTCGGCGCCGGGGCCGGGCGCGAGCGCGTGCACGGGCGCAGGCGGCACGCCCGCCATGGGCCCCGCATGGCTGCTGATGCTGTGCGCGCGCGACTTGGGCTTGGCGGCATCCGCGGCGGGCGCGGCGGGGCCGGCGCGCCCCGCGCGCGCGGCCTCGCGCTCGGCCAGGCCCTCCACGCTCAGCACGGACACCGGGCGCTCGAACGCTGCGCCGCGCGGCGGCGCGCCCGCGCGTCAGCTCTGCCCGAGCATGCCAGGGGCGCCCGGCTCCTTTGCTCAAACATATCGCGGCGGGCACGCCGCCAGGATGCGGCAGCGGGGCCCACTTTCACCTGGCGGCGCGGCTTGGGCAGCGATTCACACAGTGTGCGCGCAGGCAGCGCAATAGAACAAGAGAGCCCCGGCGTTGCCGCGGTCCAAACTGGGTCGCGGAGCATGCGGATCGGTGGCGCACGCTGCATGTAGCGGTTGTACACGACGGTGAGCGCGTTGAAGACGACGATGCAGACGAGCTGCGCCGCGCAGCCGATGCCGACCCAGCGCTGCTCGCCGCGGAAGCCGCGAATCTGCGCACGCGCGCGCCGGCCGCCTCAAGGGCGCTCGCCGGACCGCACGCGCGGGCCATGTGTTGCCGCCGCAGCATCGTACGCACAGGCGTACTAAGCACCTTGCCGTGCATGCGCACCCGCGCGACGGGCGCGCTTCACGAGTGAATGCATGGCAAGAAGCGCTCTTTCCCAAGCAGGCGTGCCGGACGTCGAGGAGCAGCGCGAGCGCCGCGCGCTGCGCCGCTGGGGCAGCGCGGCCCTGCAGGGCCGGGCGCCACCAGCAGGGCGGCCAAATGGGGCCGGGGCGCGCACCTGCAGCGCGGCCTGGCCGAGCGTGGTGCTGTCGCCCGGGTCTGCGTACTCGTACGGCACCGCCCAGCGGCTGGCGGAGAACTCGTTGGCGATCAGCGCCTGCACCGCGTACGCCAGCGGGTCCAGCCAGGTCGCCCACCGCCAGCCGGCCGGCATGTCCGCTGCCGCGCGCGCGCGGGCACCGCTGTCAGGCTACTTTCCTTTCAGGCGCGGGGGCCGCGAGCGCCGCGTGCGCCGGCGTGCCCGCCCCGGTCCTCCAGCAGGCCAGCGTGATCGCCTTCGCGCGCAAACGTGGGCGCAGCGCCGCCACATGCTGGCAACGCTGGGTGCCGCGGCGCGGCTGATGGACGGCACGATCTGGGATGCCGTCAAGCGCGCGGTGGGGAAATTGTGAGGCGGCTGTGCGCGGCGATGGGCATGGCGCCGCGTAGATGCATGGCAGGGTAGGGTTAGGGCAGGGCCGGCCGGGCGCGCGCACTCTGCGCGAAGATGTAGCCGGAGAGCATGAGGAAGACGACCAGGAAGCAGGAGCCGACGCTGTTGGCGAGCACCATGTCGCGCGTCAGCGCGGCAAACATGCGGAACATGGCCAGCGCGTTGCAGTGCACCAGGAAGAGCACCGCGTAGAAGCTCAGGAACCTGCGGCGCACCCGCGCCCTGATCATTGCTTAGACCCTAAATCTAGCTCGCGCAGTGGCGCGGCAAACATGCGGAACATGGCCAGCGCGTTGCAGTGCACCAGGAACAGCACCGCGTAGAAGCTCAGGAATCTGCGGCCGCGCCCGCGCCCTGCTCACGCCCTGACCCTGACCTTGGCTCACGCGCGCCGCCGCAAAAGAGAGGCGGCCCGGCAGCTTGCTGCATCGCACAGCGAGGCCGGCGGGCGGCGCCCCCAGGGAAGGGTGTCACAGCCCGCAGCTCGCGCGGCGGCCCCGCCGCCGCCGGCTGCCTGGGCTGGCGGGCGGCGCCGCCGCGGCCTGCGAGGCTGCCGCGCGCAAGTCGCGCCGCGCGGGCGCACCGGCCGAACTCGGGCGCAAAGCCGACGGTCCAGTACACGATGAGCGACCAGACACCGGCCTCGGTGGCCGAGTAAAAGACGCGCAGGAACGTGGTCGGCAGCGTGTACGCCCAGGCCGGGTACAGGCGCATGTCGCGCTGCTTGTAGAACACCGGCAGGCGGTCCACCTGCGCGCGGCGCGGGGGCCCTGGGCGTCGGCGCGGCCGGCGGCAGGGTACAGGGTTGGTTTGAGAGCCGGCGCACGCTCCGGCTGCCGCTTCTGTAGCCGGCCTCCGTCGTGGAAGTTGTCGCGGGCTGCATGCCCGTGCTCCGTGTCAAGCTGGCGGGCCATGCGAGAGCTGCCTACAGCTGGTGCATGGTGTGCGCTCAAAATTATATCCGAGTGAGGCGCATGGGACGGCAAGTCGGCAAATTGCACAGGAGGCGTGAGCTGGACAATGCACGCCAGCAATGTCCCTGCATCAAGAAGCGCTCGAGCAGCTGTCCTCACAGTCAAGGCAACCCACGCCCGGCAGGCGCGCGCAGCCGCGCGGGCGCGGCCGCGCACCGCGATGGTCATCTCCGTCAGGCCGTTGAACATCATGATCATGACGGAGTAGAAGCACACGCTCATGTACATGGAGCCGTTGATGACCGAGTCCGGGCGCACGCGCGTGCGCAGGAACATCGTGCCGGCGATGATGCCCATGACCGCGACCTGCACGCCAGGAGTGCGCCCGCATTGAGTCCAGCCCTAGCCCTAGCCCTAGCCCTACCCTACTTGAGGTGGTGCGTGCACACACAGCAGCGGGCGCCGCTGTGGCAGAGCGCATCCAGGTCGAGGGACAGGCAATGCGGGGGTGATGCCCTCCAGTATCAAGGGGTTGCGTGGGCATGAGATCACACGGCAAGACAGGCGCATGTGCAGCGACTGAGCCCGAGCATCGCACAGGGTTATGCACACACTTTGTGCGTCAGCACGGGGCTTTTTATGCGTCGGCGCTTGTTTGGGCGCCAGCTCAGGGGCGCGCAGCTGACTGTTGCAGTCTCCAGCAGGCGGCAGCACAGTTGGTAACGGCCGTGCGCGTTTGCGGGCGCGGGAGGACAACCGCGCGCGGGCGCGCCTGGGCGACGCGGAAGTAGTACAGGAACGAGTAGCGCTCCGTCAGCACCCACTCCCGCTGCAGGCACGCCTTGAACGCGCGCCAGCCTGCGCCGGGCGGTCGAGAGCGGGACCGTGGGCTCGAGGCTGGTGCAGAGCACTCACCAGGAAGAGTGCCTCCAAGAGCCTTCGAGAGCCTTCGATGCATCCAATGCAACGAGATGCGCAGGCACCCCGCGCCTCTGGGCGCGCCGCGCCCAGGCCGCCGGCCGCGCACCCTGCAGCGCGTAGGGCGCCCAGGCGAGCGCGGCGTCGCCGTCGCGCGAGGGCGGCAGCGGCGTAGCGAGCGCAGCCGCGGCCGCCAGCCCCGAGCTGGAGCAGCGCCAGGCGGCCGCGATGTCGCGCACCGGCACGTGCGCGTACTCGCCCTTGCCCGCCCAGAATTGCTGCGCGCGCAGCTGGGCTGCGTCGGCGCGCCTGATGTGCGGCTGCCTCGCTCCAACCTCTGGCCGCTGCTCTGAGGCTACTACAGGCATGCTGTGGGAGCAAAGTGTGGTGGCAGACATGAGTGCATGTTGTATGAATCACCATGCAACACAATGCACTGCCGCCCGGCCAGTCATTGTACCACGACTGCTGAACGGGCGCGTGAGCCACAGGCACAAACACAGCCAGCAGGCAGCCGCGCGAGCCGGGGGCGACGCAGCCGCAGGCGGCAGGCCGCGCGGGGCCGGGGCGCACGGCCTGGTCGCGCGCGGAGCTGACCTCCTGCAGGAAGCCCGCGGGGTCCTTGCGCGGCGGGCAGGCAAAGCCCAGGCGCGCGAAGAAGGGCAGCGCGTCGGGCCGCGGGCCGTGGAAGAGCACGACGCCCTCGCTGATCAGCATGACGTCGTCGAACAGCGCGAAAGTCTCCGGCGCCGGCTGCTGCAGCGCCGCCAGCACGGTCGCCTGCGCGCGCCGCGCGGCCGTGGACTGCTTTCCTGCAGTCCCGCCACGGGGCGGGCGTGCAAGGCGCCAGACTGCGCTCGCGCGTCGGGTGCCAGCTGCTGCAGGCGCGGTCGGCATTATTGCTGCCCGGCTGGATGCCCTGTTCGGCAGATTGACTGTCATGATAACACACTGAAGAAAGCTTTGGCCCCTTGCCGTCCCGCACGCGCTTGCAATCACATCACAGTACCCGGGTGGCGCCTCGCCTGTGAGCATGCATGCCCTCACGCATGGCGCCACATGCGCCCCAAAGGCTGCCAGGCAGTGCACGTCTAAGCAATCGAGGCCCGGCGGCGCGGGGCGGCCCAGGCGCGCGCACGTTCTCCAGGTGCGCCAGGTCGCGCAGCACGGACACGACCTGGTGCGCGGTCGCCGAGTCCAGGCCGGTGGTAATTTCATCCAGGAAGTACACGCGCTGCGGGCCGACCAGCGCCTCGCCTGCGCGCCCAGCGGGCTTGGACTCGAGCGCGGCGCGGCGGGCCGGCGCGGCGGGGCGCACGCGTGCGTGCACGCGCGCACGGGGCGGCTCATGCTGCCGGCTGGCGCAGCCGGGCCCAGCGCGCGGAGACGCGAAGTGGCAGCCCAGGCTCGGTAGGAAGGGAGGGGATCGCTGCAGGCGCCGCCCGCGCCGTGCCATCACGCCATCGTACACACAGGCAATAGACGAGTTGCCAGCGACGGCGCCTAGGTCTGGCGCGCACGGCCGCGCGGCACATGATGTGCCTGTGCTGCTGACAAAGCAGCGCGCATGCGCATTCAGTGCGGGCGCGCGCGCAGGCGCGCTCAACCTGGCCGCCCTGCGCGTCACGACAGGCATGGGTTGTCGGAAGCGTGGCGGGGGCGCGGCCGGGCGCGCGCCCGCGCTCGTCCGCTTGACCTGCCCGCCGGAGACGCCGCGGAACCAGCCGCCGCCGACGGCTGTGTCCTGGCAGCACTCCAGATCCAGCAGGCGCAGCTGCAGGTCGGTGGCCAGGCTCTCACGCCGGGCGGGCAGCGCAAGCGCCTTCATGAACGCGTCCACCGGCCAGTCCACCTCGATGCCGGCGCCCTTCTCGCGCCGCCGCAGCTCTGCCACCTCCGCTGCGCGCGCACGCGAGCTGGCAAAATCAGGGTTAAGGTTAAGGGCAGGGCATCTGCCGCAGCTCTGCCACCTCCGCTGCGCGCGCACGCGAGCTGACCAAATTAGGGTTAGGATAAGGGCAGGGCATCTGCCGCAGCTCCGCCACCTCTGCTGCGCGCGCGCGCGCGACGGCCGGCGTGCTGAGCAGCGGGCGCGGCCGGCGCGGGGCGTCTGCCGTGTGGCATGCCCGGACGCTGCCCGTCATTGCTCGTGCGCCCCGGCTGGCCGGCTGGCTCGGAGCGGATCAAGGGTGAGGGCAGCGCCTGCATCGCGGCTGCGTGCGCAGCCCCCAGCCCGCCTAGCAGGAGCTGGAGCCTTGCTCTGCGCACTGTGCACGCGGCGCAGGACAGCGCACGCGCAGCAGCGCAGGAGCGCAGCAGCCGCGCACGGGGCCGGTTCCACGTATCATCGCGCCGTCCCAGCACGACGCAGCCGGGCCAAGGCATCTCTCAGCGTGTACAGCGTGGTGCCGCGCACCCGCGCGGTTGCCGGCGCCCTGGCAGCGCGCGGAAAAGTCCAGCGTCTCACGCACGGTCAGCTGCGCGACGTGCGTGTCGCCCTGCTCCACCAGCGCGGCCGTGCGCCGCGGCTGGAACTCGCCCAGCTCGCGCCCGTTGTACGTCACGCGCCCGCGCACCTGCGGCGCCCGGCCGCTGACCGCCCCCGGCTTGTATGGCCTTGCGCATGATCTCTGGGCTCCAACAGCCGGCCGGGTGGGCCAGCTGCTAGGCCCCATGCATCAGGGTGTGAGCGGCTGATGCGCGTGAATGCTGGGGGGACATGCGAAGCGCAGCACGCTGAGCGACTGCGCTGCGCCGCGCTCGCCAGAGCCTGCACGGCGCAGCCTCGCGCGCGCGGCGCCCGCGCCATGGCGCTTAGCCTGGTTTGGGCAGGCGGGCGCGCCTTGAGCGCGTTGCCGTGCAGCGCGCCGGCCAGCGCGTGCAGCAGCGTGCTCTTGCCGGACGCGGGCGCGCCCAGCAGCAGCGTGAGCCGCCCCGGCGCCAGGCGGCCGCTGGTGCGCTCCAGGATGCGCAGCCGCTGCCGGCCGTCGCCCACCAGGCCCGCCGCCACCAGCGGCGCCTGCGCCGCGCGGTCGCAGGGCCCTGACAATGACGCGTAATAAGGTATGTTCAGACAGGCACGCACCCACACTCGCACAGGCAGGGACGGCGCTCTAGCGCCAGGCACGGTTGGCGCGGGCGCGGGCGGGGCGCGGGGGGGCGCGCCAGCAGCGCATTGCGGTAGAAGCTGAGCACGGTCGGCCGCGCGCGCTGGCCGACCAGCACGCGCGCCTCCACGGCCAGATCCTCCCAGCGCACCTCCACGCGCGGCCGCGCCAGGCCCGCCCTGCGCGCCCGCGCGCCCCGGCGTGAGCCAGCCACTTCGACGGGCGGCCTCCGCGGCCTGACGCGTCCGCGTGGATGCATTATGGGGTCCGCCCCGCGCCGTGTGCGCGGCCTGGACATGGCGGCGCGCCGCTGAGACAGGGCGTGGCTCCGCAACCTGCGCGCGGCGGCGGCGCGGGCGCGCAGCGGCGGGGCCGCGGTCAGGCCCGCCGGAATGGGCCGTGGCCGCCCCCCGCCCGCAGCGCCAATTGACCAGCTGCGAGCTGCGCCGAGCGCCAGCCAGCCAGCGCGTCGGAGCACGGCCGCCGGGCTTCGCCCCTGCCAGGCCCAGCGGGCCCAAACGCAGCCTGCTACCCCAGCACATGCGCTGCCGCCCTGCGCGGCTGCGCCGGTCCTGCACAGGCCTTCACGAGAGCGGCAGCGCGCAAGTCCCAGGAGGCGGACCAACTTTTGTTTGAGCAGAGCGCCATCGGCAGGACTCCCGGCCACTGCCGGTTGCGGCTAAGCAGGGCAAGAGCTGCGCAGCCGCGCAGCTCGCTGCCGCAGCCATAACACACCTTCGCTGCCGCCACAAACACCACCGCAGTGCCGACTGCTGCTTTGCTAAAGGACGTGCGTGCAAGCTAGCCAGGTACTGTGCGAGCAACAGAGCCCGGCCAGCCCCTTGGCGCGCAGAGCCGCCCAGTTTCTTGGCCGCGCACGGCTGAGGCGCAGTGTGCTCTGCCAGCAGACACCCCTATATTCCAAGATGTGCCGCTTGCCCCCGCTAGGCAAGTGTGCTCCGGTGCCCGCCGCGCTCAGAGCAGGCGACCTACACAGGCCAGGGCCTGCGCGTCTGCGCACGCCGGCAGTGCACATGCGCATGCACAGCTCGACCAGGCGGGGCGAAGCAGGCGCACACACTGCAGCGCGGCTGCGCTGCAGGCTCTGCAGCGCAAGATCCCCAGGTTGCAGGGCCCCGCGCACGCCAGGCGGGCGGCGCGCTTGGCGCGGCGCACGGCACCGCGAGCGGGCTGTGCAGTGGCCCGCTCATGGCGAGGACCGGGTGTGTCGCCCGGCGCCCCGAGTCAGCTTGCGGACGCACGGGCGCGCTCGCGCGGGCGCTGCGGCAGGGGTGCTTGCCTGTCCAGGCGGTCCTTGACGCTCTGGCGCAGCGGGCGCCCGTCCTTGCCGTTCTCGTCTACCACTCTGTCCAGCAGCACCTTGCGCTCCGCCCGGCTCATCCTCGCCTCCACCGTCCGCCCGCCCTCCTCCGACTGCATGTTCTGCTTTTCCAGTGCGGCGGTGGTCGGCCTCCGGCCGGCGGGCGTACAGCAGTGGTCGTTCTACAAGGCCGCGGCCTGCCCACTGCCGCGGCGCGGCGGCAGGGGGTCACCACGGCACTGCCCGGCGGGATGCCCACCTAGATCTGGGGTGCACATCCACCGCTTGCAAGCCGCTCTAGGCAGCCCCAGCAGCGTGCACGCCGTGCTCAGCCCCGTCACGCAGCAGGGGAGGCACGAGCACGGGCACGCAAGAGATTCATCCGGCTTGGAAAACAGGGCTAGCCGGTTGCCCTAACCGGCAAGGGGCAGTCCCGCATTGTACATGCCCAGGCTTGCATGGTGCAAGCTTGCAATGTTCCACTCACAAGTCTATTCTAGTCATCCATTCACCTCAGCGTCGCTGGGTGTCACACGCGTGTGCCGGAGCAGCGGCCACCACCACGCCGGCGCGCGCTCGCTGCCGGCGCGCGCTCGCTGCGTGCCACCAGCGAAGTCTGGAGCAGCCCAGCACCGCCTGCGCTCCCCTGCAGCTGCCCTGCCGCGCCTGCCGGCGATTCCGCTATTGCATGAGTCGCGCAGGGTCGGGGCGCGGCCCGCATCATGGTGCCCAGGGGCACGCAACCCAGGTCAGGAGCCCTTGCACAGGGCCAGACCGGCGCATGCTGCATGCTGAGCCCCTCGCCCCAGCCAAGCGCCACCGGGGATAGCCCCTATCCCCGCCTGACCTCTGCAGCAGGCACAGCCACAGCGTGCGCCGCCGCCGTCCCCCTTTCAGGGTCCAGCTGCGCAGCCCGGCCGGCCAGCGCAGGGGTCGCTCGCACACGCGCGGCGCCCCAGCGCCGGCGCGGCTGGCCTAGGCGCCGGGGGACTCCAGCGCGGCGCCGCCGGCGACAGCCTGCTGCGGCGCCGCCTCCTCGGCGGCCGGCGCAGCCTCGGCGTCAATTGCCGTTGCAGCCTCGCAGTGGCGCCGCAGCCACGCGTCCTGCTCGGCCAGCGTGTGCAGCACGCTCTCTCGCGCGCGGTACCCTGCCCCGCGTCGCATTGCACAACGTTGCACAGTGTTTGTTTGCTGCATGCCGAGTTCAGCCAGCTAAGGCTGCGTGCATCGCCTTGCTCCGCGCACCCGGCCTCCTTTGTCCACGCTGGGGAGCGAATGCATGGCTGCTGTGAGCATGGTCTGCACAACACGCGCCAGGATCCAGCACCGGCATCGGGCTAGGCTACCAGGCCTGCGCATGATGGGCGCCACGCAAAAATACCAACGCCCTGAGCAACAGCCAATGCAGACAGGGAACAAGCATGGCTCTTCCAACTGTGCTGCATTACATGCTAGCGTGGGGTACAGGAGAACAAGTAAGGGAGTTGACGCGCTGCGCATCGGCGCCCGCACCATGCGACTCGTGCGGCAGCAGCACCAGGCGCGCCGGCGCGCCGTGGCCCTTGAGCGCCGCGAAGAAGCGCTCCGACTGCAGCGGGTACGTGCCGGTGTTGTTGTCATCCTGCGGCACGGCGCGGGCGAGTCTGCCACACATGCGGCCGCATGGGCCTGTTGTTTGGCTGGCGCGCTGCCAGTTACTCTGGGCTGCGAGACGCCCAGAGCGTCCTGGGCGCACACCCTGTACTGGACAGAACTACCGCCCGTTGCACGCAGAAATGTGATGCAGGTTACTACCAACCCTCCATGGCAGCACCTGGCCTACGCCAGCGCGCCCTGCGCTCAAGCAGGCTCTCAGCACCCCTATGTTCATGCGGCCCGAGCCGGCGCAACTCGCGCGCCCGTAAAACACGCACTCAGCGCGCCTGCAGCACGGGAGGCCCCGCACCTGCCCGTGCACCAGCAGCAGCGGCTGCTTGATCTTGTCCGCCTGCCAGCGCCCCGCACACAGCGATCGGAGCGCGCTCACAGCCGCAGCAGAGCTGGCAGATCATGCACAGCGCAGGCGCTGCAGGGACCTGGCGCGCCCTGGCCGCGCCAGCTCCCTGCCCGACACTACTTGTGTGTTGTGACTGGGGTTTGGCTGCCACACATGCGCGTCGTGCGGTCACACGGGCAGCCGGCAGACACGACTGCCAGGCGCACTGAGCACGTCATCAAGCACATGCACACCCGTGCGCTGTCCCAGAGCAGCAGCGGCAGGCCACGATAGCGTTCGGCCGCGGCGCACAGCGAGGGGCGGGCAGGGACCTGAGCGGCATGGCTGCATGCACGTCCAGCAAGCACTGCACATGCCGCGGCTGCCACCACATGCCGCGTCCGGTGGCACACGCGACGTCCGCCAGGCGGCGGCGCGCGCCGCAGGCAGGGCCCCGGCCGCCCACCTGCATGAAGGGCGACATGGTGATGTACGTCTGCGGCGCCTGCCACAGCGTGCGCTCCTCCGCCTGGAAGCCGAAGGGCGTCAGCGTGCGGTTGTAGGCGCCGCTGCGCGCGGCGCGCGCGACACACGCTGAGCCCGCCGCTCGGCCGCGCGGCTGCTGGCCGGCCTGATTGTGCGGCTCGCGCCGCACGGCCGACGCGCCTGCACTTCTCATGGGTGAGCGCGCGCCGGGGCGCGCGGCGCGGCATTCTGTGCTGACATCTCTGACAGCAGATTGTGCTCGGGCTGGCGCAGATGTGCAGCGGCCAGTCGCCCAGGCGCCCGCAGACAACGCGGCCGCGTCGGAGGCCGTCGGGCCGGTCCCCTGCAGGCCTATCTCAGGCTCCGGCTCTGCAACCCACATGTCCTGCCACGCTCGACGCTCGCACTCCCGCGGCCGCGCGCCTGCCGCGCCCGCGGCGCATGCAGCGAAGCGGACTGGGCGGGCCGGGCGCGCCTGCGCGCGATGCCGCACGCGAACAGGTCGCCCGCGTGCGCCAGCAGGTTGGCCGCCATGAAGGCGCCGTACCTGCGCCGCACGGCCGGCGCATCGTGCGCCGAGGCCTGGGGCGCACGCCGCGCTCCCAGCACGTGGTGACGTCCTGGCTTCTCGCGCCTGGACATGTACATAGGGTACCGCGGCAGGCAGGGTGCGACATACTGTGGTTTTTTCGCCTCGCTGGGCCTTGCGCATGCGGGGCGGGCATGGCGACGTAGGTGCGCCTGCAGTGAGCGAACACACTCCGGGTCAGCGCTGGGTGTGACATGCCAGCGAGGGCGCACGAGTGGCCGCCGACGGCAATGCGCGCCGGGTCCACCACGCCGCGCCGCTCCAGCTCCTGCGCGCGCAGCAGGCCGGCGCGCCGCTCAGGCTGCCCTGGACCCTGCCCGGCACAGAAACAGACGCCGCCGCTCAGACCCAGGCGCGGCGGCAAGGCGCGCGCCTGCACGGCCGCGCGCGCCGCGGCGGTCAGCTGCTGGACGTAGGTGTCGTTGGGCTCTGCATCGGCGCCGCCCTCGGCCACGATCGGGAACCCCGGCCCGTCCAGCACCGCGTAGCCGCGCGCCAGCCACAGCAGCGGCGACGTCGCCTCCACGCCGCTGAACTCGTGCTGCGAGCGCCGCAGCTGGCCCGCCGCCTCCTGCGCGCACGCGACAGGGTCGCAGCTCCCACATCACAGGGTACGTGTATGCATAATTTTAGAGTTTACAGCTCGCAGTCGGGTGCGCATGCGCGAGCTTTGATCGCCCAAGCGAGCGGCCCGGCGCTGCACTGACAGCGTTGCATGCGCCGGCAGACCTCTGCGCCTCCGCTCTCGGTCACTTGCAAGGAGAGCCCAGCAGCAGGCGCGCGCCCGCGACTTGTACTCGCGCGGGTATGCCCAGAGCAGGCAGGGCAGCGGGCCGTCGCGCGCGCGCTGGTAGCCAGGCGGCAGGTACAGCGTCGCGTTGAGGTCCAGGCCATCTGCGCGCTGGTAGCGCACGATCTCCTTCTGCGCGCGTGCGCGCGTGCCCGCTCTTAGGGCTAGGCTTAGGGTGCAGCACGGCCGGGAGCACGGCGAGGCGCCGCGTCGGCCCCTCGCCGGTGCCCCACAGCAACTACATCACTACTGGGGCCATCGCCCTGACTTGTAGGCTGATGTCTCCCGCTGCACAAAAGCGCCGGCTACCTGCGCAACAGTGCATGTGCTAGCACGCGCAGTACCTGACGCCTGCCACCCCGACAACGCTCCCCCGCTCCCGTGCAGCTCGCTCAGCGGAGGCCGCAGCGGCGCGCGCGCCTGCAGGCCGCGCAGGGTCGGGTAGGGGTGCGGGAAGCGCGACAGCTGCCGCTCCGCCGGCGCGCCGGCGTCGCCGGCCAGCGTCAGCACATGCGTCTGCGGCTGCTCCTCCACGCTCTGCCGCGACATCAGCAGCTGCAGGCCGTCCAGCCTGCGCGCCGCGGCGCTCGGCTCGCGCGCGCCGCCCTCTGGCTTCGGGCCCCACGGGGGATGAGTGCGCCGCCGCCGCCACTATGCGTGAGCGGCTCGCGGACGAACGCGCCCAGCGGGTCAAAGCGCGGCCTCGCGCTGCACCAGGCGGCCCCCGCCATACCCGCAAAGGCACAGCAATGTGCTTGCTTGCCAAAAAACTCGTAGGCTGCAGGAAGAAAGGCCTGCGCTAGAAGAAACAGCGCAGCCGTCCCGACGCGCCGCGCCGCAAGGCATGAGCGCGGCGCGCCGCGCCGCACCGCAGCGGCGCGCCGGGCAGGTCGCTGAGCAGGCTGCCGGTCTGCTCCAGGCGGTCCTCCGCGCTGCGCCACAGGCGCCGGCTGGCACCGGTGCGCACGTCCAGCGCGTCCAGGAAGGGCCGGCTGCCCTCCGGCGACGCGCCCCACCCTGCCGCGAGCAGCCGGCCATAGGGTGTCAGACCCTGGCATGACGCCCTAGCAAGGGCCTTGCGGCGCAGGGCGTGCTAGCGTCTGCTGCACGAGGCCAGCCGCCCTCAGGTGCACCACGAAAGCCTGCCCAAGCGAACCCCGGGTGCTGTTGGCTGTAGAATGACACCTCCGTTAGGCAGTTGTGGCTGACCCGCCACAAGCACACCGCTGCAGCGCGCTCCCAAGCCAGCAGGCCCCAGGCGCTCGCATTTCGGGTAGTTTTGGGGGCCCGCGGGATCTGCCACTAAGTGAGGCGCGCGCCCTGCAGCAGCAGCTCGCCGGAGCCCTCCAGCTGCGCGAGCACGTAAAGTGCCGAGCGCGGTCCGCCGGCCAAGCGGCGAGCCCGGGTCGCCGTACGCGTCCTCGTAGTCGCGGTCCCACAGCAGCCGCGGCGGCGCGGCCGGGTCGTCCGGCGCGATGGTCCACACGCGGCTGCGGCGCGTCTTGTACCAGGACTCGTACAGCAGCGCCAGGCCGCCGTCGCCCCAGGACACGCCGCCGCACCTGCGCCGCGCGCCGGGCTGGGCGCACAGGGCGTGGCAGTACGTCAGGCTCGTAAGCCTCTCGCACCAACCCAGCGCTCTGCAGCGCCGGCTGCGGAGGCGGTGCCAGATGAGTCGCCATGCCAGGGGGCGTGCGGAGCAGGCGCGCAGCGGCCGCCAAGCCTGAACCCAGGGCACGCGAGCAGGGCGCTGCATGCATGCCAAACTCTAAACCCACACCACGCGCAGCGACCGCGCGTACCGCAGCTCGGTCTGCGCGAGCACGCGCGGCGCCGCGCCCGAGGTCGCCTCGTCGGCCGGCAGCGTGTATACGATGTCGCGCGGCGAGGCCGCCACCGCCGGGTCGCCGCCGTCCTGGGGCCATCCCTAAGGTCTCAGAACGCTGGAATTCTTTGAGATTCAGCTCCACGGCACTGCTGCCGGGTAGCTCGGTCACGCGTCATGCCGGCCTGGTGGGGTGATTGCTGTCATTGGCATCATGCGCGGTGCCTCATGGGCGCGCGCGCCTGCGCCTCTATCCACTCCATCTCAGCGGGCCGGTCGTCGCGCCAGCCGACGCTGCGCGGGCCGCGGCGGCAACTGTTGTGCGCAATCGGGATGTCCTCCGCCAGCGGCAGCGCCGCCAGCTCGCGCAGCACGGCGCCCTCCCTGCGCGGGCCTCACAAGATAGGGAGGGTTAGGATCAGCCCACCTACCCGGGCGCGCTGCAGCTGGACATGCAGTCCTCCGCCGGCGACCAGGCCGCCAGCCCGCGCAGCGCCGCGCCGCTCCCTGCGCGACCCAGCGCGAGAGGCTCCGCACACCTGAGGGCGGGGCGGCGCGCGCTCCAGGGCGCACTGTCAGCAGCACTCTCGCAGGCTGATGCAGAGCAGCGCTGCTGCTTGACCATGCCCCATGACGTACACCAGTCTGCTCTGCAGCCTTATAGGCTTAATTGCATGCCGGTGGCAAATTCCGCAATGGTAACAGCCCCATCGACTGCACCACGGAGCGGCTCGCGGCGCCCAGCCGCGCGCGCATGCCGTCGCGCCCGGCCGGCCGCGGGAGGGGTGAAAAGCGCGCGGGCGCGCCTATCCCACAGCTGGACGCGCTTGGGGAAGCGCCCGCAGGGCACCGTGTACGAGAAGGGCCGCTCCAGCCAGCCGACCAGCAGGAAGCGGCCGTCGGGCGAGGGCGCGAACGAGCTGTACAGGCGCGGCGGCCCCAGGCGGCGCACCTCGCCGCTGCCCACCTGCGCGGCCGCTTGCCTGCTTACGGCGCTCTATGGTGCAGCTTACCCACAAGGCGCGGCGAGCCCAGGCGCCGCACCTCGCCGCTGCCCACCTGCGCGCGCTGCGCGCCTGGGCAGGACCCTTTACGGTCAGCCCACCTTCTGCTTGTCAGGCCCAGGGCGACCTACGCCTGCCGGCTGGCAGGCCGCGCGCGCGCCGCGCCCGCGCGCCGCGCCCGGCGCAGGGCCCTTGGCCGGCGCCACCGAGGACTGTCAACAAGGCGCCCGACAGCGGCCAGGGCCCCGCTACCCTATCCTGGGCCCGCATCTGCTGGGGCCCAGCATGGTCACGCAGCGGTGGGCGTGCACGAGCGTGGCGCGCACCGAGACCAGCACCAGCTGCGAGGTCATGTAGTGCTCGAAGAGCGCCTCGTCGTGCGGGCCGGCCAGCAGGTCAGGGTATGTCCGCGCCTGCACGCCGCGCGGGGGCGGGTCATTGCACCGGAGGCCTATGCGCGGTCTGCGGAGCTGCCAGGACGCCACATGTTCTGGCACATAGTCGCGCAACCCGCAGGGTGCAGCACTAACTGCCCTCACAGCCGGTGTGTGGCCGCGCAGGGTCGGCCTGCACGCAAGGGGGTAAATTTGCCGGCACCTGGCTGGTGCGGCCGTCGGTGTTGTCCTGGATGCTGGGCCCGATGGGCGCGGGCGGGCGCGGGGGCGGCGGGCCGCGGCCCTCCGGCACCACCAGCGCGGCGATGGTGTCGTCGTCCACCCACTCGTAGCTGCGGCGCGCCAAGCCCTATAGAGTCAGTCCGCGACGGCGGCCAGCGGGCCAGGGCTGCAGCGCGTGCCACAGGGCACGTGGGGTCCGCCCGCAACGGCGGCCAGCGGGCCAGGGCTGCAGCGCGCGCCACAGGGCACGTGGGTCCGCCCGCAACAGCGGCCAGCAGGGCAGGGCTGCAGCGCGCGCCGCAGAGCACATGGGGGTCAGCCCGTGACGGCTGCCAGTGGGCCAGGGCTGCAGCGCGCAACGCAGGGCGTAGGGGCGGGGCGCCGGGCGGGCGCGCGCGCAACTCGTCAAATACGGCGTTGAGGCCCAGCTCGGGCGAGCGCAGCAGGCAGCGCGCGGCGCCGGTCGCCGCGTCCGCCACCCACAGCGCGAGCGGCTGCCGCGGCGGGTCGCGCGGCCCGCCTGCGTGCAGCAGAGCAGAAATTTTGCCTGGGCAAATTTTTTTTCAGAGCGTGCGCCATGTCAGAATGGCGCCTTAAGCAAGCATATTGTCTTATAACCCGAGGTCCTGCCAACGAAAGTCTCGGGCATACTTTGCACACGGGCGAGGTAGGGCGCCTCCACAACAAAGCAGGCTCTTAGACCTGCGCAGAGGGCGCCCGCGAGACATAGGGCCGCAGGCAGGGCGCGCGCGCCCGGGCTGCGGGTGGTGAAGGAGACGTGCCGGCTGTCTCGTGACCAGGACACCAGGTTCAACCAGGCGCCCGCTGGATAGCCGTGCACCTGCGCACAGCGCAGGGTGTGCCGGGTTGACCGTGCAATGCGTGCGATGGACAGGGCATAGGGCCCTGCACCACCCTGACAGGTGATAAACCCTTGGTGCAGGTAATAAATGCTTGGCGCCAGCCAGCACGCGCAGCCACTTGCGGAGGCGCCCGGTCGGTCTGCCCCAACGCGGCGGGCCTGAGCAGCTGAGAGCGCGCAGACGTCCCGGCCGCGCGCGGGCGCTCCTTCTACTCGCACACGCGAGGGATACGCACAGCTGCACAGGAGCGGCGGCGGAACGCGCGCCGCACTGCACCAGTAGGACCTGGTTGAGGGGACACGAGCGCGGCACGCGCAGCGGACTCGGGCCACGCGGGCGGCTCAGGGCAGGGGACCCCCGCGCGCGCACCGGCGTCTCGAGCGCGGCGTCCGCGGGCACGACCAGGGCGTCCGTGTAGTCGACCAGCGCCAGGCTGCGGTAGTGGCCCATGCGGCTCTGCGCGTTCAGCTCGGGGTCCACGCGCACGCCTGCGCGCGGCCGCGCGCGGCCGCTCAGGCAGGCATGCCCGTGCGGGCCCATGGGGCTCGGGGACAGGATGGAAGCTCAGCATGTCCAGGTCGTTGGTGCAGTCCCCCAGCGCCGGCTACGTTGGTGGCTCACGCGGCTCGGCGCCCCTTAAAGGTCAGGTCCGCCCGCACCCCTGCGCACGGTCAAACTCGGCTGCGCAGCCAGGCGTGCCAGCACTTGCACACATACATTAACTACCGTGTTTATGTTCCTCAGGGGAGGTCTTCCGGCTGGGCATGCGAGAGCCGGCCCTGGCCTAAAGAGGCGTCCGCGACGAGGAACGCGGCGCGGGAGCGGCGCGGGCGGGGCGCTGCAGCCGGGGGCGCGCCGGCCAGCTTGACCTCTGGGCGCGCGATCTGGGTGAGTCTGCGCAAGACAACAGCATCTTGATAAACACGCTCATGCGGGGCGCACTTCTGCACGCCCTCCGGCACCACAAACTTCTCGTAGCGGTCCGGCGCGTTCATGCTCGCCGCGCAGCCGCCGCAGGGCGGCTGCTCTTGCCCAGCCCCGGCTTTGCTGCACTGCTGCCTCAGCCTCCGCTCTCTCCCTCTTCCTGCTCCAACACCTACCCTGAGAGGCGGGCGGTGCTCTGCCGCTGTTTGTCACCGGGGCAAGCGGAGCTCCTTCTAGTGCTTCAGCCAGGCACCGCACGGCTTGAGCCAAACGAGAGGCGCACGCTATGTCTGGGCGCTCCCTGCTGAGCCAGCGGCTGCAGGAGTGCGAGCGTCAGGCGCGTGAAGGGGACGCCCGGCCGGCTGCCTGCTGCGCTGGGGCCCGCGCAGCACCCTGTGGCGCAACCCTGAAGCGGTGCGGTCCCGCCGGCCTGCACGGTGGCCCGCAGGGTGTGCAATCTTGAAGCGCGTTTTCAAAGACGCGGTCTTATAGGTCTGTGCTGCGCCCGCCCCCGGCGCTGTCAGGCCTGGCGTGCACTCGGTGCGTGCGTGCTGTCCGTCCGTGCCAGCCGCGGGCTCCGGGTTGCGGTGCAGACTGTTGCACGCGTGGTCGGAAACGCTCCGGGCCCAGGCCGCTGGCTCTGGCGCGCAACCTTGCGCCTTGGCGCATACCCTGTCCCTCAAGCACAGTTTGTCTGTCGCTGGGCCGACTCCTTCTTGCCTGGTTGGCGATCCCAAGGGGCATGGTGAACGTAGCGCGCCCGGCGCGCGCACACATGGCCCACAACCGAGCGGAGGCTGGAGATTCTTGGAGACGCTTTGCCCCTGTTAGCTGGGTGCAGCCGGCTCGCCAACGAGCCTGAGAGAGCTCGAGCGACATCCTGCTGAGGCGCCTGGCCCCTGGGGCGCGCAGGGGCGAGTCGGAGGCCCTGGAGGAGGCAGCGCTGGACGAGATCCGCTGCATCCTGAAGGGCTCCGCGCCACCGGGTCCCAAATGCTTCGCCTGCAGCCCGCCGCTGCGCGATTTTGGCAACCCGCTCACGCACCCCGTCGGCCGCTGTGTGCCCAAGCTGGCCAAGAGCGCAGCCGCGGCGCGCGTGGGGTCGCACGCGTCCGCCTAAGGCGGCACGTTTTTGGTGCTTGGTCAGCGCCCTGCGCGCCGCAGCGCCTGCTGGCGGCTCTGCAGGCATGTATGAGAGGTGGTTGCGGCGCGAGGCGCGGCCGCCTGTTTTCACGGCGTGCTTCCGAGGGGTCGAGCTTTTGAGGTCGCGCGGCGCTGCGCGGGGACGGCCGCGCGCGCTTGCCGGTAGGGCGCGGCCGTGAAGTGTGCTCGGGGGCGGCAGCGCCGCGCACCCGAACGGATGCGCGGAGGCGTTTGGGCACGCCGGCGGGCCATCCCCGCCGGTCGTGCGCGGTTATGCGGAACCACGGCCGGACGGTCGCCAGGAGGCAGAGAGTAGGGACTAGGGCCGCGTGGGGAGCCTGCCGGCCCTGGCCTGCTGCGGCGGCCCCGGCGCGGTGTATGTACTGTATGCCGACTGTATATCGACCGTCAGAGCTAGGGGACGCAGAGGAGAAGCACGCATTTTATAGACTGAGCGAACTGCTGCATGCGTTGTTTGGCGGTGCTGCCCTGTTTGTACGTAACCCCCTCCCGCCCTCCCCCTGGAAGTCTGCTGCTGGACGATTCATTTTGGCTGCCGGCTCCTGTACCTCTCATGCATGCTAGCACTCTTGCTGCCTGTACGATGCTTGGATAGCCTGTCTGCCTGCCCCACCTGACGCCCCTGGTCCCTTCCGGCTGATTGTTGGGCTGTGCAGTGTTCTTCCTTGACTTGCCGCGAGCACGGCTTTGACCAAGGGTGCGCGTGCGCATGCGTTTTAGAGACGCGGCTGTAAGCGGAGGCCGAACGTCACGGATGGTGCTGCAGTGGGAGGGTTTGCAAGGCGCTTCCTAGTCCATGGCGCCGTGTCAACTCAAGCTAACGCTCACACCAAGTGTGGTCACCTGGCAGACACCAGAAAACGCAGGGCCCTTTGTCTGCCCGGAGCTAGCACTCGCAGTAGCGACCGTTCAGCGCGCCTAGGTGCCGCGCTGGCAGGGGCGCACGTGAAGGCGCGCGCCCCTGCCAGGCGTGAACACAGCATACGCAACACATGCCAGACAGGGTACAGGGCTTATATTGAAACATGGCTATATATGATACGCGGGGCTCGCCGTGCAGGCGCAGGCGTATGTGCGTGCGCTGCCTCGGCGTCCATGTGCCTCGCGCGCTCGGCGCGCCAAAAAAATGCGTGGCTGTGTTGCCAGACAGCAGCATCACCCATGCACATCTAGGGCTGGGGCGAACGACCCCTGGAAGAACCCGCGTCAGACAGCAGGCCGTGGGACCGCGGCGCCCTGCCGGCGACATGCCGGCAGGGCGTTGCAAAATGAATTGGCCGAGCCGGACTGTGCCACAATGTGCCACATGGCCAAGGGTGCGCAGGCCGCAGCCGCAGGCCAAGCGGCTG
>JAABUP010004907.1_pt1 | contig 21295 bp, 16 predicted proteins | sample 5559201 | NCBI WGS metagenome assembly JAABUP01 (sample SAMN10711887, study PRJNA513373) | rock metagenome | isolation source: Antarctica rocks | place: Antarctica
TAGCTAGAAACCCTGAGTTTCATGCTTGTATCAAGCACATTGACATACAATATCACTTTGTTTGTGAAGCTGTTGATTGTCACCTTGTTGACTTTGAATTTGTACCTATCATCAAGCAAGCAGCAGATGGGCTTATTAAGGCTCTGTTTGCTGTCAAGTTTAGCTGTTTTCTTATTCAGTCAGGTCTTATATTTAATTAATGACCTGTCTTTGATGTGTGTTCAAACCTTGTCATCATTGACCTTTTTTTCTTTGTTGCCTTTTACATTCTAACTTTCTTACCTCACTATTGCAACCTTCTTCACATTCTCACTACCTTGCTGTTGAGCTCACTTTCTAGTGAGATTGAAGGACTTTATACTGGCTAGTGAATGAATATTCAGGTTGTTTAAAACTGAAAGAGAGTGTTGAAATAAGAAGGCTTTGCAGGGGATTTCAGTCCTATTCTGACCTAGCGCCGGAACTTGCCGTGTCACATGACGCTGCTTAGTCAGCTCACACAAAAGTCATGCTGTTGATGCAGACTCTGCATTCTAGTTAAAATATATGAATTAAACAGTTGTTTCATAAAGGTCATTATATCAATGACTTGACATCTTTCTGTTCAACAATATATGATAATGTGAAACACAACACTGTATAGACTATTTAATGATATAATGACAGTATAAGTTCTTATTAATGATAAAACTAATCTTTAAAAAATTAAGTAAGCAAAGTATCAGTGTCTTATATATATATATGCTCACTTAGTAATGCTTAATCACTTATGTTAAGACTGTTTTATAAACATGCTTTAATTCTGACTTTAATAATTGTCTTTTCTTTATGTGCTGATTCTTCAGCACTGAATGCATGCTTTTTTATCACAGTGTAGCTGTTGTAAATATACATAGTGTACATAACTGCAGCTAGCTTCACACATTTGTATTATACATACAAAGTTAATCTTATACATTCAGTGAATAAGTTAATCTTACACACTCAGTGAATAAGTTAATCTTACACACTCAGTGAATAAGTTAATCTTACACATTTACATAACTTAAATACTTTACTCTTTTCACTTCTTCTTTCTCTTTTTTTTTTCACAACTTAAGCATCATTATCATTATATATACATTACATTTCTGTTATCTTTTTAATGTTTTACTAATGTATAATAGCATTTACACAGTCACTCAGACACTTACAATCTCACAATGTCATTTAAAATTAGTACAGTTACAATTCTGCAATTTATGTTTAACACATCTTTAAAAATCAGTGTTTATCTCTGATAAAAATTGCAGTCACTTATGTAAGCATCAGCTTAATGATAACATTATCTCAGTGAATAATCTTACTGCAAACTCTATCTTTACTTCTTTTTCTGCTTTTAAATACACTCACATTATCACTAATTCTACTTCATTCTTTTATTCTTTTACTTTTACTTCTGCTTAACTTAATAATATTCTGATCTTTACATGTTCTCAAGCTTTATTCTCTATCTTTATTATTAAGTACAACATCAGTTTCACACTTATTTTTAAGTGTAGCTTCTGTTTTCATTGCAGTAAAAAGATCACTGAGAATTCAGAGTATATTTATGAGATAATAAAGAACTGATGTTATAATCACTGTACTATCATTAAAAAGTCTTATGATTTCATAAGTTAAACACTAATGCAGTGTCATTTTTATACTGATATTATTTCTAAATATTAGCTAAATTTATAAAAGAGATTAATACATTACTTAATCTAACTGCTACAGCTTAAGATAACAATAAAATTGTGTTGAAATAAGAAGACTTCACAGAGGATTTCAGTTCTATTCTGACCTAGCACCAGAACTTGCTGTGTCATGTGACGCTGCTTAGTCAGCTCACACAAAAGTCATGCTGTTGATGCAGACTCTGCATTCTAGTTAAAATATATAAATTGAACAGTTGTTTTATAAAGGTCAATATATTAATGACTCAACATCTTTCTGTTCAACAGGTTATGAGTTCAGCATTTTGCCTTCATACCTCAAGACATTAATCAGTCATTCATTGACCTCACTGTCACTGTCTTTCAACAGCATCTTTTGTCATTTTAATAGCCTACCTGAGTGCTTCCTTAAATGACCCCTTTTGTTGTTACTTGATATTCTTGATTTTGACATTTTTATCATTTCAATAGCTCATCTGAGTGCTTTCTTGAATAACTCATTGTTTTAATAGCTTACTTAAGTGCTTTCTCAAACAACACCTTTGTTGTTTTAATATTCTTAAACAACTCATCATTATGATATTCTTGATTGACATCTCTTTGCTTGTTTTAATAGTCTTTGTGTTTTGGTGTTTGTTCTTGACAACTCACATAACCATGACTTTCTTGAACAGCATTTTCAACTTTTCTTGTTTTGCTGACGCTAGTAACTATGCCTCATGGGCCACTAACATCAAGTTCATCCTTATGAACAAAAACTTATGAGCTGTTGTTTCAGACATGTCTTCTGAACCAGTTGTTGAACTTAATGATGTCAACACTTTGAACTTGAAGTTCTCATCTGAATACATCATCTGAAGTAAAGAGAATGACAGAGCATGTGCTACTATAGCACTGTCATGTCAAAATGGCTTTAAGAAGTTCATTCAAGACCTTTCTGCATGTCAGATGTGGTTGAAGCTCAAGAAGTTGTACAAGGTTCAGGGCTTTAACACCAGATACCTTACGTTTATGACACTCTTAAGTCATCACTACAATTTGTTTAAGTTCATTGAGAACTATGTTGATCAGCTAAAGACTTTGTCACAATGTTTGCAAGAGATAAATTCTACCTTTTCAGACTGAGTTATACTCACTGTTCTTCTTAACAACCTTGAATTCACATTCAATGTCTTTATCACAGCTATACGTCAGTTCATTTGCGTTACAACTTCTACTTTCAATTTCTTAGCTGCTGAGTTGATTGATGAGGCTAGAATGAAGAATAATAAGAGCTTCATTGCAATGACTTTTTGTGACAAATCAAAATCATTGTTGTTGCTTCAATGTTCACACTATAAGAAGACTGACCATGAGAAACCCATGTGCTTTGTCAAATACCCTCATAAGAAGAAGAAACTCAATGCAGCTTGAGCTGCAAAGAAGAAGGGCAAATTGTCATTGTCATCATCAGACAAGTTCTTGAGCAAGTTCTTCAACAATGTCAAATTAACCTTTGATAAGACTGATGACAATGTCACAACACTCAGCTTTATGTTTGTCATAGAATCACACTTTATGAGTGTGTGAATTGTTGATACTGAAGCCTCTGATCACTTGTGTTTTACACACAAATTCTTTCTTATCTACAAGCCTATTTCTAGGTCTCTTAAAATGGCTAATGAACCTGCTCAGATCATTGAAAAGAACATGGTTTCACTACATTTAGTACATTCTGACAGTGGCATACAAGAGGTTATCCTCAAAGACGTTATGCATGCCTCTGATTCCTCTGCAAACCTCATTTTTGACTGCTGCATGTGCATCAATGATATCTCTTTTGACATGTGTGACTGCACCTTATGTCACAAAAACAATGTCATTGAATACACTTCTGAGGTCAACAGGATTTTTCAGCTACACCTTGATGATACACCTCAGTCTCATGCCTTTGCAGCTAGTTGTGGGTTTAAGGTATTGTTTGATACATGACATCAACGCTTGAGCCATTTAGGTCATACAAACATTGAGCGTCTGTCTAAGATCATTAATGACATAGATCTTAAGAATCTTTCTCAATGACATGATGTCTGTGAATTGTGCATGAAAGTCAAGCAGACTTGTCACCCTTACAATGCTTTTATTGAGTGAGCGACTTGATCATTAAATCTTGTTCATTTGAATGTTGTTGAACTCATAACGCCCATTGTCTATGACAGTTCAAGGTGGTTTGTTACTCTTACTGATGACTTCACAAGGTTTACCTGAATGTTTTTCATGAAAATCAAAGGCAAGACAGTCAAGCATATTAAGAACTTTGTCACATTGATGAAGACTGACTGTTCTGACTATTCTTTAGAACGCCTCTGCATCAACTTTGAGCATAAGTATCTTGTCTTGAAGAACTGATTTACAGTCAACAGCATCATCTGAGAACCTATCACACCCTATTCACCTGAAGAAAACGGCGTTTCTGAGCGGCTAAATCGCACTATTTGCGAACCCACACAAGCTATGCTCAAAGACTCTGGCCTGAACTCACACCTCTAATCAAAAGCCATTAAGACTGCAGTTTATATCAAGAATCAATCTTCTACTTGAGTACTTGACATGACACTCTATGAAGCATGAACAGGCAATGTTCCTGACCTCTCAAGTCTTTATGTCTTCAATATCATTGCTTGAGCACACATTTTTAAGGAACAATGTCAGCAAGAAGTCAAGTTTGAGGACTGCAGCCTCAAATGCCACTATTTAAACATGAAAGAAAGCTCAATCTTTCGTGTTTGAGACTCTGAATCAGAACAGGTTCTAGAGTCTCATAACTGCTTTGTTGATGAGGGCATTACCGCTTATGAAAACATAGCTAACATAGAGGTTCACAGCAAGAAGAAGACAACTAGCACTAGCAATCATGCTGTTGATCTTTTTAGCAATCATGCTGTTGATCTTTCTTCTGTGTTCTCACCCTTGTTGTCACAATCTTCTTCTGTTTCAGAAGGAGTGTCTGCATCAGCTACATTGCTGCTTCAATTCTTGCTATTACAGTGATCAAATTCTTCATCTTCTTTTGTTTTAAATGAAGCATCTACCTCTTCACATCATCAGTTTGAACTCACAGGTTCAGACTTGTGAGTTCTAAACAAGTTGTCTGATTCAGATGAGCTTGATTCATTGAATTCTTCAGCCTCAGCTGCATTATGCTACAACCTTTGCAGTCACTCAGTTGTTGATGAGTCTGATGCACACATTTCATATGTGTATGCCGCAATTTCTATTGATGACATTGTCAAACTGACCACATATAAGCAGGCTGTGAAGTTACCTCTGTGTGACAAATGAAAGATGGCTATGAAGAATGAAATTCAGTCACTTGTTACGGCCAGACCGTAACCAGCTAGTGTGTTTTAGGGAATACACAAGGAAAGCATATACCTGAACATAAGCTTGCACAGCTCTATATGCTCGTGGCGAGCTCAGTGAGGCAATAGACCTTTGATAGGTCTATCAGCTCTATTGCTCTATAGTGAGCAAAGTGAGCACAGTGATCCTATAGTATATAGTAGGACCATTTTCTCTATGAAAATGGGTTGTGTTCAACTCAATACAAGTTATCAACTACTGATTTACCCTACACTGCGCACTGGGATTCTTATATCAACAAGCACAAATCTTTAGCCCTAATATCTAAGACATCTTAGATCAGGACATAACACTTTAAACACTCTTACAATATAAGAATGACAATCAGTACGCAGAAGTCAGCTTTAACAAGTTAAGTCAACCTTCAAGGCCTTCAGCAAACAATCAATGTACTCAAGGTATCGGCATTCAATGCATTCACAGACGAGAGAGGGAAGCTGCGAGCCTTCTTGGCCAAGCTCAAGTTATATATTGAATTCAACCAGGCGAAGTTCAGGTTTGAGATGGACAAAGGTCTGTTTACTGTATCATATCTCAAGAATGCAGCATTTGATTGAGTTGACCTCAAACTGCATAAGTTCCTTGACAAGACATCAAAGAAATGAATGAACAATAAGAAATTCATATTCAGTGACTATAAGAAGTTCAAGAATGAGCTTCAAAGAGCCTTCAGAGTAGTTGACAAGAAATGAGCAGTGAAAAGATGACTTCACATCCTAAAGATGAATAAGTCAGCAGTCAAGTATGCGGCAGAGTTTCAGTGAATTGCGGCCCTAATGAATTGGGACGACGACGCTTTAGTATTGCAATACTATTGAGAACTCAATGAGACTATCAAAGATGAGATAGTCAGAATGAATCAACCTGAAGAGCTTCAAAATATGATCAATATCTTTATCAACATTGACAGTCATCAATGAGAACAACAGATGAAGCGCACAAGGCACTACACACTGAAGATGTGAGAAAGACATTATACTCTCAGAAGAGGTGACTCTATGAACCTCAACGCAATTGAGAAGCATTGTGAGCAGCAACCACAAGTGAAGCAAGGACAGTGCATGAGCAAGCCCTATAAGCCTCAACTCTGACAAGCAGAGACTCATGAATGCTATAACTGTGAAAAACTCAAACACCTTGCAAGAACCTGCAAAAAACCTCAACAAAAGAGAAAAGAAGTTGCAGCAACAGATACACACATAGTGCATGACGCTCTGAGCTGAACAGTCTGCTACAACAACATGTGCTGAACACATATGAGCAGCAAAGACAAAGTTAGATGATACTCACAGAAACTCAAAAAGAAATGAAACAGTTACAACACAACAGGTTGACTGAAGAGATTAGCTATTCTAAAAAAAGCCAAGATCAAAGAAACCAATACTCACGAAACTCAAATAGAAGAAGACTACAGCGATAGCATCTGAATAGCCCTGAATTTGAACGCAAACTCAGAGAATGTCAACAACTGAAAAGTTGACATGAGACTCAAAACAAGATATGAGCACCCTGAGAATCAGCGCTGAGAGATGCGTCAACAACTGCTAAAAAGACAGCAGAAAGAGCTCAAGAAGAAAGTTGATGACCTTAAGAAGTAACAAGAAGAAACAGAAGAAGCAAGAGCATGCTTAAAACTCAACAAGTTAATGAAAGATGTATGAACAGCAACCAACTCAGTATTGAAACAACTTGTGTGAAAAACTAAGAGCCACAAAATCAAGATCCATTTACTCACAGAGTACCTGACATCAGGCGGTGATTGATGAACCTTTTCAGAAGACTACATGTCACCTGAGTTTCTGAGTAAAGTGAAAGCACTTCAGAACCAGATTCAGTGAGAATATGATCAGAGTACAAACTGCGCCTACACTCAGAACAATATATCAAGAAAGACAGTGAGAAATACATACAACTGATCATACAAGGGGTAGAACCTAGATGGTTTCAGAACCTCTGAAGAAGAGCAAGTGACGCAGTACAGTCAAAAAACTGCAAGCTTTCTCAAAGAGACTAGAGAACAAGAAGCTTTTAATGTCTCAAAAGAACAACAATGACCACAAGATATGAGTTGACGTTCAGATTGAGTGAAATAGACTTCTTCAAGCAATGGTAGACTCAGGAGCAACTGACAACTATATTTTGCAGCAAGCGATAAGAATGCTAGAACTAACACTGCAGCGAGCGCTGAAGCCTATGCAGGTATATATGATCAATGAAGAATTCAAGTGAATAACAGACCAGGTTCACATCAAAGCCATAATACTAGAAGATTCACAGAAGTTGATGTTTGATGTTCTCAATTCAATTAAGTATGACGCCATACTAGAGATGCTCTAATTACGCAAAAAGAACTCAAGAATTGATTGAATCAGCAAAGAATTATACATCATGATAGATGTGTATGAGATTCTTAAACAACCAGAAATAAGCTTATCAGAGCATAAGTTATGAGATCATGAAATACCGCTATTGAATGACAAGCAGTCAAAATGAATGCCACTGTACTCAATGAGTGAAGATCAGCTCAAGAAAGTCAGAACTTACCTTGATGAGAATCTCAAAAGAGGATTCATCAGATCATCAAAGTCATTGACAGAATATCTGATTCTGTTTGTATCAAAGAAAGATGACACAAAGCAACTATGTGTCAACTATAGACAACTCAATGAGATAACTAAACAAGACAGTTATTCTTTACTGTTGATCAAAGAGTTGCAAGACCGATTAAACAGAGTCAAGTGATTCACAAGTCTGAACTTGAAAGAAGCCTATTATTAAGTACAAATGAAGGAAGGCAAAGAATGAAAAACAGCATTCTGAACAAGATACAAACACTATGAATACACTGTCATGCTGTTTGAGCTCAAGAATGCCCTTGTCACCTTTCAAAGGTTAATCAATAACATGTTGAGAGAATACCTTGATGATTTTATGATCACATACCTCAATGACATTCTGATATACTCAGATGATCTTGAGATGCACCACAGCCACATGCACAAGATACTGAGAAAGCTCAATGAAAGGGCTTTATATGTGAAGAAGTCAAAAAGCAAGTTTGAAGCAAAGGAAATCAAATTCCTTAATTATATAATTCAACCTGAGCAAATCAAGAAGAACTCAAAGAAGACGGACGCAGTCAGGAACTGGTCTTCGTCAAAATGAGTCAAGAAAGTACAAGCCTTTCTAGAGTTGATGAACTATTATTGAAAGTTTGTACCTAATTATGCAAAGATTGCAGAATCCCTCACGCAACTAACGCACAAGAACAAAAGATGACATTGAGATAAGGAGCAGGAGAATGCGTTTTACACATTAAAGAAAAGCCTTAGCGAAACGGCACACCTGAGAATACTCAATTCAACATGCGAAAAGGTACTGAAAACCAACGCATTGAATTTCACAGTAGGCGCATGCTTGTACCAGATTGAGGATGAACAACAGAGACTCATAGTCTATCAATCTAGAAAACTATCAAGATTGAAGAAAAGATATGAGGTTCATGACAAGAAACTTCTTGTGATAGTGAAAGCACTGCAAGATTGAAGACCTTACCTCACAGATACTGAGAAGTCTATTCAGATCTACACAGATCACAAGAATTTGAGGAACTTTGCAACAACAAAACAGTTGAATCAATGACAGATTTGCTGAGCTGAACAGTTAGCTGATTACAAATTCCAAATCCATTACAAGAAGGGTAATGAGAATGGTGAAGCAGACGCTTTAAGTAGACAGCCTGATCATGAAGAAGTGAAAAAGATTCACACTGAAATTTTGAGTGAAGACAACAAGAAAATCCTCACAAAAGGCTTAACAGCAACGTACAAGGTGAAGCAAACTCTCTTGACAGATGAAGAACTGATACAAGTATGTCATGACAGCAGGGTCAATGAACACCATGAAGTCAAAAGAACTGAGGACCTCATACAAAGAAGGCACAATATCAGTGACCTTAGAGATTGAATCACTGAGTACATTGTTAGATGCAATTCATGTCACAGAAACAAGATTCAGAGAGATAAAAAATATGATGAGATAACACAACTAAACGCACTGAATGCGCCATGAGAGTCAGTTACTATGAACTTCATCACAAAGTTACTGACATCAAAGAATTCGGCATGAGGAGTGAAGTTCAACAGTATATTGACTATAGTTGATAGATTGATCAAGTACACAATGTTCATTTCATTTAAGAAAACTGCAACAGCATCAGTATTAACATACACCATACTGCAAGAGTTGGTTAACAATCATGAACTATCAAAGAAGTTTATCACCAACAGAGACAAGCTGTTCACAAGCAAGTTTTGAGAAATGCTCACAGCAGAACTCGAAATAAATCATAAAATGTTGACGGCATACCATTTACAGACAAATGAGCAGAGCAAACAAATGAACCAGATGGTTAAAACGTACTTAAGACACTATGTCAATAGAAATCAGAACAACTGAGTACAACTGTTGTCAACGGCACAGTTTGCATACAATAACACACAAAACGAAACCATGAAAGAAACACCATTTTGAGCGAATTATGAATATAACCCAAAGGTATGACAAGAACCACGAGTACACAGATCATGAAGTCAGAAAGCAATATTGAATATTGCAGAGATCAAAAAGCTGCACAGAGATCTGATGAACAGAATTCAACAGCAATCAGAACAAACAACAAAGATAAAACCTTTTGTGGTTGAAGAGAGAGTTTATTTAAGAACAAACAATATTTGTGTAAAGCAAAGAAGCAAGAAGTTGAACAACAAAAGCATAGAACCATTTGAAATCAAGAGGAACATCAAAGGATTAAGCTATGAGCTAGACTTACTCAAGAAAATGAGAATACACTCAGTATTTCATGCGTTCATGCTTCAGTGTTGCAATCAGTTCATATCACTTCAAATCATCAAAACATCTGTCAAACCTGATGAGAAGTATCAAGTTGAGAACATTCTAGAAAAACGGATGATTAGCGGGAAAGCCCACTATCTTGTCAAATGAAAAGAATACAATACCTCAGAAAACACATGAGAGCTCAAAGAGAACCTACTCAACTGTGCAAAAACACTACAACAGTTTGAGAGGGGGGCTCAGAGTCAATAAAGAAGCTAGAACTCATTGACTTTAATAAGAAATCAAGGTTAGAAGGATTGAAGGAGTTTTCCTCATCCTCAGTTTCATTGTTATCATTGCTCAGTTCAGAAGCAACACAGCAAACTTTGATGACTGCGCAAGACTCATTCTGTTTCAAAGTCTTGAAAAGGCAAAGAACCTTCACATTCAGCTTGAAAAGGTGCTCAGCCTGTTTCACACACTTATTCATAGCCACCTTGAGTTCAGATTTCAGCTGAAGGTGAGCACAATTCAGGAAATCTAATGATACTGACACACATGAACAACCACGATGAGTACACTCAGAACACTTTGCGTGACCTGCCATAATAATGCAGAAAGAAAGGGCAGCTGAACAGTGATCACAAGCAGTAAGAGGAGTGAAACTGAAGGTTGCAATGGTTTTTGCAAGACAAAGACAATTGTGCTGCTTATGAGAAGACATGACAGTGAAAAAGCTATCTGTCTTTATACTCTCACTTATATAGACACTAGAGAACTAGCGTCTAGAAGAGAAGAGATTGTGTTACGGTCAGACTGTAACCAGCTAATGTGTTTTAGGGAATACGCAAGAAAAGTGTATACCTGAACATAAGCTCACACAGCTCTATATGCTTGTGGCGAGCTCAATGAGACAATAGACCTTTGGTAGGTCTATCAGCTCTATTGCTCTATAGCGAGCAAAGCGAGCACAGTGATTCTATAGTATATAGTAGGACCATTTCCTCTATGAAAATGGGTTGTGTTCAACTCAATACAAGTTACCAACTACTGGTTTACCCTACACTGCGCACTGAGATTCTTATATCAACAAGCACAAACCTCTAGCTTTAATATTTGAGACATCTCAGATCAGAACGTAACATCACTGAAGAATAATAACACATGGGACATTGTCAATGTGCTGTCAGATCAGCATGTCCTTAAAGAACGCTGAGTTTACAAGGTCAAGTGTGACGCTCATGATCAGGTTAGCCACTATAAGGCTTGCTGAGTTGTCAAAGGCTATGAACAGCAGTTTGACATAGACTATGATCAAATCTTTGTGTCTGTCATCAAGTTGCAGACATATAAGACCCTCTTTGCCCTTGCAGCACATTATGACCTTGAAGTGAATTAAATGAATGTCACTATCGTGTTTCTTTATGGCTTTATTGATCAGGTTGTTTACATTGAGTTACCTCACAGCTATGAGCTACTCAACAAGGTTGCTTTGCTGAATAAGGCCCTTTATGGCCTGAAGCAAGCACCTCATCTGTGGTATAAGATTTTACACAATCTTCTCATGTCTCTTGATTTCTGTTGACTTGATTTTGATCATAGCATGTTTGTATGAAATGATGTCATCATCACTGTCTATGTTGACGACTTTCTGCTTGTTGAAAAGAATAAGTCAGCTATTCAGAACATTAAACAATGTCTTAATGACACATTCAAGATGTCAGATCTCAGTTCTGTGTCCTACTATCTAGACATAAAAGTGAAATGAAACTGTACTGAATGCACAATCTGTCTTACTCAAACAGCTTACATCAACAAGGTCCTTCAGATCTTTCAGCAGTTGCAGGCTGTTTCTGTCAACACTTTTATGAATTCTGATGCAGTACTCATGAAGGAGTCTATCACTTAGGCTGACATTACTGTCATTTAACAGTATCAGAAAGCAGTCAAATCACTAATGTACATTATGTTGCAGACACATTCTGACATCACCTTTGCTGTCTCTACTGTTAGTCAGTTTGCTCAGAATCTTAACACATCACACTACAACACTGTTAAGTGAATCTTTAAGTATCTCACTGACACTATGAATCTCATTGTCATCTATGACATCACTGATGACAGCCTCATCAACTATATCAATGCTGACTGAGGTGACTGTTATAGTTATTCTGATGATTCACCACCTCTCTTCAATTTGTCTTTCTTGCATTGTGCTCTTTTTTCAATTCGTCTTTCTTGCATTGTGCTCTTTCTTCTTCTGACATTTTTCTCTTTTGCTTTCTGATGTTTTGCTCACCTGGCATGACATAATACTAGTTAGCAAAAGGGTATATAGCTGAGGCAAATTGCTCAAATAAAAAGCCAGCTTTTTACCTTGAAACAAACTTGACCAATAACAATTTGATAGCACCAACTGCACCACCAGAACGAAAGTCCATCAGGCTCTAGCTTGCTAGATCATCAGATCTTCAGCCCTATCTTATTTTACTCTTACATTATCTTCTTACTCAGACGCCTTGCAAATCATCAACCTGGCGAAACTCTCTGACAAATCCCTTTTGCTGAATGTGTCAAAACTGTCAGATCATACGAAAAATCTAGCCTTTCAGTTAAAAGAGTACAAGTCTGTCAACCTTACCTTTGCTTCTTCAATACCTGATGACCTTATCACCTTCATTCACGATGTCACTACTCTATATGAACAACTGAGTGTCTGAGAAACTTGATCAGGTACTCAATCAGACACAAGCTTCTCTTTTAGTTGAACACACAATAGGTCATTGTTCAACACTGCCTTATGAGCCTTTACTCAAGACATAGCAACATTGCAGAACAACCCTGCCTTTCTTCAGTGGGTTGCAGAAACAGTCAGTCAGTCTATCAATTCTGACAGTATCTTGAAGTTCAACCCACCTAACCCATTTGCCGCAGAACGACGTCTACGCCATTCAATAGCCACATCATTGAACTTGAACCTTAACACCCTTAAGCATTCTACCACATCACCTTCTTCACATCAGTCAGAATTCAGCTCAGAAACTACTGAAAACATATCTTGAAACCAATCTGAAGATATAATAAATAACAACCATGATGAGAGCTCTCAGAACAACAATGACGGTACACCTGCGTCAGCTGAAATGAATTCAGCTGTTTGAGAACAAATTCTACAGATCATTGCCGCCTCAGTAGCATGAGGACAATCACAAAGCCACAATGCCTCTCAGTGTGGCTTATCTGATTCATCTGAACCATCTGAGCCTTGTGGCTCAGAGGAAGAGAACAACAACAATGATGACCGAAATTTCAGCTGAAAATCAGCTGATATTGACCTCTTCTACCCTAACATGCTTAAGAACTGAGGTGATGGTGATGTAGTTGATAAGGATAACAAGAATTACTATCGGAACGTCTACTCTTTTATCAATCAGGTAAGAGTGGCTGCAGCTACCTGAGATGCTAAGCAGATACATCAGAACCTTGACACAAACTTGTGTGAAGAAGCTGAGCTTTGATGAAATACACAACTTTCAGAGATTATCTGCCTAAGTTTAGTGGCTCACCCTAACAGCATCAAAGAATGATGCAAGACACTAGAGAAACACTTTAAGGTATTCTCTAGTGAGGCATGAAACAAGTTCACCACAACCAGATATACCCTTGAAGACGTTAGAAGTCATTGAAGTTCAACTGAATATGTCATCATCCTTATGACAGCAGCCAAAAGCTGTGAGCAAAATCAATCAGAATTTGGTCTGATGATTCAGATGTGAATGCACATTGACATGCCTCTTTGTTGCAACATTGATGAACTGAAGAATGAGACTATCATTGAAGAGTTTGTCAACATTCTGTTGATTAAGCAGACAAACTGATATGACAGCTACTCTCATGCTCAGTCTGACAGAATGATTCAAAGAAATCAACAAGGTCAGTATAACTCAGATCGGAGCAACTGTGGGCAAAATGCCTACAATTGTCAACCTTCTTTTGTTTCATATTATCAGTCATATCAGCCTGCAAGATACAGATATTCTTCCTACTATCCTCTCAAGCCATCAGGTCAATTTAATAACCAGCTGCAACAGCAGAATTCATATCAGCAGCAACTGCAGGGCGCATTGCTGAACACTCAGCTAAATTTCAGACCACCTCTTCAAATCACATCAGAAAATGAAAGACTGTCATCTGAGCCCTTCATATTTAATCAGTGATACACTAATCAGAACAGACGGCCTTTCAACTGACTGAACCACTGAGAAGCACATGACAGTTATGTAGAAAGAGGGCGCAGTGGTTATGACAATCAAGCATATTGGTCAAATGAGAACCAGTCTCTAGAAGAAAACCCGTCAACTGATGATCAGGCAGAGTACCAGAATTTTGAAAATGTGTACTATAATGAAGAGTATCATGAAGCCGATATGTCAGACATTCAGAACAACCAGCATGATGTGGTTTACAAACCAGAAAATACTCAGAAACCTGAAGAAGAAGGTGCTTTGAAGGTTGACAAAGTGGTTGATGTTGAACATGTGGCTGAAACCCGTATTCTCTGCCGAACATGCAAACAGAACTTTTCCTCAAAGAACAAACTTCATTTACATTTACATGCAGGATGCCAGAAGCAGCCCAAAATCTGAAAACCTGAGCCATTGAAGAATACATCAACATTTGTCAAATTCACAGCAAAAAGAGAAGACATCAAGGGCTACAGGTTTAAAGGTTGAAGATATGCCACGGCTCTGACCCGGCTTATCTCAGAAGAAAAGGATGAACTCATATGTCTGAACACTGAATGCATCATGAGCCTTGTGAATAGAGAATTTCTGATGAAGCAAGCGCTTAAAACTATCATAAAGTGAATGTTCTTGTCAATACAGGTCAAAGACATAGAGGCTGAAACCCATCAGTGTGAAGAATACACGGACCTAGTCATCTACCTTTCAGATGATAAAACCAGAACCACCGTCATAGAATAAGAGGTTCACATTGTTAAAGACCTCAAGACGAAAATGCTGGTCGGCCTTGACATTCTGGGCCCGGAAATAATCTTCATAATGATGAACAATACTGAAGCTGTAATCAAAAGCTGCAACAACATCAGAGTACCTTTAACTGTACATTCTTGATTGACAAATCAGGTTAAGAAAACCATTCTTTCAGAGAAAACAATCAGCATTTCATCAAGAAGCTATGCTACTGTTAATGTAGTTAAGACCAGTCTATTAAAGGATTGAGACCTGCTATTCAAGTCAGAATGTCAACAGAGAGATTCATTGATATATGCTCATATTGTTGATCATACACTATCGGCAGTTCAAGTTCAGAATGACACAGATATGCCTCTCATCATACTCAGAAAAACCTGCTTAAGTCATGTGATAGAGTATGAAGCTGATGAGTGCTATTTAGCCGACCTGAAAGATGCTGAGCTTGCGGCCTCAATCAAGGTCAATCAAGCAAACTGAATCAGAACATGCTTCTGTGAGGTGTTAACTGCAGCCACAGCGTTTTATCTAGAAACTATCGGTCAACCTGAATGAAAAATCGGCCATGAAGTAAACAGTATATGAATCAAGCACCATAGTGGCTCAAGTCAAAGCTGTCATACACTTCTACCCTTATCTTTGAGAAGATCACAGCAATGTGATGAAGGTTTCTGAGAAAGAGTGAATGAACATTCCGTTAATAGATGACTGAGAGGCCAAATATAAATCAGAACAAGCATGTGTTTACTCAGTCAGTCAAAATGACTGAGAAGTAATCAACAAGGCCTTTGACAAACTACAATTGCAAGAATGCTTGAAATGAACAAAAACCTTGATGCCTTTTACCTTTTTCTGTTTTGTTGTGTGAAAAAACTTATCAAATGAGACAAGAAAAGAAAGAGTTGTGATAGACATCTGAGCGCTAAACAAGATCACAATGCCAGATGTGTACTCTGTACCTAGTCAGGCGGACATTCTGACAGCAGTACATGATGTCAATTTCATTTTCACAGTAGATTGCAGCGCCTTTTTCTACCAATGGCAGGTGAAAAGAAAACATCAACACTGACTCACTGTTGCCTCACATCAAGAACAGAAGACTTTCAAAGTTGCTGTTATGGGATACCGGAATTCTTCAGCCTATGTACAAAGAATGATTGATAGAATACTGTGAAGACAAAGGGCCTATGCAAGAGCTTATGTTGACAACATTGTCATCTTCTCAAACACACTAAAAGAGCATCTGAAGCACCTACACAATGTGTTCATCACACTGAAAAGAATGAGGATCTGTCTTTCATCAGAAAAGTCTTTTCTGACCTATCTGTTCATTCAGCTTCTAGAACAGTGAGTTGACGCACTAGGACTAGCCACATTGAAAGACAAGCTTGTTGCAATTGCAGGTCTTCATTTCTCTATAAGCCTAAGCCAGTTAGAAAAATACCTAGGCTTGACAGAATACCTTTGACAGTATATCTCAAAATATGCGGCCATCATTAAACCATTGCAGCTACAAAAAACCTTCTTGAATCAAGACCTCAGAGTCAAAGAGACAAAAGGGAATGCAAGAAAACGTCAAGCCATAACTATCAGATTAAATGAGCCAACCCTTAAGAAGCTAAATGCCTTTCATCACCTTCAGACGCTATTCTTCTGACCAACAATGTTGGTACATTTCTTGTCAAAACATCAACTGTATGTTGACCTGAATGCATTCAAGGAGTTTGGGTTTGAGGCTCATGTCTATCACGCAAAGAAGGCGGAAAAGGACAAAACCCCGCAACAGAAGTCTATGAAACCAATTCTTTTTCTAAGTCAGCTACTCACAGACGCTGAGACACATTATTGGTCAATGAAACTTGAAGTGATGAAACTGATATGAGTACTGAAGAAGACTCATCACTTGATTGAAGCAGCTGAACAGTCAACAATCATATACACTGATCATGCAGCAGCAGTAGAAATAGAACATCAATTCAGCTTAAACACTACCGCAGTGAAGAAACTTAACCTAAGACTAATCAGAGCCTCAGAATACTTACAGTGCTTTCAGTTGAAAATTCGGTATAAATCAGAGAAAACCAACATTATACCAGACGCTCTGTTCAGATTACTCAGCAGCAACAATGTTCATGAACGGCTAGCTAGTAGAAAATATCAACCTGAGTCAGATGAGTCAATACTAAAAGCATTACAAGCAGATGTGTCAACCACAACATATGCTGAGACTCTGATGAAAGTCTCACTTGAACTACAACAAAGGCTAAAGAACAGCTATACAAAAGAGCCAAGGTGGGGTCAAGTACTAAAGATGTTAAACAACAATAACATCTTAGGCCTCAATGCAGCAAAACTACCATATGAGCTAAAGGACGAACTTGTCTACTATAAAGACATTGAAAAGGGGCCTTGCCTGTGCATACCACACAGCCTTCATGGCAAGGTGTTTAAGTTAGCCCATGACGAAATGAGACATTCAGAATACGCACAAATGCATAAGAGATTGATGAACGCTCTTTACATCTATGACTTGTTCAAAAACCTACACAAATACTTATGACATTGTTCACAATGTCAGCTCAATCAAACACCTCATCATAAGCCATATGAGGTGTTACAATCAATCCTTGCATCGCTGTGCCCTTTTCACACTTTGACCATTGACTTTATTCTAGCCTTATCAGTGATCAAGGCCTCTGAGACCTACAAGACCATAATGTTAATCACAGACAAGTTTAGCAAGACAGTCACCCTGATATCAGAAAGAGATACAATGACTGTGAAAGATTGAGCAATATGCCTACTGAACTGCCTTGCACTTCTAAATTGAGGACTATTTAAAGCAATAATATCAGATCGGGACAGGAAATTCTTGTTCAGTTTGTGAAAAGGGATATTCAAACAGCTCAAGGTAAATCTACTATACTCAACTGCCTATCATTCACAAACAAACAACAGTTCTGAGATAACAAATAAAACGGTAGAAATCGCCTTATGATACTGAATAATGATTCTGAAGTGCTCAGAAGAGTGGTCAAAAAGTTTACCACGCCTTCAAGCGGCCTTGAATAACTCAACAAAGTATAGCTCTACACAGCAAAGCCTCAATGAGGTGCTATTTGAGTGTAAAACCAGAGAGGCTCTGAACTTGTTGTGTGTTGCTGAATCAGAAGCACAAACACATGAAATGGTAGATGTGCGCAATATTCAGCTCATGATCATGAACAATTATCAGTCTGCACACATTGACGCAAAAGATGTGATAGGTTTTGCTGCTATGCAGATGAAATACTATTATGACAAAAGACATCAGCCACTATACTTTCAGCTCAATGACATGGTGAACCTACACTTGCATCAAGAATATACACTTTCAAGCTTGTTCACCAATAAGAAGCTGAAGCAGCAGTTTGCTGGCCCCATCAAAGTACTGAACTGAGTTGAAAGACTAGCATATCACTTGAACATATCACTGATGTGGCAAATCCACAATGTCATCTCTGTTGTGCATTTAGAACCAGCTCACACATTAGACTCATATTAATGACCACAGTCAGAAAAGCTGAAAGAGGTCATGGTAGATGAAGAAAAGAAATGAAAATTGAAAAAACTTTTAAAGAAAAGAATGTACTGAAGAGAAAAGAGTATCACCACTGAGTATCTGACACAATAATTAGAATATGAACCAGAATTTGACAGCTGAATTAATGTGAAAGACCTAGAACACACTGAAGAACTAATAAGACTCTATGAAGAAGAGAATGTGCCTATAGCGTGACTATATGACAGCATTTCATGTAGTCATAGTGGTGAATTCCTCTCATCACACCGTATCAGTGAATTTTACAATAACATCAAACTGCAAAAACAAACAAAGCAGTGCATTTTGTTTTGCCTGAACAACAAACATCTTTCTTTTTCTTGCTATCAAAACAAACATCTTTCCTTAAAGACAAACCATTTAACAAAAGCTCTTCTATGTCATACACTTTATTATAACATCAACAAGGCATTTCAACGTGGTTACAACAGTATCATATTGACTGAACTCTCACTAAACAAGATTACTGTCATGATAAAACACAAGGTTAAAGACAACCTGATGCTGTTGAACCACAACACATGAAATGAAGAATCACTGACCCAACATGTAGATACAGGCAATAAAAGCAATGTCTCACAAATGTTATGAGCTGCATGAGAGCTCTACACTGAAACGCCAGACTACTCAAACAAACAACCACTGACTAAAGTCAGATTAAATGATGTCAACATGTATCATGTCACCTTGCACATAAACAGCAATGAACAAGAAGTCAACTGATCAGCAGATTTTGATCGTCAAGGTGATATCTGAGTGGTCAGGGCCAACTACAACAACTCAACAACTATGAAGAATTCAACAGAACAGGATTGCTACGCAGTTTATAGAGAATACTATCAGCTTTGCGGGACAAAAGAATCAAAACACATCAAGATCAGGTACATTAAAAGCAGAACAGATGAAGAAGACATGTTTCACTCAGGAGACAAGGTGATTCAATTCATCAACATCGGTTCAAGCAATGCCAAATCGCCTACAAAAACGCCAAAACCCCTTACCACCGATTCAATTCAAGCAAACACATCAAAACCCCTTATCATTGATTCAAATCAAGCCGGACCATTCACAAATATGTCAGAAGCGGGACTGTTCATCACTATACTCAAATGTTTCATCATGACATTGATGATTGAAGATGATTTCAAATCTTCTGAAACCACTGCACCTATTAAACAAGGTTTGATTTTCACATGAGGGCCTCACTATATCTCATCACAAGGCATTTGCGTTGAGATTTCTGATTCACCACAGCAGTTCAGCACACTTAAACAGAAGGCCAACAAGGCAGAACTTCAGACTCTGTCAACAGACAAGCAGCACCTTATGAACCAGTTAAAGAATTGTGTGACAAGAGAGAAGTCCTCAAATGCTGAAAAGGTCTCTGCATCACAATCAGTAACTGATATAACCTTTCTTAAAGCTCTTGTGCTGATGATTTTGAACATCACAGCAAGACTTAACACACAGGTTCAAGAACAGATGAAGTCTCTACAATGAATTCAGAGACATATGACAGAGGCGATAATGAACCTGAATGGCTTAAAAAAGAGCGTGAATGCAACCCTGATATACACAGAAGAAACACAAAACGCGTTGACTGACCTTGTGAATATCTTGAAAGACCTTATCAAACACCTGAAGGTTCTAAAAAGAACAGCCAATGTGGTGAAGTTAAAGGCGATTGAGAACAAGTGAAAAGCATCAGATGTTGAGGCAGAAAGATATCTGATTGTATGAAAGGAAAAAGAGGTCAACCAAGACAACAAGCATTGAGACAACGCATTTTTCAGAGGCTGACAGTTTGTTATAGTTATTCTGATGATTTGCCACCTCTCTTCAATTCACCTTTCTTGCATTGTGCTCTTTTCTCAATTTGCCTTTCTTGCATTGTGCTCTTTCTTCTTCTGACATTTTTCTCTTTTGCTTTCTGATGTTTTGCTCATCTGACATGACGTAATACTAGTTAGCAAAAGGGTATATAGCTGAGGCAAATCGCCTGAATAGAAAGCCAGCTTTTTACCTTGAAACAAACTTGACTGATAACAGTGACTGTCACAACACCAGAAAGTTCACTGAGGCTTATCTCTTTCTTCTATATGAAGGTTTCATTAGCTGATGTTCTAAATGTCAGCAATCTGTTGCTTTATTCTTGATGAAGGCTGAGTACATAACTGAAACACAAGCTATGAAGAAAGTCATTTGACTATGTCATTTTCTTAGTGAAATTGACTATTTTTATGACAACAATGTTGTTGTCATTTGAGCTGACAACAACAAAGCTATGAATCTAGCTAGAAACCCTGAGTTTCATGCTTGTATTAAGCACATTGACATACAATATCACTTTGTTCATGAAGCTGTTGATTGTCACCTTGTTGACTTTGAATTTGTATCTACTGTCAAGCAAGCAGCAGATGGGCTTACTAAGGCTCTGTCTGCTGTCAAGTTTAGCCATTTTCTTATTCAGTCAGATCTTATATTTAATTAATGATCTGTCTTTAACACACATTTGAACCTTGTTGTTGTTGACTTTTTCACCTTTTACATCCTCACTTCCTTACCTCACTGTTGCGGCCTTCTTCATGTCCTCATCACCTTGCTGTCAGGCTCACTTTCTAGTGGGATTGAAGGACTTTATACTGGCTAGTGAATGGATATTCAGGTCATCTAGAACTGAGGGGGAGTGTTGAAATAAGGAGGCTTTGCGGGGGATTTCAGTCCTATTCTGACCTAGCGCCGGAACTTGCCGTGTCACGTGACGC
>JAABUP010004908.1_pt1 | contig 21294 bp, 22 predicted proteins | sample 5559201 | NCBI WGS metagenome assembly JAABUP01 (sample SAMN10711887, study PRJNA513373) | rock metagenome | isolation source: Antarctica rocks | place: Antarctica
GCTCTGGATCGCACAGGCTTTCTCAACCTCCCCGCAGGCCCAGAACATGGCAACAATCCCACGCGCGCTCCTCGACAGCCTCACCGAAGCCGCATGCTACCCAGCCTGAAAAGGCCAAAGTCGAGCTGAGCGGACCACCTGAATTGTTGACCCTCTCCGGATAATGGCCGCATCGTAGGCTCGTCCCAAGAAAGCCCCACCCGATGACCGCCATCGACCTCAACCGCGCCAACCTCCCCCGGCTGCGCGCCCCGGTCCACGTTCCCGGCTACGACGTGGCCGCCGTCACGCCCGGCATCGTCCACCTCGGCCTCGGCGGCTTCCACCGCGCCCATATGGCCCGCTACACCCACGCGCTGATGGAGCGGCGTCCCGACACGCTCGCGTTCGGGATCATCGGCGCCGGGTTGCGCCCGGCGGACAAGGCGATGTTCGACAGCCTGACGCCGCAGGACGGCCTGTATACCCTGGTCGAGCGCAGCGGCACGGAGGAGGCCGCCACCGTGGTCGGCTCGCTCGCCGGCCTCGCCTACGCCGGCGACGACACGGCAGCACTGCTCGCCACCGCCGCCGACCCGCGCATCCGCATCATCAGCCTGACCGTCACCGAGAACGGCTACTGCCTGAACCGCGCCACCAAGGAGCTCGACCCCGAGCACCCGCTGATCCGGCGCGACCTCGCGGACCCTGCCCGCCCGGCCAGCGCCATCGGCGTGGTGGTCGAGGCGCTGCGCCGCCGGCGGGACACGGCGCAGCCCGCCTTCACGGCGCTCAGTTGCGACAACATCCAGCACAACGGCGCCGTGCTGCGCGCGGCCGTGCTGGCGCTGGCCCGCCTGCGCGACCCGGCACTCGCCGCCTGGATCGAGCGCGAGGGCGCCTTCCCGAACACCATGGTGGACCGCATTACCCCGGCGACGGCGCCGGCCGACATCGCCATCATCGCCGAGCGCTATGGCATAGCGGACCGCTGGCCGGTGGTGTGCGAGGCCTTCACGCAATGGATCATCGAGGACCGCTTTCCCGCCGGCCGCCCCGCCTGGGAGGAGGTCGGCGCGCAGTTCGTGGCGGACGTCGCCCCGTATGAGGCCATGAAGCTGCGTCTGCTGAACGCGAGCCACCTGGCCGTTGCCGGGCTGGGGCGCCTGGCCGGGCTGACGTATATCGACGAGGCCATGCGCGAGCCGCTGCTGCGCGACTACATGGCCGCGCTGATGGACCGGGAGACCGGCCCCACCCTGCCTCCCGTGCCGGGCATCGACCTGCCCGACTACAAGCGCACCCTGATCGAGCGCTTCGCCAACCCGGCCATCAAGGACACTGTCGAGCGCGTCAACACCGACGCCCCGCTGAACGTGCTGATCGACCCGATTCGCGCCCGCCTGGCTGCCGGCGAGGGCATCGAGCTGCTGGCGCTGGCGCTGGCGGCCTGGATGCGCCGGGCGCGCGGGGAGGACGAGGCCGGGAAGCCGATCGACGTCCTCCACCCGCTCGCCACCCTGCTGCGCGAGCGTGCGGCGGCGGGCGGGGCGGACCCGGCGCCCTTGCTCGCCATCGGGCCGCTGTTCGGCGACCTGGGCCATGACCCGCGCTTGGCCGGGCCGGTCGGGCGGTGGCTGGCGTCGCTCTATGAGCGCGGCAGCTGGGCGACGCTGGTTCGGGCGAAGGAAGAGCTGGGTTTCTAGTCTGATGGTTGCTGCCGGCGCCCAGGCGGGCGATGCCTCGGCTAGGGCACTGCCGTCCTGAGACGCTGCTTGACGCGGCTTTCGCAACCTGGAAGTATCGGTCGAATAGTTGATGTCGGCCGTGAGCCAACACAAAAAATTGGGGAAACGTCCGTTGAACAAGCCACACTCATTTCTTGCGTTCGCCGCTGCCATCGTCTTGGCCGCACCCGGCGCCCGCGCCGAATCGACACTCACCATCGGCACCGTCAACAACGGCGACATGGTGGTGATGCAGAAGCTGGCGCCCGACTTCGAGAAGCAGCACCCCGACATCAAGCTGCGCTGGGTGGTGCTGGAGGAGAACGTGCTGCGCCAGCGACTGACGACCGACATCGCCACCAAGGCCGGCCAGTTCGACGTCATGACGGTCGGCAACTACGAGGTGCCGATTTGGGCCAAGCAGGGCTGGCTGGAGCCGATGGAGGGCCTGCCGGCGAACTACGACACCGCCGACCTGCTGAAGCCGGTGCGCGACGGCATCAGCTACAACGGCAAGCTGTATGCCGCGCCGTTCTATGGCGAGAGCGCCATGACCTACTACCGCACCGACCTGTTCCAGAAGGCCGGCATCACCATGGCGCCCGCGCCCACCTACGCGCAGATCGCCGAATATGCCGAGAAGATCACCGACAAGGCAAACCAGGTCTATGGCATCTGCCTGCGCGGCAAGCCCGGCTGGGGCGAGAACATGGCCTTCGTCACGCCGCTGGTGACGAGCTTCGGCGGCCAGTGGTTCAACGAGCAGTGGAAGGCGACGCTGGACACCCCGGAGTGGAACAAGGCGATCACCTACTACAGCGACATGCTGCGCAAGTTCGGCCCGCCCGGTGCCACCAGCAACGGCTTCAACGAGAACCTGGCGCTGTTCGCCAGCGGCCGTTGCGGCATGTGGATCGACAGCACGGTCGCGGCCGGCCTGCTGTTCGATCCGAAGCAGAGCCAGGTCTCGGACAAGGTCGGCTTCGCGCCGATGCCGACCGGGGATTTCAAGGGCGGCCCGACTTGGCTATGGAGCTGGAACCTGGGCATCCCCGCGTCCTCGAAGCAGAAAGAGGCGGCCAAGACTTTTGTCGCCTGGGCCACGTCCAAAGACTACGTGAAGCTGGTGGCGGGGGCGAATGGCTGGGTCGCGGTGCCGCCGGGCACGCGGCAGAGCACGTATGACGACCCCGACTACAAGAAGGTCGCCCCGTTCGCCGACTTCGTGCAGAAGGCGATCGACAGCGCCAACCCGACCGGCAGCACCAAGGCGCAGCGCCCCTACACCGGCGCGCAGTTCGTCGCCATCCCGGAGTTCCAGGGCATCGGCACGCAGGTCGGCCAGACGGTCGCCTCCACCCTGACGGGCGCATCGGTCGAGACGGCGCTGAAGACCGCGGAGTCGGCGACCGAGCGCACCATGAAGCAGGCGGGCTATCCGAAATAAAGAGGAGGCACGATGTCCACCACCGTCGTCGCACCCGTCGCGCAGGCCGCCGGAGCCAAGCAGCAGGACCGCCGCACGAACACGCTGCCGCTGGTCGGCCCGGCGGTCGGGGTGCTGCTCTTGTGGATGATCGTGCCGCTGGTCATGACGCTGTGGTTCTCGTTCCAGCGCTACAACCTGCTCGACCCCACGGTGGGCGGGTTCGCCGGGCTGGACAACTATGAGTTCCTCGTCACCGACCCGGACTTCTGGGTGTCGCTGTGGAACACCTTCGTCCTCGTCGGCTCGGTGCTGGTCATCACCGTGGGCTTCGGCACCCTGCTCGCGGTGCTGTTCGACCAGCCCTTCCCCGGCCAGGGCATAGCGCGGCTGCTCGCCGTCGCGCCGTTCTTCGTCATGCCGACCGTCAGCGCGCTGGTTTGGAAGAACCTGATGATGCACCCGATCTACGGGGTGCTCGGCTCGCTCGCCCGCGGCATGGGCATGACGCCGGTCGACTGGTTCGCGGACCATCCGATGCTTTCGGTCATCGTCATCGTATCCTGGCAGTGGCTGCCGTTCGCGCTGCTGATCCTGCTGACGGCCGTGCAGTCGCTCGACCATGAGCAGAAGGAGGCGGCGCGCATGGATGGCGCCGGCGCCATAGCGCAATTCTTCTTCATCACGCTGCCGCACATGCGCCGCGCCATCACCGTCGTCATCATGATCGAGACGATCTTCCTCCTCACGATCTTTGCCGAGATCTTCGTCACCACCTCGGGCGGGCCTGGCAACGCCACCACCAACTTGGCCTTCCTGATCTATGCCCGCGCGTTGCTGCAATTCGATGTGGGCGGCGGCTCGGCGGGCGGCGTCGTCGCCATCGTGCTGGCCAATATCGTCGCCTTTTTCCTGGTGCGCAGCATCGCCCAGCGTTTGGAGGCCTAGCGCCATGCGGCAGAGCGTCGCCCAGCGCATCGTGATCTTCGCCCTTGGGTGGGGCGTGGCGCTGCTGCTGTTCTTTCCGATTTTCTGGATGGTGCTGACCAGCTTCAAGGGCGAGGTCGCGGCGATCGCCACTCCGCCGCAACTGTTCTTCACCCCCACGGTCGAGAGCTACGTCGAGGTGCAGTCCCGTGCCAACTACCTGCTGTTCGCGCTGAACAGCCTGGTTATCTCTGTGGGCGGCACCCTGCTCGCGCTCGCCTTCGGCGTGCCGGCCGCCTACGCCATGGCGTTCCACCCCACCAAGCGCACCCGCGGCACCCTGTTGTGGATGCTGTCGACCAAGATGCTGCCGCCGGTCGGCGTGCTGGTGCCAATCTACCTGCTGTTCCGCACCCTCGGCTTGCTGGACACCCGAATCGGGCTCGTCGCGATCTACGCGCTGATGAACCTGCCGATCGTGGTCTGGATGCTGTTCACCTTCTTCAAGGAGGTGCCGAAGGAAATCCTGGAGGCTGGCCGCATGGACGGCGCGCGGACCGCGGGCGAGTTCTGGTTCCTGCTGCTGCCGCTGTCGCTGCCCGGCATCGCCTCCACCGGGCTGCTGTCGCTGATCCTGTGCTGGAACGAGGCGTTCTGGAGCCTGAACCTCACGTCGTCGGACGCGGCGCCGCTCACCGCCTTCATCGCCTCGTTCTCCAGTCCGCAGGGGCTGTTCTTCGCCAAGCTGTCGGCGGCGTCGACCGTCGCAGTCGCGCCGATCCTGGTGTTCGGCTGGCTCAGCCAGCGCCAACTCGTGCGCGGCCTGACGTTCGGCGCCGTGAAGTAGGGGATTTCGCACCATGGCCACTCTCGCGCTCCGTTCCCTGCGCAAAAGCTACGGCCCCGCCCATGTCATCAAGGGCGTCGACCTCGACATCGCCGACCGCGAGTTCGTCGTGTTCGTCGGCCCCTCCGGCTGCGGCAAGTCCACCTTACTCCGCATGATCGCCGGGCTGGAGGAGATCACCAGCGGCGACTTGCAGATCGACGGCAAGCGCGTCAACGATGTCGGCCCGGCCGACCGCGGGCTGGCGATGGTGTTCCAGTCCTACGCGCTGTACCCGCACATGACGGTGGCGCAGAACATGGGCTTCGCGCTGCGCCTCGCGCGCGTCCCGAAGGCGGAGCGGGACCGCAAGGTGGCCGACGCCGCCCGCATCCTGCAGCTTGGCCCCTATCTGGACCGCACGCCGAAGGACCTCTCGGGCGGCCAGCGGCAGCGGGTCGCGATCGGCCGCGCCATTGTGCGCAACCCGCGCGTGTTCCTGTTCGACGAGCCGCTCAGCAACCTCGACGCAGCCCTGCGCGGCCAGATGCGCATCGAACTGGCCCGACTGCACGAGGAGCTGGCGGCGACCATGATCTACGTCACCCACGACCAGGTCGAAGCCATGACGATGGCCGACAAGATCGTCGTGTTGCAGGCCGGGCTTGTCGAGCAGGTCGGCACGCCGCTCGACCTGTATCATAATCCTGCCAACCTGTTCGTGGCCGGGTTCATCGGCTCGCCAAGGATGAACCTGCTGCCGGCGCGGGTCGTGGGCACGGACGCCATGGGCATAGCGATGGACCTGCCCGCCGGCACCCGCGTCGTGGTGCCCACCCAGGCCGCGGCGGCGCAGCCCGGCGATGCCGTGACGCTCGGCATCCGGCCTGAGGCGCTGCGGCCGGACCCTGGCGGCGCGCTCGCGGGCGACGTGCGCCTGGTGGAGCGGCTGGGCGGCCTGACCCTGCTGCATATCGGGCTTACCGGGGGCGAGGACGTGACGGTGCAGATCGAGGGCAGCGATCTCACCCAGGCGCACCAGCCGATCCGCCTGGCTTTCGACCCGGCGGGCTGCCACCTGTTCGACGCCGGGGGCCAGAGCCTGACGCGCCGTTCGCAGGCCCACTGACGAACCCGCTATGTTCCTCGGCCTGGATCTTGGCACGTCGTCGCTGAAGGCCTTGTTGGTCGACGGCGGGCAGCGCGTCGTGGGCAGTGCCACAGCCCCGCTGACCGTCCAGCGCCCGGCGCCGGGGCACAGCGAGCAGGACCCGGAAGCGTGGTGGCAGGCGCTGCTCACGGCGATAGAGGCGCTGCGGGCCGAACATCCGCGTGATCTCGCGGCGGTGCAGGCAATCGGGCTGGCCGGCCAGATGCACGGCGCGGTGCTGCTGGACGCCGCCGGCGCGGTGCTGCGCCCCTGTATCCTGTGGGACGACACCCGTGCCACCGCAGAATGCCGGGAGTTGGAGCGGGCCTTTCCCACCTTGCACGAGGTTACTGGCAACCTCGCCATGCCCGGCTTCACTGCGCCGAAGCTGCTCTGGGTGCGGCGGCACGAACCGGATGTCTTCCGCCGCACGGAACGGGTGCTGCTGCCCAAGGCATGGCTGCGTTTCCGCCTGACCGGCGAGTACATCGAAGACATGTCGGACGCCTCCGGGACCCTGTGGCTCGACGTCGGGCGGCGCGACTGGTCGGATGCAGCGCTCGAAGCCACGGGGCTGTCGCGCGCCAACATGCCGCGCTTGGTGGAGGGCACCGCAGCCGCTGGCGCCCTGAAGCCGGAGCTTGCCTTGCGTTGGGGCATGGACCGTGCGCCGCTGCTGGCCGGCGGGGCCGGCGACAACGCAGGGGGCGCAGTTGGCCTCGGCGCGATCCGGCCCGGCAGCGCCTTCGTCTCGCTCGGCACGTCCGGCGTGCTGTGGGCCACCACCGGGCGGTTCATTCCTTATCCACAGGCGGCGGTGCATTCGTTCTGCCACGCCGTGCCCGGCACCTGGCACCAGATGGGCGTCACCTTGTCGGCGGCGGCCTCGCTGGCCTGGTGGGCGGGAGTCGCTGGTGCCTCGGAGGCGGAACTGCTGGCGGAGTTGCCCCCGGTGCGTGCGCCGAGCGAGGCGCTTTTCTTGCCGTATCTGGCTGGCGAACGTACGCCGCACAACGATGGCGCGGTGCGTGGCGCATTTGCCGGGCTGTCCCATGCCATAGGGCGCGCCGCCCTGACGCAGGCTGTGCTCGAAGGCGTCGCCTTCTCGTTCCGCGACTGCCTGGACGCGCTCGCCGCCTCCGGCACGCGGGTGGTGGAGGCGGGGCTGATCGGCGGCGGCTCGCGCTCGGCGGCGTGGGCCGGCATCATTGCGGCGGTGCTCGGCATCCCGTTGCATCGCCCATCTGGGGGTGAGCACGGGGGCGCGTTCGGCGCTGCCCGGCTCGCGCGCTTGGCGCTGACCAACGAGGCACCAGAGGCGGTTTGCACGTCGCCGACCGGGATGCAAACCATGTTGCCGGACCCGGTGCTCAGCGAGGCCTATTCCGCCCGTTTGACCCGCTACCGCGCGATCTATCCCTGCATTGCTGCTGCCGGCGGCTGATCGTCTGTTGCCCCGGAGCTGAGCGTCGCAGGGATACTTGAGGTTGGGGGCAAGCCGCATCATGGCCCTTAGTTTGCACGTCCGAGACCGCCTGCTGTGGAATGCAGTGCTGGAGGTCAAGCGGCTCGATGTCCTGGTCAGCGGCGTGATGGACGCCCTCGTCCTGCTGTTCTGGGAAAGTGCCCGCGAACACCAAAGCGTGCCGTGGATGCAGCGGCAGGTGCGCAAAGTGATCGGCGGCCTGCGCGAGATCGAGCGCCGGCTGGGCGGGCGCGCTTACGCCGTCGGCGATGCATTCGGCTATGCCGACATATCCATCGTTGCGGTGCTCGGCATGATGGATACGGTCGACAGCGTCGGCCTCGGTGCGAAATTCCAGTCGGTCGACCCAGCGTACAGCGCGTGGCGCTCAATGTATCCGGCGTTGGCGGCCTACCACGACCACCTGCACGAGCGCCCGTCCGTGCGCGAGACCAGTCCCGTCATGTTCGAACTACGCCAACAGATCGTTTAGGAGGCATTGCTTCATCGTTTGCTCGAAACCGCGCATTTAGGCGTCGCCGCTGCTGGACCGTGAACGCTGCCAAGCGTGTCGTCGGACGCCGGTCAGGCCTGTGTCGCGAGGGGACGCGCCACGATCTCATTCACGCCAACGAGGGCACGGGCGTTGACGGAGTCCCCGCCTGCCTGATCTCCGCGGCGACCGCTTGCAGGCACCCCGTGCGACACGGGCGCCAATACGACGCGGGTGCTGTTCGCGGCCAATTGGCGAGCGGCGCCTTCGCCGATCCCGCGCGACGCGCAAGTATTCCCGGACCAGCGTCGAGGTCCTGATTGACCATCAGCTTCGCTGGCGCCGACTAGCCACTACCGCCCTTGAGGAAAAAACCGGTTCGCCGGCCGCGGCAGGCCGAGGTTCTCGCGCAGCGTCCTGCCCTCGTACTCGCGCCGAAAAATGCTGCGCCGCTGCAACTCCGGCACGACCAAATCCACGAAGTCGTCGAGCCCCGCCGGCACATACGGGAACATGACGGTGAAGCCGTCGCAGGCCCCGCCCTCCAGCCACCCCTGCATCTCATCGGCAATCTCGGCCGGCGTGCCAACCATCGTCAGCCCGGCATGGCCGCCCACCCGCTGGGCGAGCTGCCGCACAGTCAGGCCCTCGCGCTGCGCCAGGTCGATCAGCCCCTGCCGCCCGCTCTTGCTGGTGTTCGTCTCGGGGATTTCGGGCAGCGGGCCATCGGGGTCGAACGCGGCGGCGTCGGTGCCCAGCCGCATCGACAGGTTGGCGATGGCGCTGTCCGAATGCACCAGGCTGTCCAAGGTGCGCCGCTTCGCCTGCGCCTGCTCCTTGCTGTCGCCGACGATCACCAAAGCGGCCGGCAAAATCTTCAGGTGCTCCGGGTCGCGTCCCAACGCCGGCAAGCGGCCCTTCACGTCGGCGTAGAAGCGCTGCCCCTCCGCGAGCGTCGCGCCGCTGGCGAACACGACCTCCGCCGTCTCCGCCGCGATCTGCCGCCCGGCCTCGGACGCTCCCGCCTGCACGATCACCGGCCAGCCCTGCACCGGCCGGGCGACGTTCAGCGGCCCGCGCACCGAGAAGTGCTCGCCCTTGTGGTCGAGCACGTGCAGCCGCGCCGGGTCGAAGAAGATGCCGCTCTCGACGTCGCGGATGAAGGCGTCGTCCGCCCAACTGTCCCACAGCCCGGTCACGACATCGTAGAATTCCCGGCCGCGGCGGTAGCGCTCGCCGTGCTCGACATCCGCCTCCAGCCCGAAGTTCAGCGCGGCGTCCGGGTTCGACGTCGTGACCAGGTTCCACCCGGCCCGGCCGCCGCTGATGTGGTCCAGCGAGGCGAACTTGCGGGCGATGTGATACGGCTCGTTGTAGGTCGTGGACGCGGTCGCGATCAGCCCGATGTGCTGGGTCACCATGGCCAGCGCCGGCAGCAGGGTCAGCGGATCGAACGACGTCACCGTGGCGCTGCGCTGCAACGCGCTCATCGGCATGTTCAGCAGCGCCAGGTGGTCGGCCATGAAAAAGGCGTCGAACCGCCCGCGCTCCAACGTCTGGGCAAAACGCACGAGGTCGCCGCGATTGAAGTTGGCGTCGGGCAGCGAGCCGGGGTAGCGCCACCACGCCGTATGGATGCCGACTGGACGCATGAACGCGCCAAGCCGGAGCATACGGGTCATGCCGCGCGGACCCTGAGGCAAGCGGCGCGGAGGCGGCAGTGTTGAGCTGGGGACATAGCTGGCTCCGTGCGGGCTTGGCAGCCCCTTGAGTTTGGTGGCGCGAGCCGCCGTTCAAGCGAGCATCGGAGGCGCTTGAGCGGCGTGGCGGCGCGGCCGGGCTTAAACTAACGCCTTCGGAGAACAATGTGTCCCTGTGTCCGGCGTTCCGCCGGCTTGGCTCGTGGGCCGAGAACTTGGAGCAGTACAAAGATGGTCTTGCGCTCGCGGCTAAGCCACCTGACGCTGGTCGCCCCCGACAACGAAGCCGCCTTCACCGACGCCCTATGGCGTCAGTTGCGGCTTGAGGCCGAGCAGGCCTACGCGAACTCGCCCATGCTGGCGCCGCTGTTCTTCGACAGCATCATCAACCAGCCGAGCTTCGAGGCGGCGATGTTCCACCGCATCGCCGCCCGGCTGAAGAACGACGTGATCTCGCAGCCGCTGATCCTGCAGGCGTTTCACCGCGCCTCCAGTGCCTCGCCGGAGATCAGCCTGGGCCTGAAGGCCGACATCTCCGCCGTGTTCGACCGCGACCCTGCCTGCGAGCGGCTGATCGAGCCGTTCCTCTACTTCAAAGGTTTCCACTCCCTACAGGCGCACCGGCTGACCCATTGGCTATGGGGCAACGGCGAGCGGGACTTCGCATTGTACTTGCAAAGCCGCACCTCCGAGGTGTTCCAGACCGACATCCACCCGGCGGCGCGTATCGGCCGGGGCATCTTCCTGGACCATGCGACCGGCCTGGTGGTGGGCGAGACCGCGGTGATCGGCGACGACGTGTCGTTGTTGCAGGACATCACCTTGGGCGGAACCGGGAAGCAGGCCGGCGACCGCCATCCAAAGATCGGCCATGGCGTGATGATCGGCGCCGGGGCCAAAATCCTCGGCAACATCGAGGTCGGCGAGCAGGCGCGGATCGCAGCCGGCTCGGTCGTGCTGGCGACGGTGCCAGCGGGGGCGACGGTGGCTGGCGTGCCGGCCCGCATCGTCCGCAGGGCCGTGCCGGGCGATGCGTCCCGCAGCGCCGACGAGGTGCTGCGCGAGCTGTCCTACGCGAGCTTCGACTACTCGATCTAGTGGGGTCGATCTCGCTGGGGCGCGCTGCGGCGCCCACCTGATCGCCGAAGCGTCAGTTCTTCGGCTTTTCAGGCGCCATCATCAGCAGGGCGCCCTCGATTGCACGCTGGAGCGACTGCGCGGCGGGAATGCTCATGCGCAGGTGGGCGTTGACCACGCGGTCCACGGTCACGCCGCCGCCCGAGGAGTGCGGCAGGATGCGCTGCGATTCAAGGGTGATCCTGACCAGGCCCTCGAAATGCCCGAACGCGGAGGCCCGCTCGAAATACAGAAACGGCGCCTGCGCGCTGCCCGCGTCGGAGATGTTGACCTCGGGGCCTTTTGCGGCGGCCTGCGGCGGCTTGTCGGTTTTGATACTCATCGAAACTAGTCCTTCCCTGCGATGCGAAATGCGGTAGCCCTGTTTTCAGCCTCCCATCGCCTTGCGGCGCCACAGCTCCCAAGGGCGGCCAACCAGGCCGTCATTGGTCGCCGCCGCCTTCGCTGCCTCCTCGTCGTTCAAGAAGACGACGGGACCGAGCCGCTGCGCCTCGGCTTGCAGGCGGGCGTTCACCTCGGTGTAGACGGCGCGGAACACCGCCTGCCGGATGCCGGTGCCCACCACCACGGCGCCATGGCCGCGCATCAGCGCGACGGGGCGCTGCCCCAGCGTCGCAGCCAGCGCGCGGCCGAGGCCAGGGTTGCGCACCAGCATGTCGGTGGCTGGCCCGGCTGCGTCCCTGATCTCGAACACCGGCACGCCGCCGCCCAGGAAACCGCTGAGGTGGTAGACCGGGCGCAGCGCCGCGCCGGCCACGCCGAACGGGATCACGCCGGGCGAATGGTTGTGAACGACCGACTGCACGTCCGGCCGGGCGCGCAGGATTTCGCCGTGTATGAAACGTTCGAGGTAGGGACTGCGGCCCTGTGCATCGACCGGCGTGCCGTCCAGGTCGAACTCCATGATGTCGGCGGCCGTCACCAACGCCGGCGCCATGCTGCGGGACAGCAGGAAGCGGTTCGGGTCCTTGTCGTGCCGCACGCTGATGTGGCCGAAGCCGTCGACCACGCCCTGGTCGGCCAGAATGCGGTTGGCGGCCACCAGGTCCTCCAGCAACGCCGGATCAGGCGCGCCGGCCGACGCTGGCGGGGACTGCGCCAGGGCCGGGCAGGACAGCGCCGCGGCGGCAGCCGTGAGCAGGAAACGCCGGCCTAGCGCGTGGGTCCCACAGAAGCAGGTCAGCATCTTTCCATCCTTCTCAGCCCCATACCCGGTCGCCCACCCGGATGGTGCCCGGCGCCTGGACGGCGCAGTAGGCGCCGACCTTGTTGCCGAACCGCTGGACGACGGTGCGCAACACGCCGGCGTCGGAGACGGCGGTTCGGGGATCGATGGCGACCATGGCGCAGCGCGGGATGGGCAAATCCAGGCGCAGGCCGGGCGGATCGGGCTCGTCGCCGAACATCAGGATGCGGCCGAGCCAATTGCGCTCGCTGGCGGCGGGATCGTCCGGGCGGATCACCAGGTTGGCGCGGAACCGGTCCAGGCCCACAGGAGCGCCGTGCGCTTGGTCAACGGTGTCGCCGGTGGTGGTCGTCATGACCGAGACCGGCATGGCGTCGAACGCTCCCCGCCCAAGCCGCAGCAGCCGGACCGGCATGTCAGCCGCTCTGGCCAGGCTGGCAGCGAGCGCCGGGTCGGCGATGTCATGCTCCGTCCCGTCGGGGGCCGTGACACAGACCCTGGCGTGGCTGGGGTCCAGGGGATCGGAGTAGCGTGTGGAGTGCAGCACCAACTCTGGCACGACCCGCCCGGTCAACCATGGAAAGCTGGAGGTGTCGGCGGTCCGGCAAAACGCATACTGACGGTCCCCGTGCAGGCCGGTCCAGTGCAGTTCCGCCGCATCCAGAGGTTCCGCCTGCATGGACTTCACGGGGTAGCGCCGGATGGACACGACTGTGCCAACCCTCGCTCTAACGGTGTTCGGCCTCATCGCCCTAGTAGCGTTCCAGGCCGGGCATGGGTTGCCTGTCGCTTTAAGGGGTGAGGTCGGGCGCGTCGCAGGGCGCGGCGATGACAGCCTCGGCTGGGAGGCTGCCCTGCGCGTACTGGTCCAACTGGCTGCGGAACTGCTTATAGTCGTCGCTGGCTTGCTGCGCGTGGCACGTCGTCGACATGCCGTCCAACCGCATGGGCAGGCCGCCGTGGTCCTCGATCATGCTGTTCATCATGTCCCGCGTCTTGGCGAGCTGGGCGCGGGTTTGCTCCCGGAAGCGGGACCGCGCCTCGGGCGAGAACGGGCAGTGGGCGAATTTCTCGACCAACGCGCGTCGGAACACGCGCCCGCCCAGCGAGTCGCCGCAGGCGTCGAACGAATAGGAAGAGATGGCGAACGCGCGCTCGAATGCGTCCGGGCGGTCCAGCGCCGAGCTTTCCGGGCGGGCTGGGCTTTCTGGGCGGGCCAAATCTTCTGGGGGCAATTGGGCAACGGCCGGGCTGACGAGCGACAGCAGCAAGGCAACGGACGCAACACGCCGCATCGCCGCGCCGCTCACTTGTATGCCTCCAAGTACTGGGCCAGCGTCGTTATGTCCTCGTCGCTCAAGCCGGACGCCGCCTCGGTCATGGCGGCGACGCCGGTGCTGGGCCGGGCGCCGGAGCGGTAGTCGCCCAGGGCCTTCGCAAGGTACTCCCCGTGCTGGTGGGCGATGGCGGGCGCGCCCTGCTTGCCGGTGAACGCATCCGTGTGGCAGGCGGCGCAATGGTGCTGCTCGGCGATTTGCTGCCCGGCCTCGCGCCGCGCCGGGTCGATCTCCGTCACAGCCGGCGGACCCGCGGGCAGCGAGGCGAAGTAGGCGCCGAGGTTGCGCACGTCCTCGTCCGTGAGGTCGGCGGCCATCGGCCCCATGATCTCGTTCGCCCGGCGGCCCGACCGGAAGAACACGAGCTGCCATTGCAGGAATTTGTCCAACTGTCCGGCGAGCGACGGGATCGCCGGGTTCTCCGACACGCCCTCCGCGCCGTGGCAGGCCTGGCACGCCTCGGCCCGCTCCCGCCCGGCGGCGATGTCGGCGGCCGACGCTGCGCCAGCCATCAAGCAAATCCCTGCCGCGAGCAGGGTCGGCGTCATTCGCATTGGACTATCCGTGTTGGTTGAAAAAAGTCCACCCGCCCCGGTCCTGGGGCGGGCGGTTCCTTAGTGCGCTTACTTGGCGTAGCTGATGCGGTAAATCGCGCCAGCCCAGTCGTCGGCCACCAGCAGCGACCCGTCCTTGGCCTGCAGGATGTCGGTCGGTCGGCCGGAATAGTCCTGGTCGCCCGACAGCCAGCCCTGGGCGAACACCTCCTGGTGGGCGTTCTTGCCGTCCGCGTCAACGACGACGCGGTCGATGCGCGCACCCTGGTATTTGTGCCGGTTCCAGGACCCGTGCTCGGCGATGAAGATGTTGTTCTGGTACTCCGCCGGGAACTGGCTCCCGGTGTAGAACTTCATCCCCAGCGGCGCCACGTGCGCGCCGAGCTTGACCACCGGCGGCGTGAACTCGTCGCACGAGTGCCCGCGAGCGAACTTCGGGTCGGGCAGGTCGCCCTGGTGGCAGTACGGATAGCCGAAGTGCTGGCCGATCTTGGTGATGTGGTTCAGCTTGTCACTCGGCGTGTCGTCGCTCATCCAGTCGCGCGCGTTCTCGGTGAACCAGTAGTCGCCGGAGCGCGGGTCGATGTCGCCGCCGACGCTGTTGCGCACGCCCAGGGCGACGATCTCCGCCAGCCCGGTCTTCGGGTCCACGTGACGGATCTGCGACACGCTGGTGGGCGGGATGCCAACGTTGAACGGAGGGCCGAACGGCAGGTACATGCTGCCGCCCTTGTCGGCGACGATGTACTTCCAGCCGTGCGCGACGTAGGGCGGCATGTCGTCGTAGGCGACGACCGGCGCCGGCATGTGGTCGAGGTTCGCCTCCACGTTGTCGTAGCGCATCAGCTTGTCGATTGCGATCACGTACAGCGAGCCGTCCTGGACCGCGAGGCCGGTGGGCATGTTCAAGCCCTTCAGGATCGTCTTCACGGTGCGCTTGCCGTCCTCGTCCGTCACGGCATAGACGTTGGTCGCCTGGTACGAACCCACGAACAGCGTGCCGTTGGAACCCCAGGCCATCTGCCGCGCCTCGGGCAGGCCGGACGCATAGACCTCGATCTTGAAGCCCGGCGGCAGCTTGACCTTCTTGAGGTTGTCCTGCAGCTCCGCCAGCGGTGCCGGCGTGGCCGGGCCGACCGGCGGGGCGAGGCCCTTCTGCCCCGCAGTCTCGTCGCCCAGGAACCAATCCGGTGGCGGATGCTGCCAGAAGCTGGGCTTGCTGCTGTCGTAGCTCTTGAGATCAGCGGCCTGGGTTGGGGTGCAGACCAAGGTTGCGGCAACTACCGCTGGCGCCAATACACTGGAATAACGCAATATTGATTTTAAGTTCACAGTCGTTCCTCCGTCTCTTCGTTGTGGCTTTATAGCCGCACCGGGACTTAGTAAGTACGATAGTCAGGGAATGCCGCAAGTCGTGCAACCAGGGATTGCCCAACGATGTAGAGCTGTTCACGCCTTCGTGTTTGTAGGGAAAACGATCCGCCGAACTGCGTAAAACAGCCTGTACGGGGAGCGGCGACGGGGGCCTGCCGCTGTCGCCGCCCGTCCCCGTCGTGCGGAAAAGGACCAGTCGCATGCCCACCGACCACTACGACCTCATCGTCATCGGCAGCGGACCCGGCGGCGCGTCGTTGGCACAGCGTTTGGCGCCCACGGGGAAGCGCATCCTGATGCTGGAACGCGGCGGCTACCTGCCGCGCTCCCGCAAGAATTGGGACGCCGGGACCGTGTTCGTCGACGCCGCCTACCAAGCGACGGAGACCTGGTACGGCGGCGACGGCACGGAATTCCGTCCGGGCCTGCACTACTTCGTCGGCGGCAACTCCAAGGTCTACGGCTCGGCGCTGCTGCGCCTGCGCGAGCGGGACTTTGGCGAGTTGCAGCACGTGGACGGCATCTCGCCCGCTTGGCCGCTCGGCTACGACGTGTTCGAGCCGTACTACGGCCAGGCCGAGGCGCTTTACCACGTGCACGGCCAGCGCGGCGAGGACCCGAACGAGCCGTGGTCCAGCACCCCCTATGCCTACCCGCCCGTCAAGCACGAGCCGCGCGTCCAGCAACTGAACGACGTGCTGCAGAAGCAAGGGCTGCACCCGTTCCACCTGCCGCTGGGCATCAAGCTCGACCAGAACCCCGACGGCAGCGCCACGACCTACAGCCCCTGCATACGCTGCGATGCGTTCGACGGCTTCCCCTGCGCAGTCAACGCCAAGGCGGACGCCCAGGTGATCAGCGTCGACCCCACCCGGAGCGCGCACCCCAACTTCACCCTGCTGACCGGCGCCTACGTGACCCGGCTCGAAACCGACGCGCAGGGCCGCAGCGTGAGCAAGGTCCACGTGGTCCGCGGCGACCAGGCAGAGGAGTACTCGGCCGATGTCGTCGTGGTCGCCTGCGGGGCGCTCAGCTCCGCGCTGCTGCTGCTGCGCTCGGCCAGCGACGCGCATCCGCGGGGGCTGGCCAACGGGTCGGACCAGGTGGGCCGCAACTACGTCCGGCACAGCATGTCGGTGGTGATGGCGCTGCTGAAGGAGCCGAACCCCACGGTGTTCCAGAAGACGCTGGCGGTCAGCGACTACTATTTCAGCGCGCCGGACTGGGAGTACCCGCTGGGGCTGATCCAGATGTGCGCGACCTCGCACGGCGAGCAGATCAGGGGCGAGGCGCCGCTGCCGGGCGTCATGAACCTGCTGCCCGAGTGGCCGTTCGAGAAAATGGCCGAGCACTCCATGGACTTCTGGCTGCAGAGCGAGGACCTGCCGCGGCCGGAGAACCGCATCTACTACGACGGGGACCGCGTCGTGCTGGACGTGCAGGAGCACAAGGAGGAGGCGGCGAAGCGGCTGCGGGCGAAGCTGGAGGCCATGGTGCTGCCCATGGGCGCCTGGCCGCACCTGATCGAGCGAAGGCTCTATCTGGGCAAGGACATCCCGCTCAACGGCACGGCGCACCAGGCCGGCACGCTGCGGTTCGGCAGGGACCCTGCGACGTCGGTGCTCGACACCGACTGCAAGGCGCACGAGCTGGACAACCTTTACGTCACCGACGCGAGTTTCTTCCCCTCGATCGGCGCGGTGAACCCGACGCTCACCATCATCGCCAACGCGCTCCGGGTGGCGGACCACATCAAGGGCCGGCTGGTGGCCTGACGGATGCGGAGTGCGGCCCGCAGCGCGCTGGCCCTGCTCGCGGGGGCGTCGCTGGCCCTAGTGTTCGGACGCCGGGGCCGCGCGCTCCGCATCCTGCGCGTCAGCCGCGTGGTGGCCGATCTCGACCGGGCGGAGGCGTTCTACCGCGACGGCCTCGGGTTCCGGCGCATCGGGCGCGGCCCCGGCGACCCGGCGCTCGCTGGCCTGCTCGGGATCGCCGGCGCCGGCTCCGAGCATGTCGTGATGCGGCTCGGCGCGGAGGAGATCGCATTGGTGCGGTTCGACCCGCCGGGCGCGCCCTATCCGCCGGACAGCCGCAGCGACGACCTTTGGTTCCAGCACCTGGCAGTCGTGGTGGACGACATGGAGGCCGCGTTCCGGCACCTGGAGAAACAAGCTCCGCGCCCGATCTCCACGCACGGCCCCGAGCGCCTGCCGCCGGGCAACGGCGGCGTCAGCGCCTTCAAGTTCCGTGATCCCGACGGCCACCCACTGGAGCTGATCCAGTTTCCGCCGGGCCAGGGCCGCCCGGTTTGGCAAGAGCGGGCCAGGACGGGTCCAGGACCGTTCCTTGGCATTGACCACAGCGCGCTGGCGGTGGCCGCGACGGCGCGCAGCCTGCGGTCCTACCGAAGCTTAGGGTTCCGGGTGGCGGCCCGTTCGCTGAACGACAGCGAGGCGCAGTCGAGGCTTGACGGCGTGCCCGGCGCGCGGGTGCATGTGACCAGCCTGCGTCCGCGCAGCGCAGCGGGCGCCGGGCTGGAACTGTTGGCGTATACGCCGCCTGGCCGCCCTGCCACGGCCACGGCGGCCAACGCGATCATCACTGACTGGGTGACGCTGCTATGGTCCGGCACTCCGTGGCCGGATGGCCGCAGCGCCATGATGCGCCGCGACCCGGACGGGCATATCATGTTGCTGGCCAGAGACGCTATCCACTGGAGCTGACCATGGGCGACCTCTACACCACCGACGTGATGGAATGGTCCGAGCATCAAGCGCGGCTGCTGCGCCAGCACGCGGCCGGCAAACCAGGCAACGAACTTCCTGACTGGGCCAACATCATCGAGGAGATTGAAAGCGTGGGCCGTAGCGAGTTCAACGCGGTCCGTTCGCTTCTCGTGCAAGCGCTGCTCCATGACCTCAAGTGCGCGGCATGGCCGCTGTCCCGCGACTTGCCGCGCTGGCAGGCCGAGGGACGGGGTTTTCGCCGCGACGCGCGCCGGAGCTACACCGCGTCCATGCGCCAAAAGATTGACCTCGCCGAGCTTTATGCCGACGCCCTCGACCGCTTGCCGCAAACCAACGACGGGCAGCAACCCCTGCCGGTTCCGGCAACCTGCCCCGTGACACTTGTAGAACTGTTGTCATTGGAAACTTGACGCTTTCCACTTGACGGGAACTTTGGCGGTCTCGGCGCGGCGGCCCTTGCTGGGGCTGTTCTATCGAATGTTCACACATTGCGCTGGGCAGGACGCTCAAGCGGCAACATGCAGCACAACGCCAACACGGAGACGCCCATGCCCGACCCATCCGGCCCCAAGCCCCGCATCCCCTACTGGCACCTGTGGGCAGACGCGGACGGCATCAGCCGCCAGCAGCGCTGCTCGCTGACCGAGTTCGAGCTGAAGGGCGTCGGCGCCGCCGCGCCGCAGTGGAACAACAAGCACCCGCGCGGGGAGTCGACCGTGGTCGTCACGGTGCAGCCCGTCGGCTGGGTCGGCGACTGGCACGAGAACCCGGCGCCGCAGTGGATCGTCGTGCTGTCCGGGCGCTGGTGGATCGAGAGCATGGACGGCGTCCGGGTCGAGCAGGGGCCGGGCGAGTTCTCGCTGGGCGAGGACCAGGGCTGCACGACGAAGGACGGGCGCAAGGGCCACCGCTCCGGCACCATCGGCGACGAGCCCGCGGTGCTGATGACGGTGCAACTGCACACGGCGCCGCAACGCACGCCGTGCCACGCGAAGTAGCTGAGGACGGGAGCGAAGCGGCATGGACGGGTTCGACATTCATGATCCGCGGTTCCGCTGCCTCGTGCTGCCGAACGCGCCGCTGGTGAAGCTGGGCGAGGGGTTCGCCTGGCTGGAGGGGCCGGTTTGGTTCGCCGACCACGACTGCCTGCTGGTCAGCGACCTGCCGGACGACCGCATCCTGCGCTGGACCGAAAGCGGCGGCGTCTCGGTGTTCCGCCAGCCCTCCGGCTTCGCCAACGGCCACACGCGGGACCGGCAGGGCCGGCTGCTCGGCTGTTCCCATCGGCACCGCTGCATCACGCGGACGGAGCTGGACGGCAGCGTGACCGTGCTGGCCGACCGCTTCGAGGGCAAGCGGCTGAACTCCCCCAACGACATCGCCTGCCGCTCCGACGGGACCATTTGGTTCAGCGACCCGCACTATGGGATCAACACGGACTACGAGGGCGGCAAACAGGCGCCGGAGCTGCCGCCGGCGCTCTACCGGTTCGATCCGCGCGACGGCAGCCTGCGGGTGGTGGCGGCGGACTTCGAGGGGCCGAACGGGCTGTGCTTCTCGCCGGACGAGACGCTGCTGTACGTGTCCGAGAGCGGGAAGCAGTTCGCGGCCGATCCGGTGCAGCATATCCGGGTGTTCGACGTGCTCGACGACGGCGCGCGGCTGTCGGACGGCCGGGTGTTCCACACGGTGGCGCCGGGCTTCGCGGACGGGTTCCGCTGCGACGAGGACGGGCGCATCTGGAGCAGCGCCGCGGACGGGGTGCATTGCATCGCCCCTGACGGGACGATGCTGGGCCGTATCAAGGTGCCGTCCCTGGTCTCCAACCTCACGTTCGGCGGGCGCAACCGCGCCAGGCTGTTCATCTGCGCCTCACACACGCTCTATGCGATCTACACCAACACCCGAGGGGCCGAGCGGCCCTGACACCCGTTGCCATACCGGCGGAGGCTCGCTTGCGCTGTTTCCAGGCCGTGCTACCCCCCACTCATGCTATCCCCCCACTCATGCTATCCAGTGACGGCGTAGCCCTTGGCTTTCACGCAAGACCGGATCGCCTCGCGTATCTGGAACGGCCGCCGGACCGGAGAGCTGGACCAGTCCAGCCCACGTTTGGCGTTGCGTTTGTTGACCGCGTCCACCGAGCTTTCCTGGCAGCTTGCCAAGTCGGCCTGGTACTTCGGCGCGGCACGGTCCGTGTCCACCCGCGGCTCGTAGCCGTAGCAGCCTGACACCGACAACATACTGAACAGGATGACCATGCGCCTCATGCCGCCCATCCAACCGCCCGCAGCGCCCCTGTCAAGTTCCCCGTCAAGCTTGCGGCCATGACGGCGCTCGACCGCCGGTTCGCGGCTGCGCAGGCGCTGGCCGAGCAGGCCGGCGCGCTGGCGATGCGGATGCGCCCGCCGCCCGGCGCGGCCCAGGCGACGCTCAAGGCCCGGCAGGACTGGCTGACCGAGGCCGACGGCGCCGTCGAGCGCTTCCTGTCGGACGGCCTGGCAGCCGCGTTCCCCGACGATGGCTTCCAGGGCGAGGAGGCCGGCAGCACCCGCGCCGGCCGTCTGCGCTGGGTCGTCGACCCGATCGACGGCACCAGCAACTACGCCCGCGGTGCTGCCCGTTGGTGCGTCTCGATCGGGTTGGTCGAGGGCGACGCGGCGCTGCTCGGCGTCCTCGCGGCGCCCGCCTTGTCCGAGACCTTCGTGGCCTGCCAGGGCCAGGGCGCCACCCTCAACGGCGTCCGCATCCGGGCCGCCGCGACATCCAGCCTGGACCGCGCCATCATCGAGGCCGGATGGTCCCCGCGCGTGGCCCGCCCCGACTTCCTGGCGCTGTGCGACCGGATGCTGGGCGCGGGGGTCATGCTGCGGTCGGGCGGCTCCGGCGCGCTCGGGTTGGCCGACGTCGCGGCCGGGCGCATGGACGGCTACGCCGAGCTGCACATCAACCTGTGGGACTGCGCCGCCGCTTTGGCAGTCCTGGCCGAAGCCGGCGCCGCCGTGAACGCCTTCATGCCAAATGGAACCGCCGCTGGCGGCCCGATCCTGGCGGCGGCGCCCGGCGTCGCCGCGGCTTTGGCCCAAGTGACGGGGCTGCCTGCCCCGCCCTGAATTTGCCGCAACCTTTAAAGAAACGCGGTAACTGCCCAGGTCTCTCAGCGGGGTCGAGCCATGCGTAGGTCATCGATCAAGCGGTCGGGCTGAGTGGTCAGTGTCTCGAGCATATCCCAACCTTGCTTCCTGGCGGTCGAGAGCAGCGAGCGA